>Ga0193956_1000080_pt1 | contig 39980 bp, 44 predicted proteins | sample BB_7_MG_FD_140358 | JGI IMG/M metagenome (GOLD analysis project Ga0193956, IMG submission 140358) | Microbial mat bacterial communities from the Broadkill River, Lewes, Delaware, United States - BB_7_MG | ecosystem: Environmental > Aquatic > Freshwater > River > Microbial mats | place: USA...
ATACTTAAAGAAGCTTATAACACTAAAATAAAAGATCAAATCAAATATGACTTATCTGAAAACAAACCTTTTAATATCAATGTTAAAATCAACGGTTTTCAAAAAATTATAACATTTTTACCAGTTAAAAATATTCAAAATACTCATATTGGATACTTTACAATATATCAAAATAATGAAGAACTTGTATCACTAAACAAAGAGCTTACAAATAGATATATCATTGCATTTATAATTATAATGGGATTTTTCTTTGTATTATTTAGAGAGTTTAGACATAAAGACTCTCTTAAAAAAGATATAAACATAAAGACAAGAAAACTTCAAGAAACAACAGCACAATTAGAAGAACAAACAGTTGAATTAGAGGAGATGAATGAATCTCTAGAAGATAGAATTGCATTAGAGATTGAAAAAAATGCAAAGCAAGAGCGTGATATTTTTCAACAGTCAAAACAAGCTGCTTTAGGTGATATGATAGGGAATATTGCACACCAATGGAGACAACCATTGAGTGCAATATCTACAAGTGCTAGTGGAATGCAATTGACATATCAAATTGGTGCACTAAATGACGAAGATTTTATGAATTTCACTTCAGCAATCATTGATAACTCGAAGTACTTATCACAAACAATTGATGACTTTAGAGACTTTATTAAAAGTGAAAAGAAAATCAAAAGATTTGACTTAAGTGATTGTGTTGAAAAATGTATGGCAATTGTTAACTCTTCTATCAATAATCATCATCTTAATATTCAAACAAAATACGAAGATAATATTTTTATATACAATTATGACAATGAATTACAACAAGCAATAATAAATATCTTTAACAATGCAAAAGATGCATTAAAAGAAAAAATACAAGATTCAGATGATCGTGTTATATTTATTGAAACATATCAAAAAGATAATAATGCTATAGTGTCGATCAAAGATACAGCAGGTGGAATACCAGAAGATATCATGGAAAAAATATTTGAGCCATACTTTACAACAAAACATCAATCGCAAGGTACAGGTCTAGGTCTTTATATGACACATCAAATTATTATAGATAGTATGAAAGGTAAACTAGACGTTGAAAACGTAAGTTTCGAATATGAAAACAAGCAATATAGTGGAGCACAATTCTCTATTATATTAAAAATAAATTAATAAATAAAAGGAATAAGAGTGATTATAGACAATAATACAGTTGATAAATTAGCAAAACTTTCTTCTTTAGAGATAGAAGAAGATAAAAAAGCAGAAATAGGACTAGAATTAGCTGATATAGTTGAATTTGTAGAAAACCTAAACGAGATAGATGTAAGCCATGTAGATGCTACTTTTACAACAATTGCAGGTGGTCAACCACTAAGAGAAGATCTTGCATTTAAAGAAGATGGTTTGGCAGATGCGATTATGGCAAATGCACCAAAATGTGAAGACAATCATTTCATAGTACCTACAATTATAGAATAATATGATCAATATTTATGGTATAAAAACGTGTAGTACAGTAAGAAAGGCTATAAAGTTTTGTAAAGATAATAATCTTGAGCATACATTTATAGATTTTAGAGCTCAAGCACTAGATGAAGAAAAAGTGAAGTATTTTGCATCAAAAGTTGATATAAATATATTGTTCAACAATAGAGGGACAAAGTATAGAGATTTGAAATTAAAAGAGTTAAATCTTGATGATGATGGTAAAATAGAATGGCTATGTAAAGAAAATATGCTTTTAAAAAGGCCTGTAGTTGAATATAACGACAAAGTAATGGTATCTTTCAATGAAGATACCTATAAAGAAGAATTACTAAAATAAAAGTACTTTAAAGTACTTTTATTCTCCACCACCTCTAACTTTTACGTAGTTATTAGTTGCTTCTTTTGCTCCACCCATATTTCCTGTTGCTATCATAATACCAATAATTGCTACTACTGCTATTGCTACCCATTTCATATAGTTTCCTTATTTATTCTTATGTTGTTTATTATACTCAATCATTTGTTGCATAGGATTTGGTCTAACTTCAATATCACTTGAACTACCACCAGATTTTCTAATCTCTATGTAGTTACCAGTAGCTTTTTTTGCTCCACCCATGTTTCCTGTTGCTATTAAATATATAAGACCTATAGTCAAAGCTATACCAACCATTACAGCTTTATTTTTTAATAATTCCATTACATCACCTCTTTTGCTTTTATTCCAAGTACCATAAGACCTGTTCTAATGCTCAGAGCTACCATACTTAAAACTTTTAAGTATTGATTTTGTTCTTCAATACCAACAATTTTATGTTCATTATAAAACTTATGAGTCATAGCACTTAAACCATGTAAATAATCAGTAATTTTTTGCATATCTCTTTTTGTAAATGCTTCATCTAAAACAGAACCCAATAATAATGCTTCAAAACTTAAGTCTTTTGCATCTTGATTTATCTTATCTATTGATTCATTTGCTACATCACTAATATTTAGTTCTGCTTTTTTAAACAATTGATTTATTCTAGCATGTGCATAATTGATATAAAATATTGGATTTGAAGAATCATTGTTTTTAAGTAAATCAATATCAAACTCTAAATGAGTATCACTTTTTTTAGTCAAAAATACAAATCTTAATGCATCTGATCCAATTTGCTCAACTATTTCACTCATAAGGATAACAGTACCTGCTCGTTTACTCATCTTATATGGTTGTCCACCTTGAAGTAATGCAACCATTTGAGAAAGTAAAATTTCAAGTTTAGAAGAATCATTTCCAAGAAACTCAATAGCAGCTTTTACTCTTTTGATATATCCATGATGATCTGCACCCCAGATATTTATATATCTATCAAAATTTCTATCGTATTTATTTTTATGATAAATTATATCACCTGCAAGATAAGTTGGCACTCCATTATCACGAACAACTACTCTATCAGCATCATCACCATGAAGAGTTGACTTGATAAAGTCTTTACCATCTTTATTGTACATACTTCCTGTAGATTCAAGTACTTTTTTAGTATCATCCCATGAAGAATATAAAGACTTTTCACTTACATAATTATCAAAAGTTACACCTAAATCAGCCATATCTTTTTTGATAATATTTAACACTTCATCTTTAGCAAATAGTGCTAACTCTTCCTCTTTTGAAGAATCATGAAAAACTTCTTTACCATAAATATCAACACATTTTTTTGCAATATCTATTAAATAATCACCTCTATAAAATTGCTCAGGATATTCAACTTCTTCATTAAGTATAAATTCTCTAGCCGCAAGATTTAGAGAAGTTGCTAATAATTGCATTTGAGCACCAGCATCATTTACATAATATTCGCTAGTTACATCATATCCTAAATATTTACCAACTTTAAGAAGCGCATCACCAAATACAGCACCTCTTGCATGACCAATATGTAAAGGTCCAGTAGGATTTGCACTTACAAATTCTAAAAGAATAGATTCATTCTTTTTAGAACCTCTTGCAAACTCCTCTTTAAGCTCTAAAGAATTATTTAATTGAGATAATAAAAAATTATTTGATAGTTTAAAATTTACAAAACCTTTTACTGATGTAACTTCTTCAAAAATATCACTATTTTCAAACTTAGCTGCTAAGTCTTGAGCTATCATCATTGGGTTTTTTCTTAATTCTTTAGCCATAGAGAATGCAACAGGAGTTGCGAAATGACCCAAAGAGATATCTTTAGGTTTTTCTAAAACTACTTCTTTTTCTAAAACATCTTCTATATGTTTTTTAACAAAATTTTGCACTTAATTATACTTATGCAGTTGTTTTTTCTGTAGTTGTCTCAGTTTTCTTAACTGATTCTTCTTCTATTTTTTTATCATTTGTAGCCATTGTTTCTGGCTCATCTTCTTTTATAGCACCTTTGAAGTCTTTGATACCTTTACCAAGACCTTTTGCTAACTCAGGAATTTTCTTTCCTCCAAATAATAACACAACAACTGCAACGATAATAAATAGTTCTATTCCACTAGGCATACCCATATTAAGTTCCTTTAATAATTTAATTTTCGAAGATTATACTAAATTAACTCTTAACCATAGATATAACAAGAGATATAATACATTTATTGATATATTAACTTTCATTATATCATTGTATTTAATTTTGTATTTTTAATACTCCGTAGATTTTTTTAATAAAAAATCATCTTGACTTTTCAAACTTGTATCATAGTCAAAATAAAACATAAAATTAAATAATGCAGACATATCTGAGACATCAGATGTCTTTGCATTTAAAATTTCTTGTGCATATATCTCTTTTTTAGTAGTATTCATCTCATTTGTGTAGTTTGCAATCAATATGATTAAATCATCTTTTGACATAGACTTTTTTATCATATAATCTGAGTTCTTTATATTATTTCCATCAATTGAGACAGTTGTATCTTCACTTGAAACAACTAAATCAAAATATGATACTCCCAAAAAAGAGATCATGATATATGTCAAAGTTATCATTTTAATTGCTTTCATTTTTTACTCTTTTAAAATCTTATTTTATATTTTAAAAGGTAATAGTGACGTAATAGTGAGTTTTTTAGATAAATTCTCACAAATTTCTCAATTTTGATTAATTTACTCTATTATTTTTTATAATCATCGTGATTTATCACAAAATAGTGAAGTAAATATGTGATATCTAAAGCCGTAAATAACTCTCTTTTTTTAAGTATAGTTTCAAGATTGATTGGTTTTATCACTTGATATGCTTTTTTGATAGTACTTTGTATCTCTTTATTTAGCAACTCTAAACTGTATGTAAAAATAAAACTTGGAAAATACTCTTTTTCATCTGGTATTTGTATACTCCATTTATTTTTATAAAATTTCAATAAACAAAGTACTTCCAAATCACTCCATCCTTTTTCATTATAAAGCTCTTCTCTATCTAAGTCTTTATAGTTTTTAGATGCATATTTATTTGATAATTCAAATACAAGTTGCTCAAACATTGCTTCATCGGTATTTTCTATAAAATCTGGAAATACTATTTTATCTATCTCATCCACATATTGTGTAGGAGAAGTATAGTTTTTAGATGGGCTAGAATATCCTCGTTGATTTTTTGCTATTAAACACATAATTTATCCTAAATATTTTGATTTAATTATAACATATTTTTATATTATTTTTTGACATATGTCAATGATAATAATTCTCAAAAAGGATAAAATTTTACTGTACAAAGGAAATATTATGGAAAAAGCAAATATATATGAAAATTTAGTTTACAGTGATGAAAAAGTTCAAATCACTCCTATGATGAACAACGATGTTTCAAAAGAGATTAGAATAGTATTTAAAGAAAATCAACTTATGAAGGACCATAAAACTTCATTTCCTATATCTGTAGAGATAGTAGATGGAGAGATTGATTTTGGAATTGGTGAAAAAGTTTATAATCTTATCAAAGGAGATATCGTATCACTTGAAGCTAGTGTAGTGCATAATCTTCTAGCAAAACAAGACTCAATAGTAAGACTAACACTTTCAAAGCAAGATACAGTAGCTAGAGTAAAAGGTGTTTTAAAACTGTAAAATATCAAATACTTAATTAAACTTATAAGTATATCCTCGCTCCTCAAGCTTTGCTTGGGAGTGTATAGCTAAGAAAAGATATGCCTCCCCTAGTTCCCAAATTTCACTTAGGACGAAAGCAATTGTCCATCAAAAAAACAGTAAATCAACTCTTAACCATAGATATTATAAAATGCGACATCAAAATACAATAGGAAAAAACATGACATTTACAGCACCTTTAAAATCAAATAGTATCAAAATATTATTATTGGGTTCAGGAGAATTAGGAAAAGAAGTTGTTATCGAAGCACAAAGACTAGGAGTAGAGACAATTGCAGTTGATAGTTATGCAAATGCTCCAGCGCATCTTGTAGCAAACAGATCATATGTAGTGAATATGAAAGATGAAGATGAAGTTCTTGATGTGATTAGACGAGAAAAGCCTGATTTTATCTTACCTGAGGTTGAAGCTATTAGTATCTCTGCTTTATTTAAAGCTGAAGAGGAAGGTTTTCATGTAATACCAAATGCAGAAGCTGTAAACAAAACTATGAATAGAAAAAATATCAGAGTATTTGCTTGTGAAGAGTTAAAACTTCCTGCATCTAAGTATGAATTTGTAAAAACTTTTGAAGCACTTGAAACGGCCGCTCAGAATATTGGTTTTCCTTGTGTTATCAAACCTGTTATGAGTAGTTCTGGTCATGGACAAAGTGTTGCAAAAACTGCATCAGATTTACCAGCATCTTGGGAACTAGCAAAAGAAGCTAGAGGAGATGCAAGTGAGCTTATCGTTGAAGACTTTATAACATTTGACTATGAAATCACTTTATTAACTGTTAGAAATGAAACAGGTACTACATTTTGTGAGCCTATAGGTCATATACAACAAGATGGTGATTATATTTTCTCATGGCAACCAATGAATATGAGTGATATTGCTAAACAAAAAGCTATTGATGTTGCACAAAAGATTACAGATGGACTTGGAGGTCGTGGATTATTTGGTGTTGAATTATTTGTTAAAGGTGATGAAGTTTATTTTTCTGAAGTAAGTCCACGACCACACGATACAGGTATGGTAACAATGATAACTCAATCTCAACCACAATTTGCACTTCATGTAAGAGCAGTGTTAGGTTTACCACTTGATTATATTGATTATGGATGTGGAGCAAGTGCTGCATATAAATCTACAACAGATACATTTACACCAGCAATCAACGTTGACCCATCAATTTTTACAAAAAATTCATTTGTAAGAGTATTTGGTAAGCCACAAACTCATCTTGGACGAAGAATGGCAGTTGCACTTACATTTGATAAAGATAGTAGTGAAAAAGCACTAGAAAATGCAAAAGAGTTAATCTCTAAGATAACAGAATAATAAATATGAGTAAAAATAAGATAAAGCAATTCATCCAAACCGCTATAAAGAATCGTAAAGAATTTTATGAAGACAAATCAACAACTTCTTTTAGAGTATTTAATAATAGTGGAGATGGACAAGATGGCTTAACCATTGACTTTTTTGATGGTTTTTATCTTATTACTTGGTACAAATATGAGATGTACCAATTAAAAAATGAAATATCAAGTATATTAAAAACTGCACCTTATTATAAAGGTTTATATCAAAAGAAAAGATTTGATACTAAAGCTATGTATTTAGATGACCAAGATGATTTTATAGATGGAACAAAAGCACCAGAACCTTTAATAGTAAAAGAAAATGATGTGAATTTTGCAATTTATTTAGATGATGGAGCTATGGTTGGTGTATTTTTAGACCAAAGAGAAGTTCGTAAAACTATAAGAGATAAATATGCCAATGGTAAAACTATGCTAAATACGTTTTCATATACAGGTGCATTTTCTGTTTTTGCAAGTTTAGGAGGAGCACTCAAAACTACGAGTGTAGATTTAGCCAACAGAAGTTTAGCCAAAACACAAGAACAATTTAAAATCAATGATATAGATGTACAAAAGCAAGATATCATAGTGCAAGATGTTTTTGGATACTTTAAATATGCTGTTAAGAATAAAATCACTTACGACTTAGTCGTTGTAGACCCTCCAAGTTTTGCGCGATCTAAAAAAATGACTTTCTCAGTTGCAAAAGATTATACAAAACTGCTCAAAGAGGTTATCCAAATCACCAACAAAGGTGGAATCATAGTTGCATCTACAAACTATGCAAAGCTAGGGATGGGACGATTTAGAGATTTTATTGCTACTGCATTTAAAGAATTAAATGGAAAGTATGAGATCAAAGAGACTTTTTCATTGCCAGCTGATTTTAAAGTTGATAAAAACTTCCGAGAGGGTGATTATCTAAAAGTAGTATTTATAAAAAAACTATAAGTACTACTTCTCTAATTTAAAAAATTCCATTGTTTTCAATAATCTTCCTGCTTGATTGTTCATATTGTTTGATCGCTCAGAAAGTTCTTCTGCTGCAGTAGCATTTTGACTAGTCATAGAGTCTATTAGATTCATAGCTTCTGAGATTTGTTTTACATTTGAATTTTGTTCTAAAGAGCTTAATTCTATATCTTGAATAAGAGATGATGTTGTATTTACTTTTGGCACAATCTCATCAATCAATTCTCCTGCATACTTAGACTTTTGAAGAGAATCTTGAGATATAGAGCTTATTTCACTAGCTACTACTTGACTTCTTTCTGCAAGTTTTCTTACCTCTACAGCAACTACAGCAAAACCTTTTCCATGTGATCCTGCACGTGCTGCTTCGATAGCTGCATTTAGTGCAAGTAAATTAGTTTGATAAGCAATATCCTCAATCAAACTAATCTTTTGTGCTACATCTTCCATAATAGTCGCTGTTTCTTGAACTGCTACTCCACCATTATCTGCTAAAGATGAACTCTCTTTTGCAAGAAGTGCTGTACTTGATGCATTTTGAGAGTTTGAACTAATAGTTTCACTCATTTGTAAAATAGAAGCAGACGTTTCTTCCAAATTAGCCGCTTGATTGGATGCTGACAAGGAAAGCTGATGTGCTGTTTTTGTCACTTCATTCAATCCACTTGATATATTATTTGCACTTTGATTTACTTCTGTAATAATAGTATTTAGATTTAAAATTGTATTATTTATCGAGTTTTTTAAGGTTAGATACTCACCATCATATTCAGTTCGAATTTTTACATTTAGATTTCCATTTGTTAATTCACTCATAGTTTTATTTACATCTATAAATACACTATCAAAAATAGTTACAACATCGTTTAAACCATCCATAATATCTTTTATTGAGCCTTTAAATTCAGTTGATTTAGCTCTTACACTTAAATCACCTTCTCTAACTGACTGAACGTTTGATTGAATTTGTGTCTTCATTGACTTTAGATTGCATTGTAGTTGGTCTATTGCGTTTTTGATATCTAAGAACTCTCCTTGTGATTTAAAATCCAAATCATAATCAAAATTTCCATTAGATAACTCTGTAATAGAACTATTGATAAAAGAAAAAGAACTTCCAAGTTCACCTTGAAGATCAAGCAAAATATTTTTTAACTGTTCTAGTGTTTCACTACTTGGTGTTGCATCTATTGTATAATGAAAATTTCCATCTTTCAACTCTTCACTCAACTCTTTGATTTTATCTAAAAAGATATGATCATTTTTTATAGTCTCTTGTATTTTTGATATATGTTCGTTTACAACTTGGGACATTTGACCAATCTCATCTTTGGAACTGTTATCCAATCTAGCAACACTAAGTTTTGGATTTTCCATATAATTAAAAAATCCAATCAAAGAGTTTTGAAACTCTATAATAGATCGTGAAATTTTATTTGAAAAGAAAATACTTATTAAAATAGAGATAAGAATAAGAGGTATGATGACAATTGTAAATTCATATACAATAGTTTCTAGTACATCTTCTAAATTTGAAGCATCAAAGATAGCCACTATTTTTCCACCATTTTTAACATCAAGATTACTTTTTATCAAAAGATAATTATCAACAAAAAGATACTCTTTTTTACTTAATTCAATCATTTTTATATATTTTTTCAAATTAATTTTTTTATTTATTTTATACTTATATTTTATCTGTTTAGGTTGTTGTTCTGGTGCAAAAATAGTTTTAGGTATTTTATTGCTAGTACCTTTTATACTTATATAAAGAGCATTTGTAGTTTTGTAAATAAGATTAAATTCTTTAGATTTTAGTTTCATAATATTAGCGCCTTCAATACTATGCTTTGAAAGTGCCATAACTGGATATATTGCTATTTTAGCATTTTTTATAATATTTTCTTTTGCTGTATTATAACTATAATCAAGCTGAATAACTGCAAATACACTAATAGTAAGCATTGTAACAAAAACCATTAATGAGACTATTTTAAATTTAATTGAATCGATATATTTCAAAAATTATCCTTATTATTATAACTTTATTCTAACTAATAGATACTTATATATTACTAATTATTATAAGCTATAATCTGATATTTAAGAGTATATAGTTTATAATATCTTATATTAATAATAAAGGACAATCATGAAAAAAGTTTTTCGTTTTTTAGCTATATTTGCTTTAGCTACATCGACACTAATGGCAGCTACATCTGATGCTTCTTTCCCATCTCAGTGGAAAAGTTTTGATACAGTAACTACACCATTATCTACAATTGGTGCATTACCTGGGTGTGATGCAGATGTAAGTAGTTTACCAGTAATCTATCAAGAGACTGTTGCTATGTATTGTGCTGTAAAACCTGGAGGACCTGGTGCTGTAGAGATTTTAGTTTCTGATAAAAATGCATTTAAAGCAAGAACTGGAAAATACAAAGACGATACATTTTTTGTACTTCATCTAAAAGATTTAAAAGTACTTTTTGTTACTCAATGGAAAAACAATAAACCTTTATATGGAATTTATACACAAACAGGTCAAGATGCAGCAAATGTAGTTGGATCTGGATTAAATCCACAAGACTGTAAACAATGTCATACAGGATATCAAGCATTTTGTATCAATGGACAATGTGCAACACTTCAAGTAAAATAACAATGTAAGAAATAAAGAGGCTCTTTACCTCTTTATATAAAATTTCCTTAGATAAAAACTATAAAGAAAAGATATGTTTATCTAATGTTACGGTGCTAAAAGTACCTTTAAATACGGCCTTTTCTTCTACTGATGCCAAAACTTCAACTGTAGATTTTTTTCCATTAGATTCAATAATACTTGCTTCAAATAAAACAATATCACCTAACTTTATGGGTGCCAGAAATTTTACATCACTTTTAGCCAATACAACATTTGGATCATTGACTGCAGCCATAGCAGAAAAATCAGCTGCACAAAAAGTAAATCCACCATGAACTAATCCTTGCTCATCCGATACCATAAACTCCTGTGTTTTTTGTTCTACTTTTGCATAACCCTCTTTTAGTTCTACAACTTTTCCATTGATAGTATTATCAAGTTTTAGATGTGTATTTAGTTCCATACTATATATCCTTTAATATTTTTGGTAAATGTTCTTGTGATTTTATATGAAATTGTATGAATTTATCATCTGATTTTTCTATGTATTGATAAATTTCAATTTCATTTATCGTTCCAATACTCGAAAAGTTACATTTTTTACTAAATTTTTCTAAATACATATGTGTTTGTATAAATTTATCTTGATAATTCTCAAGTTTAGGATGGGAAAAACTATCTGATAATTTGCCTTTATCAACTATTTTTATCCCTACATCAGAACTTAAAGCAGGACATAAATCATCTATGTAAACTTTATTATCAATATTTTGACTAAGAGGATAGATACGACAAACAGAGGGACGCTCTTTATAAATAGTACACTTATGATTGAGAACATAAGGACAAAAGTCTTTACCATTTGATAAAAGAACATTGGCTTTTAAAAAACCTAACTCACCAAAGGTAAAAACAATAGGGAAATTTTTTGAAACTTGTTCAAAATCTTCTAATATAAGCTCAGAAAAGATACTACCCTCTCGTCCATCACAACAACGTGAGGGACAACCTTCACAAGAAGAGAAAGTAAAGGTTTGATCCGTAGTATCAATAAATCTTTTCAAAATTTAATTATTTTTTGAAAACTCTTTTAAATATAGCATCTACATTTTTAGTGTAATAGTCATAGTTAAAACACTCTCTAATTTGTTTCTCAGACAATGATTTTCTTAATTCATCATCAGCTAATAAGTGACCTAAGTATAAAGACTCACCCTTTTTATTTGTAGTTGCTTTACCTTGCTGAATCTCTTCCCAAACTTTCATAGCATTTCTTTGAACAATTTTATAAGCATCTTCTCTACTTACACCTTTAATAGGAAGTTCAAGTAATACTCTTTGTGAAAATACTAATCCACCTGTTAAGTTAAGGTTTTTCATCATATTTTCAGGCATAACTGTAAGATTAGCAATAACACTATTCATTCTATGAAGCATAAAGTCAGTTGTGATAAAAGCATCTGGTAACCAAAATCTTTCATTTGAAGAGTGAGAGATATCTCTTTCGTGCCATAATGCTACATTTTCCATTGCAGGTGCTGCATGTGCTCTAATACTTCTTGCTAATCCTGTGATATTTTCTGTTAAGATAGGATTTCTTTTATGAGGCATTGCAGAAGATCCTTTTTGACCTTTTGCAAAAAATTCTTCACATTCATAAACTTCAGTTCTTTGTAAATGTCTTACTTGAACAGCAAATTTTTCAATAGTTGATGCCATACATGCCATTGCAGTAGCAAGTCTAGCATATCTATCTCTATGAACAACTTGATTTGAACAAGGTTCAGGTTTAAGCCCAAGCTCTTTCATTGCATACTCTTCTAATTCTAAAGGAGCGTGTGCAAAGTTACCCATTGCACCAGAGATTTGACCAACAGAGATAACTTTAAGAGTCTCTTTTAAATTTTTAAGATGTCTTTTCATCTCATCATACCAAACAGCTAAAGTAAGACCAAATGTAATAGGCTCACCATGAATACCATGAGAACGTCCAACCATTAAAGTCATTTTATGTTCTTTAGCTCTTTTTTTAATAGATTTCATAAGCATTTTAACATCTTTAATAACTATTTTTAAGGAGTCTCGCATTTGGATTGCTACACCTGTATCAACAGCATCAGAAGATGTCATACCATAATGAAACCATCTTGATTCTTCACCTAAAGACTCAGATACACTTGTATTAAAAGCAATTAAATCATGTTTTGTAACAGCTTCAATCTCTTCAATTCTCTCAACTGAAAAAGTAGCATTTTTTACAATTTTTTTACAATCATCATCAGGAATAAGTCCAAGTTTATTCCAAGCTTTTACAGCTGCTTTTTCAACTTCAAGCCATGCTGCATATCTTGCATGTTGCGTCCAATGTTGACTCATCTCTTCACGTGCGTATCTTTCTACCATTTTAAATCCTACCCTATTTGTATTTGTTTTTGTATTTTATCTAAAACTTACTTTATAGATAAATAGCTCTCGTCCCCAAGTTTTATTTGGGGATGCAGATTAAAACAAATCATTACAATCTAATTATAATGAAAATATGAATTCTATTATACACTCCCAAGCAGAGCTTGAGGAGCGAGATTAGCTGTTTATTTTAAATAAATCCTAAGATTCAGAATAGCGACCCCTAAATTGGTTAATTATTACTTTATTTCTCAAAATATCAATAATATAGATTTAGATTTTCTTAATACATAGATTATGACTGTCTTTTTCATTAGGAAAAATGTAACCCCCTATAAACTAATAAAAATAATTGAAAAAGCAAGGAAAATAACAATGAAAAAATTCAAACGAAAAGAAATAATTATAACAGTAGTTGATATAATAAAACTTATAATTAAGATTAACAATTTAGTAGAAGCAATAATGCCCTACTTATAAATATTTCTTTATATTAACAGTCTTTTGTTAATCTATCATATTTATCATGATTTAATAGCCTATGTAGTTCATAATAGTTCTCATATTTAAAATACAAAATTCTATATTGTTTATTTACTCTAATACTAAACATATTATCAGCTCTTTTACAAATAATACTTTTATTATATAACGATGGATGCTCTGAGCTTATTTTTAAAAGTTCAATAGCTTTTTTAACTTGAGGGAATATATCAGTTTTTAATTTTTTAATATCTCTTTTATATAAATTAGATTCTTGTATTATCATGTTGTGATACTATAATACCTAATTCATTTTGTGCTTTTATAAGATTAATCAATATTTTATTAGATATTTTTAAAAGTTCATTATGTGACTTGAGACTAGGATTTAATTTTGATATAAACTCTTCTAAAATATCATAATCATCATCAAAAGTATAAATGATATTTTCAAACTTTTCTTTATCATAATTAAGATCATCAATTATTTCATGAAAAGTTTTTAGTATAAAATCAGTTTGTCTAGCATATGGTAATAATTTTTCAATCTCAAACTCAGTAGGTACAGAAGATTGATGTGTTTCACAATAATGTGTTAAAGAACCAATAGAATTACTATACACGTTAAACTGTGGTAAGTCAATAGCTATATTATCAATCATTATATTTTCCTCATTAGTTATTCAAATTAAACACTAAAGAATTATATCAAAAAACTGCTTTATAGATAAATTGATTATTTTTTACTTCTTAGTAAATATATCTTCAGCCCATTGCGTGATAGGCCCTCTTAGTACTTTTTCTAGTTTTATTGCAAATGTTTGTACTAAGTCAGTTTCATTTTGTGTTGATTTTAATAAAGTTGTAAGAGAATTTGTATATTTATTCACATAGAAGTTATCAATTTGATTATTACTCCCTAAAACAACAACTTTACAAGAACTATCAATCCTACTTAAAACCATCTGCATAGTTTTATTTGAGATATTTTGAGCTTCATCGATGATGATAAATGCATTTGATAAAGTTCTTCCTCTCATCTCACCTACCCACATAGTATCGATACAATAGTTACTTACCATATTTTCTACTCTTTGAAGAACTTCTTGTTCATCCATTTCATCTACTATTTGATTTTTATTTTGTTTTCTTTTTTTATGTTCACTTCTTACCATATAGTTTAAGCTATCAACTAAAGGATGATTATAAATAGCAAACTTCTCTTCATACCCTGGTAGATATCCTACATCCTCACCTTTATCAAGTGATTCAATTGAGTTTCTAATATAGATGATTTTTTGATACTGTTTTTTACGTACAAGTTTAATAGCACCACTTAAAGCTAAAAGTGTTTTACCACTTCCAGCAATTGCATCTACGACTATTACATTGTAAAAGTATGAATTTATTGCGTTTGAGAAAAATAGTTGTTCTTTATTTAGAGGAGTGATAACTTGAGAACGAATCTCTGTTTCATCTAAAATAACAACTTTTTTATTTTCAATACTTGCCAATATTACTTGGTCAGAGTTCTTTACAGTAAAACAATACGAATAGTTATACATATTGTAACTTGAATCATACAAAGATATATCACTATTTGGTAAATTTTCTAGTTTATCAAACTCGATAGGTATAGTTTTGATAAATTCATAATTAAACTTATCCTTATCACCTTTTAAATAATCCACTGGAATATCAAGTGAAATTGCACGAGTTCTAGCCATAATATCTAAAGATAAAAATTTCACATTTTTACCATAATACTCTTTTGCAAAAGATGCAATTTCAAGTATTTTTCTATCATTATAGATATTTAGTTGTACATTTTTACTATTTGCAATATAGTTTTCTTTTGAAACGATATCGATATACAAGTCTTTATTTGATTCTATATGAAACGATACGATAGAACAGTTATCAGCTTTTTTTATATCTTGAGTTCTACTTTTTTCTAAAATTCTAGCAAACTCTCTAGCTTGAAAATTTATCTCTTCATATCCACTTTTTTTACTATCAATTTCATCTAAAACAGTTTCAGGAATAATAATAAGATTTGTACCTTCATCTGAAAGTTTAAACAAATTTGTCGCATCTTCTAAAATGATATTTGTATCTATTACATAATAATTATTATACATTTATGACCTCTTTAATATAGGAGTATCTAAAGATAAGTAACTTATCTCTTTTATAAGAGACTGTCGAAATACATCAAGAGGTGTTCTTATACTATAATATGCCCATCTACCTCTTCGATCTACTTTTAAAAAACCAGCTTCTTTTAGAATCTTTAAATGTCTAGAAACTCTAGATTGAATCATATCAAAAGAGTTTTCAACATCACATACACAAACCTCTTTATTTATATCTATAAAATTTAAGATTTTCATTCTTGTTTCATCGTTAACAGCACTAATGGTATTTAAAAAATTATTCAATTATATCCCTAAATTTAAAATAAACTATTACTACTTAATTCTTAATTGATAAGTTATATCTCCAGCACCAACACCTAAAACAATACCTTGAGTTATTGTTTTAATCACTTCATCATTTTTGATTAACTCTATTTTACCATTAGTTGTAATCATTTTATCTGCAAAAGTTGTATTATAGTGTGCAAACTCTTTCACAAAATCGATATCTTTTACTTGCTCAGCAACAGTCCAAACAGGTAAAATGATAAGCTCATCACACCCTTTAAAACATCTTTTAAAATACTCTAGATTATCCATAGTTCGACTGTACTTATGTGGTTGCCAGATTACTGTTGTATGACTTAAGTGTTTGTGACTCTTATATAATTTTACAGATTCCATAGTTGCCATCACTTCTGTTGGATGATGAGCATAATCATCAATTACAATCAAATCTTTGCTTTTTTGAACAATATCAAATCTTTTTTTAATACCTTTGTATTTTTCAAGATTTTTCTTTATCTCATCCATAGGCATAGTTTGAGAAGCGGCTAAAATTGCACATGAAGCATCAATAGCAATATGAACACCAAATCCCCAAACCTCAAATACTCCATAATCTTTTAAAGTAAATCTTGTATATGGTTCATCATCTTTTAATATAAACTCAATATTGTTGATATCTTTTGATGGATAAAGCCTGATTGCATAGCCTTTATAGTTTTGTAAAAAATCATCTTCAGCATTTATAACTCTAAGCTTTGCAATATCCAAAAACTTCTCGTACGCATCATAAAATCTTTTTTCATCATAGTTATAGTATTCCATATGTTCTGGTTCAGTATTTAAAACAATAGAACAATAAGGATGAGACAATATAAAGCTTTCATCACTCTCATCTGCTTCAAAAGCGAGTATATCATCAATATATCTAAAGTTTGAATCAAACTCTTTACTAATAGCACCAATGATTGCAGAACTTTGTAGTATTGAACTTAAAATTGCAGTTGTGGTACTTTTTCCATGAGCAGCACATACACAATAGTTTGTAGTCTTTTGCATAATAATACTCAATGCTTCTTTTCTTGGAAGCAGTACAAGTTCTTGTTTTTTTGCTTCCATTATCTCTACATTGTCATTTAACACAGCCGCGCTGTATATAACTAAGTCTTGACCATCAATAGCATTTGCAGACTGAGGTATATTTACTTTAATTCCCTCTTTTTGTAGCTCATCTGTTATAGGTGTATTTTTAATATCTGAACCACTTACTTTGTATCCTCTATACTGTAAAAATCTAGCAAGAGCAGATAATCCAATACCACCAATTCCTATAAAATGTACTCTCATATTAGTTCAACAAGTGCTTTAATAAATTGTATTGTTCTTCAATCAATTTTGCATTTGAAGATAAGTATTCTTTTACGTCAAATTTAAAATCTAAGATAAAGTATCCATATTTTTCCTCTTCAACTTTGTCTTGATGTTCAACATCTTTATCATAAAAAGTATCCATATCTTTATTTTGAGTACAAGCTATTAAGTGTATAGTAACAGCATCTACAAATTTCTCATCTTCTACAATTTGACTTAATATAAAAAACAACTCTTTTGCACCATCAAAATTCCCTACACTCCATTTTTCAATTGCATGTTCGTAAAAACTTCTGATAAAATATATATCTTCATTGTCTAAGCTTAATTTCTTTTTATCTTTTAATCTATCTTCAATTTTATCAAATGCAACTTTTAAAATCTCTTGATAAACAGTATGGATTCTATTCTCATCTAAATCCAATATCAAAAGTGTATCAAGCACTTCATATAATTCTGATATATCTTTTGTTTCTAACGCTTTCGTCTCTTTTTCTAGTAAAAATGCTAAAAACTCTGGATTTACTCTTGCTTCGTGTAGTTCTTCTTGATTCATTATATTTATCCTTTATATCCAGTTATGAAATCTTTTAATCTTGTCAATACTTCTTTTGTTTTATCTGCATCTTCTACTAGTGCAATTCTGATATAGTCTTTTCCAATTCCATTTCGACCAAGAAAACTACCTGGTAATACTTTGATATTTTTTTGTTTATATAACTCTTGTGTAAATTTCAGTTCATCTTTTACTTCTAGCCAAATATAAAATGTAGCCTCAGGTATATCAATATCTAAAATTTCACGAGCTATATCAAAATTCTTTTTATAGATTTTTCTAAATTCATCCACATGTGTTGGTTCGCTCCATGCAAATGCAGCTGTTTTTTGTAATGGCAATGGCAATGCACACCCTACATAAGTTCTGTACTTCATATACTCTTTTAAAATATCTTTATCACCAGCTATGAATCCACTTCTTAACCCTGGAGCTGAACTTCTTTTTGATATAGAATTTAATACCAAACAGTTTTTAAAAGATTCATTTCCAGCATCCATACAAGCTTCAAGTAAAGATACAGGTTTTTTATCATTATCAAAATATAGTTCACTATAACACTCATCATTGATAAGAATAAAATCATACTCTAAAGACCAATTAACCCACTTGATTAACTCCTCTTTAGAAATAGTTGCACTTGTTGGGTTGTTTGGATAATTTAAAATTACCAAATCAGATTCTTTCATCTGATCAACACTCAATGTTGCTAAAAAATCATTTTCTTTAGTTAAATCCATATGTATAATATTAGCACGGCTTGCAATTGCAGCACCTTCATATATTTGGTAAAAAGGATTAGGGAAAGCAATTGTTGGGTCTGTTTTATCAAACAAAGCAAATTGAGGAAAATTAAACAATACCTCTCTTGTTCCAAAAGTTGGAATAATCTCACTTTTTTCTAGTTTTACATCAAATCTTTTGAATACAAAATCAATCTGTGCATCTTTTAGATAATCTTCCCCCGAACTTTTAGGGTACTTATTCAATAACGCTGAACTCTCATATAATCCATCTTGGATAAATTGAGGAGTTTGAAATTGTGGTTCACCTATTGTTAGACTACTTAATAAGTAATCTTCATTTGGTTTCACATCTTTTAATAGTTCATTTAATTTCTCAAATGGATACTTTTCAAAATTCATATAGCTTCTACTTTCATTGTAATATATTCGCGATTATACCAAATGATAGATTAAAGCTTATACAATTTGTTAATATAAGAAATAATTAGATTTTTAAATAAAAATTCTAATCTTCGTTTTCTAAGGCCATCTCTTCAAATAAACTATCAATGCTATTTTTATGGTTTAAAACAGCTTCTTCATGATTTTTATCTTTTTTATTTGCCAAAGCTTCTCGTGCTTCATGCTCTTCAAATAAATGATCAATCTCACTTTTTTGACTTTCAATAATATCTGAATAATTCTTTGTTTGATTTTCTTGGGCAGAATTTTGCTCTTGTTCTTCACTCATTGTTCATCCTTTTTATTACATTTTAATTAAGATATAGTATATCTAATTTTTATAAATATATCCCGTTTTAGGTTCTATAATTATCGTTGCCATATTATTATGTTTATCATACAAATTTATCTTACATGGAGTTGTTATCTCTTTTGGATTAGTCCCAAGATATGAATACACTTTTCCATCATATCCAAAACTAATATATCCCAATCCAGAGCCACGATAACATGAAACATCCACTTTAGTCACACCATATTCTTTACTTAAAAGTACATATTTACTTTTATCATTTACACTATCTTTTACACAACCATTTGAGTATAGATATCTATTTGTCAATGGTTCTTTTAAACATTCATTTTTATTAACTCTTCCACCATGATTTGTATCACTATACACAAGATAATACAAACCACCAATCGTTTTATTACAGTTTTTAAATTTTAAGGTCCATCTTTCTTGAAACCATAGAGGTTTGCTTATATCAAATTTATTATCTATATGTGAAATATAACGCGTATAATTTAAATTCAAGATAATTTTATCAACGGCATTATTAAGCTTGGAAGAGTTACTTTTAGGAAGAACAAAAGAGCTTACAATAGCAAGTAATACAACTACAAAAATAAGCTCTAATATCGAAAATGATTTTTTAAAAATATGTTTATTCTACTTCAACAAAGTCTTCTTTAGGGGCACCACAATCAGGACAAACCCAGTCTTCAGGTAAATCTTCAAAAGATGTTCCAGGAGCTATTCCATTCTCTTCATCCCCAATTTCTGGATCATAAATATAACCGCAATCTTCACATTCATACTTTTTCATATCATACTCCTTTGTTTTATTTTAATTATAAAAAAAGCCACCTTAAAATAAGATGGCTTTTTAAATCTAATACAAATCTAATAACAAACTATAATACCTCTGCATCATCCACTTGATACAAGATATCATCCATAGGATGTCTATACATAGGCATAGCAAGTCTTTTTTCATCTAAAATATGACCAATAAATCCTATACTTCTACCTAAGATAAAAAATGCATTTAATGCCCCAGCATCAATAAATACATCAATCTCTTCATCTTCATATCCTAATGATCTCCACATATCAATCATCAAAATACCAATTGTACCATCAACATTTAAGATTAAATTCTCTTTTTTAGATGTTGTTAATTGCTCAACTGTTAATGCATAATCCAACAATGGAGTACTAGGAAAATTTGCTTTTGCAAAGTTTTTTAATCCCTCTACTCTTTTATCTGGATTTTTCAAAGATTTAATTCTATGTCCAATTCCTGGGATTGGAATCCCTTGATTTTTCATATGACTTAAAAACTCTTTTGGAGTCATCTCATTGTCACCTGCATGTTTAAAATGTTTTGCCGCACCATCAATAGCTCCACCAAATCGTGGACCTATTGTTAATAATCCAGCAATCAATGATGAAATTACATCTTTCCCAGCTCGTGCAGTTACTTTTGCATTATGAGCTCCAGAAACAGCAGGACCGTGATCTGCAACTGTTTTAAGTACAGTTTCTAAGAAATCAACCGCCCATCTTGGATATCGTTTTTTAAACCATAAAATTGACATAACATCACCAATAGTAAATCCAGTTTCAGGAGTAGCCACCGAAGATATTGGATAACCACAATAATGAGCTTCTTCCCCTCTATCATCAGATATAGTACAGATAAACTCTTTACTTCTTCGCTCTTTTGGACATACATTTAAAGCTGGCTCTTCTATATCTTTAATCACACCTTGAGCATGTAAGTCATGATAAACAGCAGAGATAATCTCTGGTAAGTCATTAAATGAATTTGGTACATGGATACCAGCATCTCTCATAGCATTATTTTTAGCATCAGCTGTTTCAGCTTCAGCATTTGCTGATGCTCCTGCATGACCAAATTGAACTCCAGAGTCATAATACTTCGCAATAGTACCAATACACCATGCAATTATTGGCTTAGTGATTCTTCCATCTTTTATAGCTTCTATTACTTTATATTCTTCTGTTCCACCAACTTCACCTAAAAGTAACATATATTTTACATCTTTATTATCTTGCATTCTCAATAAATTATCAATAAAAACAGACCCTACAAATCTATCTCCACCAATTGCAACACCCTCAGCAATTCCATCGGCATTGATTGAAATAATATTTGATAACTCATTAAACAATCCACCAGACCTTGTAACCAATCCACAAGAACCTGCTCTATGCAATTTTGAGTTTACAATATTTTCAATTGTACCACCTACGTTTGCAATCTTAAATGCACCTGGTGCAATTCCACCAACAGTAGCTGGTCCAATTACCGTTACACCTTTTTGTCTTGCAAACTCATTCATCCCTCGAGCTAATCTTTCTGGAATACCCTCCGCGGTAATCATAATAGATGAAAAACCACCTAAGTTTAATGCTTCCATAGTTACATCATATGCTGTTCTAAATGATGCAAAGTTTAATAATACATCTGCTTGAGGCTGTGCCTCTTTTGCATCTATAGTATTTTTATACAATGGAATCATAATCTCATCTGCACCATAAAAAAACTTCTCAAATTTTGCTCCACTTGTAGGTGCTACAATAGCCGCAACAGATGGTTTTTCTCTTTTAATTGTATAATCATAATCCAACATTCTTTGAATTGCTGTTTTGTTGTTATTCCAAAAAATTGCTTGTGTATCTCTAGTAAATAATTGTGCCATTTTATCTTCCTTACTTTGCCAATGCCATTCTTACGATATCAGTAACATGCGTTTGGGGTCCATATACTTCAATATCTAAACCTAATCGATTACCTGCTTCTTTAATATCTTTTAAACCTTTTTCATAATTTGGTCCACCACGTCTTACATATATTTTTATACCAATCTCTTTCATTTTTTCATGATATTCATCAAATGCTTGTATAATTCCTGTAAATGTTTTAGCAACATCAGTAAAGTTTGCAATCGCTCCACCAATAATCATAATTTTATCTCTACCTTTAGAATCTTTTTCTCTTGTCATCAAGTCAAGTAAAGTTTGAGCATAAAATTTTGTCTCACCTGTTGTAGGTCCTCCACTATACTCACCATAATTTGCCAAATCTTCAATACCAGCAAGATCGGCAATAGTATCAGCATAAACAACTGATGCACCACCACCAGCAACCATAGTCCAGATTCTAGCTTCTGGCTTTAATAATGTTAATTTTAATGATGCTCCAGTTTTTGCATCAGCTTCTTCTATAGATTCTACTTCTGGTGATTTTGATTCCATTCCAAATGGTGTCGGATAATCTACATCACCCCACTCTTCAACCATCATAAATCCAGCTGTATCGTCAAGTTTAGCAACCATATCAAGTAATTCTATTTTACTATCTTGCATCACAAAAGGATTTATCTCTAAATATGCAAAGTTTAATTCTCTATATGCCTTAAAAAATCCAATTGCAAATTTTGCAAAAGAGTCTTTATCTTTTTTTGCTATATCTTTAGGTACATTTGCTTTGATTTGCTCAACAATTTCATCTTCTGTAGCGGTGATAGAAAAAGCTACTTCAGTAACTTTTTCTTCCCAACCCTCTTCAACTTCCATACCACCTTCAGCTGACATATAAAGAACATCTTCATCACCAACACATGTAGCACTTATATAATATTCTTCTTCTTGAGAATGAGGAGTAAATGGTTCAACAACAAAGTGTGTCAACATATCTACTTTTGCTTCTCCTGTTGGAGTATCACCATCAAATGAAAAATATACTGACTGTTCATTTGAAGATTTTTTGTCAATCCAAGATATCGCCTTACTTAAAGAAACATCACCTGGTTTTGAATCTCGAAATAAAACTAAATCATTTTTACCACGTTTTCCAAATAACATATCAGGTTTGGCAACTAGAGCTTTATCTTTTAACCATTTTTTTTCTTTAGATATTTTTTTTAATTCCGTTCCGTTTTGAACAATTGCAGTTTCATATGCGTATGTAAAATCTGGAAAATACTTATCCCAATGCTTTGCCAAAATTGACTTTGCATCATATTCTCTTATTGCTTTTTGTGCCATATTAAGTCTCCTTACTAATAATTTTAATAAGTATATCTTACATTGACTATCATTATTACAAGCAAAATTTACACAAATGTTACTAAAAAGACCATTTTAGTGTTAACTTTTGTAACATATGGAATAAAAGTAACATATATATGTTAAGTATTGTAACAGTTTGAATTTATGATATACCCCTGATTTGATATATTTTTTATGAAATCTTTAGGTAATTTCTTTCGAAAATTCCTAATAAATAGTCTCAAAGCATTTTGACTCATCTCTTTTCCATCCCAAATATCACACTCTATTTCACAATAAGAGATGATTCTATTGTTTTGTAAAAGTTTCTCAAGAAAGATACTTTCTTTTAAACTTAGCTCATAAACTTCTTCGTTGACTTTAGTCTGATTTTTCTCTTTATCGTAAATAAAATCTAATGTAGGTTTTAATGTGATGTTATCTAAAAAAATATCAAATATAGTAAATAGTTTCTCTTCACTTAAAGGTTTTACTATATATTCTATAAGATTTAAAGGGATACTTGACAATAAAAACTCAACATCAGTATGTGCTGAGATTATAACGATAGAGACATCTTTATCATCTTCTCTAATCTTTTTGACAAGCTCCAAACCATCCATTTTTGGCATTTTTATATCAGTTATAATCAAATCAGGTTTATTTTGTTTATATGAGTCATACCCATCAACACCATCAACTGCAATAAAAACTTCTCTAAACAAAAGATTGAAAAATTCTGCAAAGTTTTCTCTTATCCCTTTTTCGTTTTCAACGAATAATAGGGTATAATCCTTTAGTTTATTTAAAACTATATCATTCAACAAAGGCTCCTTATGAATTGGTTTGGATATAAAAATATATCAAAAATTATTATGACGACTACCATTTTGATTATTTTATCAAATACATTATTAATATCACTATTTTACTACAAAAATCAAATAAATGAATATGACGAAGCACTAATCAACTTAAAACACGAACATATTAACAAACAAAAAATCAATCTCAAAAAAGATATACATCATTTAATAAATATGATAGAGTACAAATATAGCCCCAAACAGCTTAAAACAAAGGAAGTTAGGGATGAGATAAAGCAATGGATAAGTTCACTATCCTTTGATAATGAAAAAAGTGATTACATATTTGTATACGAACTTTTAAACAGACAAGGTGGCGATGATTTTGCAAGGATGGTTATCCATCCAACTAGACCAAAGCTTGTAGGTACACTTTTATCAACTAAATACAAAGATATAAATGGTTTTAGTTTTAGAAAAAAGTTTATGCAAGATATTAATATCAAAGGTGATTCTATCGTAAGCTATGCTTATCAAAAAGCTACAAAAAGAATAGAAGAAAAAATCTCTTATTTTAAATACTACAAACCTCTAAACTGGATTATTGCAAAAGGTGTATATAACGATGAGATAAAACAAGAGATGACTTCTAAAAGAGAAGATTTAAAACATAGAGTTACAAAACAGATAAAACAAAATATATTTTTCTTCATATTATTTTCAATTGTGGCAACTATCATTGCTTATTTTATCGGGAAGATGATACAGTTTATTATAAATGAAAAGAATAAAATGGTTAAAAAAACAACAAAAGAGTTAGCGTTATTAAATAGAGAACTTGATAGTCGAGTAAAAAAAGAGCTTGAAAAAAATAAAGAACAAGAACAAATCTTGATGCAAAAATCGAAGTTTATCGCACTAGGTGAAACCATAAGTTTGATTGCTCATCAATGGAGACAACCTATTAGTGAACTAGGAGCTATAATATTAAATATAAAACTCCATCACAAACTTGATAAACTTGATTCCAAACTTATGAATAAAAAGGCCACAGAAGTAGAAACTATACTTGAATATATGTCAAAAACAATTGATGACTTTAGAACATTTTTTAAACCAAATAAAAACAAATACAATTTTAATATAAATAGTTCAACGCAACGTGTTTTACAAATCACAAAACCAATGCTAGGGGAACATCAGATAAAAATCATACAAGATATTGATAATTCAATAGAGATAAACAGCTATCAAAATGAATTTGAACAAGTTTTATTAAATATCATCTCAAATGCAAAAGATGCAATAGTAAGTGATAATATTCAAAATGGCAATATCTCAATAAATGTATATCAAACAGATAAAATATATATAAAAATCTGTGACAATGCAAAAGGTATCGATGGATCGCTAATTCATAAGATATTCAATCCATACTTTACAACAAAATCAGAAGCAGAGGGTACAGGAATAGGTCTATACATGTCTAAAATGATTATAGAAGAGAATATGGCTGGAAAACTAAGTGTTCAAAGTAGTAACGAAGGAACTTGTTTTATAATCAGTTTTTAAAATGACAATTTTATCCAATAAATCAATTTTTAAAAAAGATAGTATTCTTTTATGGAAAACTATCTTAACGAATTTATAATTATCGCTGTTGCACATTTTGTTGCACTTATTAGTCCTGGAGCTGATTTTGTCTATATTTTAAATAGTGCATTATCAAACAAACCCAAAGTAGCTATTGGTGCAAGTGCAGGGATAGCACTATCCAATGGCTTTTATATAGCCCTATGTCTTCTAGGATATGCTACATTTATATCTCAAAATGAACTCATCATAAATATGATAAAAATAATTGGTGGGTCATATCTATTGTATCTTGCATTTTTTATTTTGAAATCTGAGCCATTTCACCTAGAGATCAAAAAACAAAAACAAAGTACCTTTATAAAAGAACTATATAGAGGATTTGCTTTAAGTATCTTAAATCCAAAGATTTCTATCTTTTATCTTTCTTTATTTACTTTGGCAATCTCTTCTACTACGCCAATAATTATACAATTTTTATATGGATTATGGATGATTTTACTTGTATTTATTTGGGATACTTTATTGATATATTTTTTAAACCATCCTAAACTAAAAAAAAGAATTATAGATATAGCAAATTTACAAAACCTTATGGCCGTACTTCTTGTAATTATGGGACTAGGACTATTTTTTACTTTATTGTAGAGATTTTGTATTCTCTTGGTGTTACTGCAACGTACTGTTTAAATAGTCTATTTAGATGACTTTGATCATTTAGCCCTACTTCTAATGCAACACTAGATATCTCCATACCTTCAGAGATAAGTTTTTTTGCTTGTGATATCTTTTTATTTAGCAAATATATATGAGGTGTGAGATTCATCTCTTGTTTAAATAGTTTGATGAAATAAAACTGTGAGATACCAATATAGTCTGATATCTCCTGAACTGTTAAGTTTTCTTTGTAGTTTTCATCCATATACTCTATAGCTTTTGTAATATTTGAGTTTTTTAAATTACTTGATATCTCTTTATCACAATATAAAGTAAAAAACTCTTGTAAAAGTTGCTCTTTTTCTAGATATAAAATCTCATTGTCAAATAAGTTATAATTCAAATCAAGATACTTCTCATACAACTCTTTATCTTCAATATTCACTATATTTACATCGATATAAGAATCAAGTTGACCAAATAAAGTCTCTTGAACAGCTTTACAATAAGCAGTATCGATATAAATCATATGATAAGTTCTCAACTCTTTTTGAGCAGGATTGCAAGAGTGCATCACAAAAGGATTGATGACAGCCAGCTCATTTTGTCTTAGCAGATAATCTCCACCCTTATTTCTATAAGATATAGTTCCAACTTCAACAACACCAATAGATAAAGTCTCATGAAAATGCTCTTTATAATGATAAGGTGAATCTTTCACAAATCTAGCTTCAATAAAAGGAAGCTTTTTATTTTTGAAAAATGTAGATTTATATGGTTTATTTTTTGTCATGGGTTATTTTATCGAATTACAAATAAATCTATTAAAATATCACTTCAAGATTTAACTGATATAATTCATTCATTATAAAAAAAGAGAGACTATGCAAAACACAGCACTAAATATACTAAAATCTGGGAAAAATGTTTTTCTTACAGGATCAGCGGGTACTGGTAAAACATATATTTTAAATGAATATATGAATTATCTAAAATCTAGAAAAATCATACCAACTGTTGTTGCCCCTACGGGAATTGCTGCTTCTCATTTACAAGGTCAGACTATTCACTCTTTTTTTGCTTTGGGTATTCGAAATAGTGTTGATGAACTGTTTATTCAGTCTTTGATAGAAAAGAAGTATCTCGCAACTCGATTTTTGAAATTAAAAGTTTTGATAATCGATGAGATATCTATGGTATCGCCTGAGATATTTAGCTCTATAGATAAAATTCTCCAATCATTTAAAAAAAGTCGTAAACCTTTTGGTGGTGTTCAAGTGATATTATCTGGTGACTTTTTTCAATTGCCTCCGATATCAAGAAATCAAACAGATAAACGTTTTGCATGGCAGTCACCATCTTGGAAGGACTTAGAGTTACAAACTTGTTATTTGGAAAAGAAGTTTAGACAAGATGATGACCAGCTTATATCTGTACTTGATGATATACGAAGTGGAAATATTTCTCAAAGTACTCATGATATATTAAATTCTAGATATCAAAAAGAGTTAGATATAGATTTCAAACCAACCAATCTTTATACTCACAATATGGATGTAGATAGGATAAACAATGAGGAGTTACAAAAGTTAGAAAACAAAGCTCATAAGTTTTCTTACAATAGTGACGGAACTGCAAAAAATGTAGAAAAGATATTTAAAACATCTTTGGTTTCAGAAGAATTAACTCTGAAAAAAGATGCCGTTGTGATGTTCATAAAAAACAACCATGAAAAAGGATATATCAATGGTACAACTGGAGTTGTAATAGATTTTGCTTTAAGTGACAATCTACCAATAGTTAAAATATCAAATGGTCATACTATCAAAGTAGAACTAGAAGATTGGGCTATGGAAAATGAAAACGGCAAAATTCTTGCAAAAGTTTCTCAAGTACCATTAAAATTAGCATGGGCTATAACTATACACAAATCTCAGGGTATGACTCTAGACTCAGCACAGATTGACCTATCAAAGACATTTGAAGTGGGACAAGGATATGTAGCACTCTCTCGTATCAAAAATATAAAGGGATTAAGACTTATGGGACTAAACGATACAGCTCTTACAGTTGACCCTTTGATATTACATATAGACCCTCGAATCAAATCAGCTTCTTTAAAAGCAAAAGAGGAGATATCAAAATATTCAGAGGAAGAGCTAAAAGAGATACAATTATCACATATAAAAAAACTAGGTGGGACAGTCGATAAGGAACTGATAAAAAAAGAGGAGTCAAAACTAAAAGAGAAAAAAGTATTTGAGCCAAAAGATTCAACTCCTACACATATAAAAACAAAAAATTTAATAGAATCTTCATCTACTATTGAAGAGTTAGCAAAAAATCGAGAGATGAGTATATCTACTGTTATTAAACATCTTTCAATATTAAAAGAGGAAGATAGCACTTTAAATTTAGACAAATTTTTGACAGATAATCAAACTTTGAAATCTATAAAAGAAATTGTAAAAGAATTAAAAGATAAAAATAATGAGGAAGATTTTACAGATAAAGGTGAGCTAAAATTGAAACCAATATTTGATGCTCTTGATGGAAAAATCTCTTATGATGATATAAGAATGGCACTTTTATAAATTTTACTTATATTTAAGAAAGATAGAATACAAGTGTATTAATACACTTGTATTCTATAGGTTTATTTATTATCCAGCAAACATAATGTTTGGTAACCACAGACTCACGGCTGGGATATAAGTTACAATTATTAGACCAACTAAAATAGTTAGTGTCCAAGGTAATGTTGCTACAATAACATCTTTGATAGACATACCTGTCAATCCACTTGTAACAAACAGATTCAGCCCAACTGGTGGGGAGACCATACCAAGTTCCATATTAACCGTTAATACAATACCAAAGTGAATTGGATCAATTCCAAGAGCAACCGCAACAGGAAGCAATAGAGGAACCATAATCATAATAATTGCAGATGGTTCCATAAATGAACCAGCAATGATCAATAGTATATTCACAAGTAATAAGAACATATACTTATCAACATTTGCATCAATCAATGATTGTGTAATCATCTGAGGAATATTCTCAATTGTTAAGAAATGTGCAAATAACATAGCATTTGCAATGATAAACATAATCATAGCAGATGTTTTTGCAGAATCCAAAATTGTTGCATATAAGTCTTTTATCTTAATATCTCTATAAATTACAAGTGAAACAAACAATGCCCAAACAGCGGCAACCGCAGCAGCTTCAGTCGGAGTAAAAATACCACCATAGATACCACCAATAACAATTACAATTGTCATCAATCCCCATGTTGCATCTTTCATCTTTTCAAGTCTTACTTTCATTGGTTGAGGCTTAGTTTTTTTGAAACCAAGTCTTACAGCACCAACATAAGTTACAACCATCATCATAGTTCCCAACATAATACCTGGAACAACACCAGCCATAAATAGTTTCCCAATAGAAACTTCTGCTGTAACACCATATACAATCATTACAATTGATGGTGGAATTAATATACCCAATGAACCAGCAGTAGCAATTGTACCAACAGCATACTTCTTAGGATAACCAGCTTCCATAATAGCACCGAACATAATCGAACCAATAGCAACAACAGTTGCTGGAGACGATCCAGAAACAGCCGCAAAAATAATAGATGCAAAAATCGCAGATATTGGAAGACCACCAGGAAGATGTCCAACAATAGATTTTGCAAACTCAATAATTCTAGATGCCGCACTACCTTTAGATAGTAAGTTACCAGCTAAAATAAACATTGGAATCGCCATCAATGAATAATGTTCAACTTTTTCAAACATCATTGCAGATACTTCAATTGGGGAAATATCAGTAAAAATCATCAATGTAGCAAATGTACTAGCTCCTAGGGCAATAGCAATTGGTGAACCTAAAATAACTAAAAATAAAAATATTGTAAACAGTAAACCTACACTACTCATAGCATACCTCCTGTTTTTCTATTTGTTTTATCAACTAAATCTTCTAGTTTATTTACATCCATTTTATCATGAGCCTCTTCACCCATCTCATTAATATACATCTCTGCCTCACTCTCTTGAACCACTTTATCAGCTGGTGTTATTATAATTTCATATAATTTTTCAGATACTCTGAATGCACCAAAAGCAAAAGATACTGGTATTACCATATATGGTATCCACATTGGTATCTCAAGATCAATCGACATCTCTTCTAACTCATGTACAAACATTACATATTCATAACCAAAATATGCAACAGCTGATAAAAATCCAATTGTAATTAAATGAGATGTGATTAAGAACACTTTACCAACAGTAGGTGGTACTATATCTAATACTATCGTAACTGCGATATGAGCATCTTTTTTAAAACAGTAAGCTGCTCCAAAAAAGACACTCCAAAGAAATAAGAACACTGTCAATTCTGAAGCCCATGTTAATGATGCATCAAAAAGATATCTTGCTACAACATTCACGAAAGCTAAAGCAACACCGGCACTAATGCCGACTACTGCTATAGATTGATTTATAAAACCAATCAATTTGTCTAATATACTAAACACAATCTACTCAGTTGCTAATGTAGCTTCTATTAGATCTTTACCAATTTTCTTTTTAGAGTAAAATTTAGAATAGATTGGACTAACTGCATCTTTCCATGCTTTAGTTTGAGCCGCATTCATTTCATGAACTTGAACTTTTCCAGTCTTTGCTCCCCACTCTTTGATAAGTTTTAATTGTGCTTTATCTAACTCTTGTGCATACATTCTTTCTTTATCTGTTGCATCATTCATAGCTTGTTTTACATTTGCTTGAAGATCAGATGGAAGTTTATTCCAGAATTTTTTAGACATAACTACTAAATAACCTAGGTAACCATGATTTGATAATGTAATATGTTTTTGAACTTCATGAAATTTTTTAGTATAAATATTCGAAATTGGGTTCTCTGCTGCATCAATTACACCTTGTTGTAAACCAGAATATACTTCAGAGAATGCCATCATTTGTGGATTAGCACCAACTGCGTGAAATTGTTCTTCAAGAACTTTTGAACTCATAATTCTAAATTTTTGACCTTTAGCATCTTCTGGCATTAACAATGGCTTATCTTTTGATGTTGATAATTGTTTAAATGCATTATCCCAAAAGTTAAGTGCAACAAAACCTTTTTTATTAACCATAGCTTTAAGTTTTTCACCAACTGCACCATCTTGAACTCTATGTAAGTGATCCATATCTTTAAAAACAAAAGGTAAGTCAAATAGTGCTAATTGAGGTACAAGTTTACCAAACTTAGAAAAACTTGGTGCTGCCATTTGAATTGAATTTAATCTAAGTGCTTTTAATGCGGCACTATCTTTATACAACTGTGAAGATGGATATACTTGAACATCAATTCTTCCCTTACTTAACTCTTCTAGTCTTGTTTCAAAAAATCTTGCTGCTTTACCTTTTGGTGTATTATCACTTACAACGTGACTAAACTTAAGCGTATAATCCGCCGCCATAACTGATGTAGTAAGCACTGCTGCTGTAACTATCCCTTTTAAAATTTTCATAATTGCTCCTTTTTTATTACTATCATTCTAAAAATACTTTATGTATATATTATGTATAAAATGATTTTTATCAAATTAATTAAAAAAAATACCCTAAATTGTTCCTTTATGAAACACTTATAATTAAAATATTATATAAATATAGGTTTATCATGGATAAATCATTTCGATAGTAACTATGTTTTTTTAAGTCGCTTTAATCTGTTTTATATCTTCCTTTATAGTTCGAATCATACTTTCTAACTCTTTTTTATTTTGAATATCTGCTTTAATTTCTATGCTACTAAACAATTCAAATATCTTATCCAAAGCTAAATTTATACTTACACCTTTTAACTTATGAGCTTGAATCTTTATATTAGGAACTTCATCATTTTGTATAAACTGTTCAAGAATAACTATCTCATCATCTATCATATTTAGATAATTATCTAAAAGTTTTTGATAAAACTTTACTGGTATTGATGTTTTTTTAGATTTAGCCTCTATATCAAATGGTATATTAGTAGTTTTTTTTATATCTTTATGCGGTAATAAAAATTGATCTAATATATCATAGAGTTTATTTTGATCTATTGGTTTTGATAAATATCCATCAAATCCATTTTCCAAGTATCTCTCTTTGTCACCTTTGATACTATTTGCAGTTAGTGCTATAATTGGTATATTTGATATCATTTTATATTTTTTTATCATATTTATTTTAGTACAAGCTTCCATCCCATCCATTACGGGCATATTTATATCTAAAAATACTAAGTCAAATTGATCATACTGTTTCTCAAATACTTTTACTGCTTCTAATCCATTTGGTACAAGTACACTTTCAAGACCCATTTGAGATAGAAGTATCTCTATTAGCTGTTGATTTATATCCACATCATCTGCTACTAAAATTTTTCCTTTAAAGTTTTCGTCTCTTTGTTTATTTTCATTTTTTTCTAAAGATTGTTTTTTATATTTTAAATCCAGTTCAAAATAAAACTTACTACCTTTTCCTTCAATAGAATCAAGTTTTAACTCTCCACCTAAAAGTTCAACAATCTGTTTTGATATAGAAAGACCAAGTCCTGTACCTCCAAACTCTCTTGTAGTAGATTCATTTGCTTGTTTAAATGGTTCAAAGATAGCTTTTTGTTTCTCTTTAGGAACCCCTATTCCCGTATCTTGAACACTAAATATAAATTTTGCTAGACTCTCATTGCATTCTCTCATACTAATATCAAGTACAACTTTTCCATCTTCTGGAGTAAATTTTATAGCATTACTTAAAAGATTTAATAAAACTTGCTTCAATTTTAAAATATCACCTATTAAAGTTATCTCTTTATTTTTATCTAATTTATTTTCTTCACATACTTGACAAACTAAATTTATATTCTTTTCATCTGCTTTTACTTCAAGTAGTTTTTTAATACTTATAAACTCTAGATAAGGATCAAAATCTATAAGTTCAATATCCATATTTCCATCTTGTAGTTTTGATATATCCAAAATCTCATTTATAGTATGAAGAAGAGAATTAGCACTTGAATCTATAACATCGACATACTCTTTTTATTTATCTTTTAAATCTGATTGTTTAAGAAGTTTTGTAAAGCCTATCACTCCATTTAATGGAGTTCTAATCTCGTGTGACATATTTGCTAAAAAAATTTGCTGTGTTTTTTTTGCTTTTCTCTCTTCTAAAAGAGAATTATGTAAAGCCGTCGTATCATGACAAATCGCTATATACTCGTATATCTCTCTATTTTCATCTAGTATAGGTAAGATAACTACATCTACATAATATGTTGATCCATCTTTTGCTTTATTTTTCATATTTTGATATCTAAAAACCATTTTAGCTTTTATAGTTTCCCACATAGTATCAATATCACTTTGTGGCATATCTGGATGTCTTACTATATTATGAGATTCACCTATAAGTTCATCTCTTTTATAACCACTTATATCACAAAATGCATCATTTGCATAAATTATTATTCCATCTATATCAGTTTTTAAAACAATAGCACTATAGTCAAAGGCATTTTGATATTGTACATATAAGCTTCTCTTTTTTTTAAACTGTAATTTTTCATCTATTTTAATAATAATATCATCTATTAAAGTTATCAAATCTTTTATGATTAATGGTTTTGGGAGATAGTTGTTAAGGATATCTGCTTTACTTATATCTTTCATATAGTGATTAAAACTATGTCCTGAAATAATTATACTAAATATATCTTTGTCTAATTCTCTTATTTTTGAAAGCATCTCAAAGCCATTTAGCTTTGGCATCTCTATATCTGTGATGATTAAAGATATCTCTTTATTTGTATTAAAATCTTTTTGAAACTTTAAAAATCCATCTTCACCATTCTTAGCTACTATAATATTTTTAAATAATCCCTCTGTTACATCAAGTGTAACTTCTCTTGATATCCTGTCATCTTCAACATAAAGAATTGTCAAGTCATATTTAGTTGTATTATTCAATATCCAATCTTTTTATTTTATTTTTATTAAATTTTGTAACTGAATACAACTACTTAAAATAGATGCATTTATATAGTACACATCTACCGCTGATTGAGTATCAAATACATTTATCTTCCAATCTTTTAAATCACTAAAAATGGCTTTTACATATTCTACTATATAAACTGCATTTGAGTCATCATAAATTGTCAAGTCAACATTATTTATTGTTTCTCTTAGCAATTGTAGTGTTAAAGATATCTCATAAAACTCTGAAAAACTATTTAGAAAGATTCCATATTTGTTTAATATAAAAGATACAGTTTCTTTATGACTTTCAAAAGTTTCTTTATTTAATAATTCTGTTATCACTTCTACATCATCATCTGTTTCATCAACATAATCTATAATATAATCTATAGAACCACACTCTTTTAAATATTCTTTAGCTGTTATTTGGGGAGATTTATTATTTGCAATAATCATTGTCTCTTGATACTCTTCATCCTCGTCATCAAAAAAATCTATAAATTCACAAAGTTCATCTTCTTGGATCTCTTTTTGAGTTGTTATTCTTTTCTCAATAAATCTATCAATAACTTTCGAAACTATATTTTTGTCATAAGGTTTTATAATATAAGAGTTTGCGCCTTTTAATTTAAATAACAATTTGTGTTTTTGTTCACCCATAGATGTTGACATACAGATACAAGGATTATTTGAATTATAAGATTTTCGTACCTTATTTAAAACCTTAAATCCATCTACTCTAGGCATCAATACATCTAAAAATATCATATCATATTCAGATTCTTTTATCATATCTAAGGCTATCTGACCATCTTGCGCAAATTCTAAGTTTATCTCTATATTATTTTGTTCAAAAACATCACTAACATGATAAGCCAACAATTGAGCGTTTACTTCCACATCTTCCACTATTAATACATTTATTATTTTGTTTCCCATCTATATCATCCTATTTAGTTATTTATATCTAAAAACTTTGTATATTAATCATCTTTATCCGTATGGTATCCTATTTTAACTTATTATTTTTCTAAATAACAAATAGGTAAAATATATAATAAAATTATTATTCTTTTAATTTTAAATTTACACATGTTATAACTTATTTAATTTAGTGACATTCTTATGACTATTTTTCTTATACATTTTTAACGCATTTTGATATAAACTACGAAAAATATTTAAGGATAACATATGGTTGATAATATCTTAAAAAGAGATGGTGAATATAAAGAGTTTCAAGCTTTTAAAATTGAGGATGCAATAAAAAAGGCTTTTTTAAGCACACACACAACTTATGATAATTCTATATTTTTTAATGTTATTCAAACTCTTGAGAAAAAACGTGTTGTAATAGTTGAAGATATTCAAGATACTATAGAACAAGAACTTTATAAAGCAAGATACTACGATGTTATGAAGTCATTTATGCTTTATAGACATATGCACAAAATGCAAAGAGAACATGTACTTGGTCTTGATACGGATACAACGTACATCAACTCAACTCAAACTATAGAAGAGTATATCAATGGAACTGACTGGCGGATAAAAGCGAACTCTAATACTGGATATTCTCATGCGGGACTTATAAACAATAGTGCGGGTAAAATCATTGCAAACTACTGGCTAGACAAAATATACAATAAAGAAGAGGGTCATGCTCACAGAAATGGTGACTATCATATACATGACCTTGATAGCTTAAGTGGTTATTGTGCTGGTTGGAGTTTAAGAGTTTTACTTGATGAGGGATTTAATGGAATTAGAGGAAGAGTTGAAAGTGAAGCTCCAAATCATTTTAGAGAAGCATTAGGACAAATGGCAAACTTTTTAGGTATTTTACAAAGTGAATGGGCTGGTGCTCAAGCCTTTTCATCATTTGATACTTATCTTGCTCCTTATATATTTAAAGACAAGTTACCATACAAAGAGGTTAAAAAAGCAGTTAGAAGCTTTATATACAATCTAAATGTACCTGCACGTTGGGGACAAAGTCCATTTACTAATGTAACAATTGACTGGGTAGTTCCTGATGATTTAAAAGACCAAATTCCTACAAAAAAACAGATTCACCTTTTTAAAGATATAGAAGATGTTGAGTTATTGGCAATGGCAAAAGAAAGAGGTTGTAATACTTTTGAAGAGATGACTTATAAAAATTTTCAAAAAGAGATGAATCTAGTAAATAAAGCATACTATGAAGTTATGACTGAGGGAGATAGAACAGGTCAACCTTTTACTTTTCCAATCCCTACAGTTAATATCACAGAAGATTTTGATTGGTATGGAGAAAATACAGATTTATTATTTGAAAATACTGCAAAAATCGGATCATCTTATTTCCAAAACTTTATAGGTAGTCAATACACAAGAGATGAAAATGGAAAACTAATACCAAATGATGAAGCATACAAACCAGGACATGTAAGGTCAATGTGTTGTAGACTACAATTAGATTTAAGAGAACTTCTTAAGCGTGGTGGTGGTCTTTTTGGATCTGCAGAGATGACAGGAAGTATTGGTGTTGTTACAATCAATATGGCAAGACTTGGTTATCTTTACAAAAATGATAAAAAAGAACTTTTCAATCGAATAGAAGAACTTATGGAATTAGCAAAGTCAACTCTAGAGAAAAAAAGAGTATTTATCAAAGACCTTTATGATAGAGGACTATTCCCATATACAAAAAGATATCTTCATGGATTTAACAATCACTTCTCAACTATTGGTGTAAATGGTATCAATGAAATGATTAGAAACTATACAGAAGACAATGATGATATCACCACAAAACATGGAAATGACTTATCAACAGAAGTATTAAACTTTATGCGTGAGAAGATGGTAGAATTTCAAACACAAACAGGTAATCTATATAATCTAGAAGCAACTCCAGCTGAGGGTACTACATACAGATTTGCTAAAGAAGATAAAAAAAGATATAAAGATATTTTACAAGCTGGTATGGATGATAATATCTACTATACTAACTCATCTCAACTACCTGTTGATCTTACTGATGATCCATTTGAAGCTTTAGAGTTACAAGATGAGATGCAATGTAAATATACAGGGGGAACAGTACTTCATCTTTATATGCAAGAAAAAGTTTCTTCAACAGAAGCTTGTAGAAAATTAGTAAAAAATGTTATCTCTAATTTCAAATTACCATATATAACAGTTACTCCACTTTTTTCTGTATGTCCAAAACATGGATATATTACAGGTGAGCATGAATATTGTCCAAAATGTGATGAAGAATTATTACAGGAATAATTAATGTACAGTTATGCTAAAATACGAAAAAATTTATAAACATACTTTTAAGGAAACATAATGAATATGGACGTAACAAAAGAACAAGAAGAAAAAATAAAAGAGCATTATAATAATCCAAAAAATAATAATGCCCTAACTGATTATGATGCAAGAGGAGTAGGAAGAAATCCAGACAACTGGGGACAAGTGGATATGTATCTAAAAATTGATGATAAAGGTATTTTATCTGACATTGGTTACGAATACAAAGGATGTCCAACTATATCTTTTACTGCATCAGTTTTCACAGAAGAATTAAAAGGTGTTTCTTTAGAAGAAGCATTGAAAAGTACAGAAGCAGAACTAGAAGTATTAAATGCCCAAACTAATTGTGACGATTGTATCAAAATGATTTTAGTAGCATTTATAGCAGCAAACAAAAACTATATAGAAAGACAAACAGGTACAAATACAGAAGATTTTACTTTTGAAATGATCAATACAACTGTACCATACACAGAGCAATCATGTGGATAAACCAATTTTAAAATAAAGGATATAAAATGACAAAAGAAGAGATATTAGAAAAACTAAAAGAGAAAAGACAAAAATGTATTGTTTATACTAGAGTTATGGGTTATCATAGACCAGTTGAAAGTTTCAATATAGGTAAAACTGGTGAACACAAACAAAGAAAACAATTCATTGAATAACAAAATTGTCTATGATTTAACATCATTTACACATCTTGACTTTCCAGACCATCTAGCTTGTATCATATGGCTAGTTGGTTGTAATATGAGATGTGATTATTGTTACAATAAAGATATAGTATTTTCTAAAAATGGAACGAAATCCCTCAATGATATTTTGTCATTTTTAAAAAAAAGAGTTGGACTACTTGATGGAGTCGTTTTATCAGGTGGAGAAGCTACAAGCCACAACTTAGTACCATTTTGCCAAGAAGTAAAAAAACTAGGCTTTAAAATAAAACTAGATACTAACGGTACAAACTTTGATAATATAAAAGAACTAATAGACTTAAATCTTATAGACTATATAGCACTTGATTATAAAGCACCACACTATAAATTCAAAGAGATCACACACAATAACAACTTCAAAACCTTTGAAAACACCCTAAACTACCTGATTCAAACAAATATACAATTTGAAGCACGAACAACTATACATAAAGACCTACTTGACGAACAAGATATCAACTTTATTATAGATGATTTAAAAGAAAAAGGTTATAACAATAGCTACTATTTACAAGAGTTTTTGAATACTGGAGATAATATTGGGAACATCCAAGCTTCAAAAAGCTCTTTTGATGCAAAACTATTATCTAAAGAGTTAGATATAGTTTTTAGATAGCAGTTTAAACCAACACCAATTGGTATCCTTGCCCTTTTATATTATTTATCAAGCTTTTCGATGTCTTAAGTCTAAAACGCTTTATAAACGTTCTTAAACGCTCTTCACTACTACTATCATCATCCCATAGTTTTTTATTTATAAGTTCATTGCTTATCATATCTTTTGGGTTTTCAACTAACAACTGTAAAAAGATATTTTCACGTTTTGTTAAAGCAACATATTTATCATCTTTATAAAGATTGTTTGTATCTTTGTTATATTTAAAATCATCTTCCAATATCAATAAACTATTTTTTAACTTATCACTGATTGATGTAATATACTCCAATAATTCGTCTGGATCAAATGGTTTAATAAAATACTTGACAACACCAACATCAATAGCTCCAAGTAGTTTCTCTTTTTCACTAAAAGCACTTAAAATTATGATTGGTATCTCTGGATTTATTTTCTTTAATTCTTCGGCCATCTCTAGTCCAGTTAAATCTGGCATCATAATATCAGTTATAACTAAATCAGGTGACAATTTTAAAAAACGTTGAATCCCCTCTTTTCCATTATTTGCAATAGAAAAGCTATTAAAATTTTCCCCTATTGCACTTTTTAAAAGTTGAGCTAATTTTTTTTCATCTTCAACCAATAACACATTTAACTCTTTTAAGTGTTTATTCATAATATCTCTCCTATTTAATTTTCTAATGGTATTTTAACTGTAAAAGTTACACCATAATCATTATTTTTTACTTCCATTGTTCCATTGAATCCTTGCTCACAAATCATTTTTGACATAAACAATCCAAGTCCAGTTCCACTAGTTGAATGTTTTGTAGTAAAGTATGGTTCAAATATCTTTTCAATATTTTC
>Ga0193956_1000083_pt1 | contig 39240 bp, 25 predicted proteins | sample BB_7_MG_FD_140358 | JGI IMG/M metagenome (GOLD analysis project Ga0193956, IMG submission 140358) | Microbial mat bacterial communities from the Broadkill River, Lewes, Delaware, United States - BB_7_MG | ecosystem: Environmental > Aquatic > Freshwater > River > Microbial mats | place: USA...
AAGATGTTGGTATTCCGTTGTATTTCATAGCAACTCTCATTCGAGTAGTTCCTGTTGTAGCAGAGCTTGATACGGTAAAAGTTCCAATAACTGGAGTATCTTTTGTTTTATCATGAGTAAAAACTTGCTCACCAGCATCTTCAAAATCACCATCTTGATTGTAGTCAATCCAAACAGAGTAACCTTCATCATAGGTTGAACCAGCCCAAGCTGGCGTCATTGTTATTGTAACCGAGTTTCCTTTGTTTAAGATTGTAGATTGTGCAGTAAAATCGGCATATCCTCCATTTGCACCAGAAGTATTGTTAATAGTTCCAATTTCAACTTTGTTTAACCATTCATCATTTACACTATTTCCTTTTGATGCACAATAACTTAAGCCATTAGAAGGAGTAGTTATTTCTACTGTATTACTTTTTGAAGAAAAATTACCTGCGGCATCTTCTGCAATTATGTAAAATTCGTAGTAATCATTGGCAGAAAGCCCGTTAGCAGAATAGCTTAATCCAGTAACAGAAGTTAAATAAGCATCGTCTTTATAAATTCTATAATTTGTAACCCCCACATTGTCGGTTGCTGCATTCCAAGATAAATCTACACTAATTTGAGTTAAGTTAGAAAAAGCAAGGTTTGAGGGAGCAGTTGGGTTTTCGTTGTCTGGTTGCGAAGTTGTTGTAGCCGTATGCACGGAAGAAGCATCAGATTTATTACCTGCGGCATCGTATGCTTTTACATAAAAATCGTAAGCCGTTTCTGGCGAAAGACCTGTGGCATTATAAGTTGTGCTTGCTGTTGATGTTAGATAAGTTCCATCTTTATAAATTTGATAACCATCAACTCCAACATTATCAGAAGAAGCATTCCAAGAGAGAGTTAGAGAATTGTAAGATATACTTGAAGAACTTAAACCATCTGGTATGGTTGGAGCTTGTGTATCTCCAGCATCAACAATATTTACAGTGTAATCTTCTGTTTCTCCATAATTATAAGAACCACAAGAAGAAGTTGGTAATTGATTGTATTGCATGATAATACGCATACGAGTTTCGCCTAAATCTACGTCGGCAGGAACATTTATTGTGCCTGTAACAGATGTTGCTGTAGTTTTATCTTGCGAATAAACGAGTTCGTTAGAATCTTCAAAATCGCCGTCTTTATTATAATCTATCCACACTTTGTAGCCTTCGGAATATGCTTGCCCTCCCCAATCAGGATAAATTACTATTGTTGTTCCTGTGCTACGAGAAAGGTCGGTGGACATTGCTGTAAAATCTCCATATCCGCCATTTGAATTAGAAGTATTGTCTATTGTTCCTACGGTTACTCTTTTTATCCATTCATCATTTGCATTATCGCTTTTAGATTCGCAATAAGTAATTGGAGTGTATCCAAATAAAGTAGATGCTGAATAAGCAGATGTTCCTTCGGCACAATTTGTTCTAACTTGAAATTCGTATTGAGTATCGTCTGTGGAAAGCCCAGATATATTTTGATATAAATAAGTTGTATTTGAAGTTGTCCAAGAACCAGATGCAACGGCTTTATATTGAACATCATAACTTACTGCTCCTGCAACTTCTGCCCAGTTTAACTTTGCAGATGTATTTGTTAGGTTTGTAACATTTAAGCCAGAGGGAACAGCACAAATACTTCCGCTTGTAGCAAGTGGAGTTTCCCACACACTACGTCCGTAAGTTGCTGCTCGTAGTCTGCTATTTGCAGGATTAGAATTATCATAATAAATTTCTAATTCTTTAATAACCGTATTTGGTAAGTTATTGCTAAATAATGTCCAGTTAGAAGAACTATTATCTTTATAATAAACTCCCATATCTGTTCCAACATAAATTAAGTCGTCTGTATTTTCTTGATAAACAACAGCATTTGCAGGTAAGTTTGGTAAGTTTCCTGAAACATTAGTCCAAGACGAACCTCCGTTTGTAGATTGGTAAACTTTTTTACCATCTTCGTATCCTGAGAATGTAACCCAAAGAGTGTTAGGGTCTGTTGGAGAGACTGCTATATAAGTAGGTGCAGCCGAAGACAGAGGTAGTCCAGAACCAATATCAGACCAAGTTGAGCCTCCGTTTGAAGTTTTTCCTACTGTATAACCCTCTTTAATAAAATAAATATAAGAAGAGTTTGACGGAGCTACTGCAATATTAATAATATTTCCGCTACCAGGCGTTGTTCCTATTTTAGACCAGCTTGTTCCTCTGTTGGTAGTTTTATAAATATGTGAATATCCTGAATATAAAGTTGCTGCATCATTAGGGTCAATAACAAAAGGAGTTATCCACGCTCCGCCAGTAGTTGCTCTAATGGAAGTCCAACTTGAACCACCATTTGTAGAACGATACAAAGCTCCATTTACATAAGAAGCATATACTATATTTGTGTTTGTAGGATCAACAGCCGATTCGCAACCGTCTCCACCATAAACTATTGACCATACGCCACCGTCTAATTTATTAGTTCCGTTATCTTGCATTCCTGTCATAATTAATCCAGGGTCTGTTGCAGAGATACCAAAACGTGCAACTTGTGCAATTCCGAGGTTATTGCTAATATCTGTCCAAGCACTACCATTGTTTGTAGATTTAAAAATACCTCCATCGTTTCCAACAAAAAGAGTAGAACCATTTAGGTATTCAATAGCATGATAATCAGCATGTCCGTATTCGTAAGAACTTCCATCTAACCAGTATGCACTGCACGACCATGAAGAGCCTCCATTTGTAGATTTGTATAAATTAACTCCTCCTACAAATATTTCGTTTGCATTGGTTGGGTTTACTGCAATAGTTAGGTCATAAAATGCTTGTCCTCCTTGTCCTATATTGCTTGAAGGGTTTGCTTCCCAACCAAGTAGGTTTCCAGACGAACTGCTATATAAAGTAGAAAAACTTGCTCCACTGTTTGTAGATTTATAAATTCCTTTCATACCTTGGTCGGTAGAGCTACCAGCAAGTATCCAAACATTTGCAGAAGCATCAGCAGAAACGGCAAGTTCCATTCTTTGCACGCCAGAAGTTGGTAAGCCAGATGTTACTTGTGTAAAACTACTTCCTCCATTTGTGGATTTATAAAAACTTGTTCCTACAGAATAAACTGTGTTTGGGTCTCCGGGTTTAAATTCCATATCCATAATAACAACAGACTGGACAGTCGTTTTAGACGCAAATCCGTCGGTTGTTTTGTAAACCAAACCGTTGAAAGAAGCAAATAAAACATTAGGATTTGTAGGGTGTATTAATATATCGGTGCATTTAGCTCCTTGACTTTTGCTAAAAGTAACCGAAGTTGTATTCCAAGTTATTCCACCATCGGTAGATTTAAGAACACCAGTAGAATATGTATCTCCTGCATCACGGTCTCCTGTTCCGATATACATAATATCAGTATTGTCGTAATTTATGGCAATAGCAGAAATTCCCATGTTGTCGAATTGGTCTGTAACTATTGTCCACGAAGCACCTCCGTTTGTTGTTTTCCATAATCCTCCTGCTGGTGTTCCTATCCAAATAATATTTGAATTGTTTGGGTCAAAAGTAATTGCATTTACTCTACCACTTCCTCCTGGCGACTGGTAAGAACCATTGTTTACATATCCTGTTGGATTTGTAGGTCCCATAAAAGTCCAATTTGCATCTTTTGAAGGGCTATTGTTTTTTTGAAATTTAGAAAATTCTCTGTTTGCAATTGTTGGGTCAGGTAGATTTCCTGATGGATATACACGAGGTTTCATGTGCTCATACCAACGAATAAATGGTTTGTATCCTTTCCCTTTTGTAGCATGTTTTGCTGTCAAATCTTTTTCTCCCCAGTATAGGTCAAATGCTCGTTTGGCTTCAAAAACATTTCCGTCCGATGACATCATTTCATCTACCCAGCCAGACGCATTTGTCTTATAGAACTGGTCGGTTTTTTGTTGTGCAAATATACTTGTCGGTAGTGCGACAAATAATATTGCGAATAAAACTAAATAAGTAGTTTTTTTCATGATTTTTTAAAAATTAAAGGGTTAATTATTTTAATAGCATTTTTTAATGTGTTTTTTTCACAGTTTTTTTTAAATTTATATAATTTAATTACTTTACAATTTTATCTACGCTTAATTTTTTGTTGTTAGATTTGTGTTTTTTAGAGCGTGTTTTTGTGTTCTTTTTTAACTTAGGAGTTTGGTCTGTTTTTGTTTCTGTTTGTTTTGGAATGGCATCGTAACGGACTTCTTTTCCGTTCCACCAAATTGGTTGTCCGTTTTGTTCTGTATTATTTTCGTTAAACATGAAGTTATCTAATTTTTTATCAAAGTCATTTGCCAAAACTTCTTTTGGGTTTTCTGGATTTTCGTAGCCTTTTCGCACAGCAATTGCTATCCAAGTAAATTGTATATTTCCTTTGGAATTATTGTTTTCGGCAACAGCAAAACCACTCGTTTTTAGTTCGGTAAGATGAATACCTGAAGTTTCGCCAATTGGAGTAACTGTAACAATAACAGGAATTTTATCAGAAATTATATTCAAATAATTTTCATCAAATTTAATTATAGCTTTACCATTTTGGAGCTGTCCTGTTCCTCTCATATAAATATCTGCCGTAGTGGAAGTTGGCACATAAGTTGGGATACGCTCGTTTTTACCGTTATCTTCTAACTTTACAATAATATCGTTTGTATAAGTTTTTCCATCAATATATTGGGCAAAACGTTCTCCTTTTGTAATTGTTCCATAAACATTTCCTCTAAACCATGCTCCTGCAAAATCGCCGTAGCTTGCAGAACCTATGCCAGTATTTTCTTTATTTTTACCTGCACCAGTTCCTGTATTGGTGAAATATCCTCCGTAGGTTGAACCAATACTATTTTTATAACCTAAACTACCCCAGTAGGTTCCTGTATTATTTGAACCTATAACTCCACCTGTTCTAAAATAGTCGTTATCACTATGTCCACTTATTCCAAAAGAGTAGTTATCTCCCCATTGGTTGTAGCCCTGAATAGCCTCATTTGTATTTGTAATTGAATAATTGGCAACAATATCCCCGTCGTTTCTTACGTCTCTTGTTCTGTAAGCATAAATTGCAGACTGGTCGTCGCCATTTACTTCTTTTTCTTTATGATAAAAATAATTTGCTTTTGTTGAAGAATTACCTAATGTTCCATAACTAAACATGTCTGAACCATCATAAAAATATCCAAACACTCCTACCCCACCATCAGAGCCTCCAATAACTCCGTCTCCATTGCCGGTTGAGTATAAATTTGTTTCACTAAGGTTGCTCCCCATTCCTACTACTCCATTTCCATCAGAGGTTAGCCCCTTTCCGTAAACACCGTAACAATTTGTTGTAGAGCCCTCTGTTCCAGCTTCTGCATAAAGTCCGTAGGTTGTTTCGGCATCAAGGGTTTGAGCAAAAATTCCGTAAGATTCGGTTCCTGCACCTGTTGTTTCGGAATATGCTTCTATTCCGCTTGCATCTTGAGAAGCTCCTATTGCAATAAAGTCTCCCCCTACGGTATAGCCTCTGTTGTCTGTTCCAAGCGTGTATTCTGAATATCCTTTTACGGCAGACTGGTTTCCTGTTTTGTTTACATCTACAATTAACTGCCCGTATAAAGCTGGGTGGTTAGAAGAGGTTGCATCTATATCATTGGAAAAAAAATAGCCGGAAATCCAAACATCAGAGTATCCAATAATTGAGGCTACGGTTGCATCTTTGGTTGTGCGACCAAAAATGGCTGCTCTATTTTTATCATCTACAACTCCGTAAACAGCTGCACCATCTACGGTTAAACCACTTCCAGAATTGTATGTTCCATTGTATCCAAGATAGCCGTAAGTTTGACTTGTAGAAACATCTGAAAAACCAACAACTGCACTTGTAGTTAATGCAGACGAAGATGTTACAAAATATCCTCCATATTGATTTGAATTTCCGTTATAGTAGAATCCATAAGTTTCTCCTGCATCATAAACTCTAACATTTTCGTTGCCTTGTGGGCGAATATAGCTTGTAGAAGCAGGTTTATACCACCAATAAGGCTCACCCCCAACTGGTGGTGCATCAGGAAATGGAGACCAAGTTCCTCCATCTTTCTTATATTCAATATTTCCTGCTCGTTCTCTAAAGCCAAAACCAGCATCTTCAAATGTTCCATCAAAATTATAGTATTCTCCCGTAGAGATGTTACCAGGAAAATCTACATCTGCTTCGCTTGAAAAATTAGCTATTATTGTTCCTGTATTGGAATTTTTTATAATAAAATCTGAATTAGAATTTGGTAAATCAAAAATCATATCATTACCAAACCCTCCAAAACCGATTGTAGTTGTTTCGGTTAGACTGCCTCCAAGTTTTGCCGCAGCACCACTTAGGTTTAACCCGTTTTCAAAATTATAGGTAGTTGTAGTAAAGCGTGTCCAAACAGTTCCGTTCCAGTAGTAGTATCCGGGAGAGATGTCGCTAATTGTTGCAGTATTATAAACTAACAAGCCTGTTGCTGCCGATGAGATAGTAGTAGCATCAGCCGTGCTTGTGAGTGTTACATTAGGCACAAGAAGACCTTTATTGTTTACATCACTCATATCTAAAATAGAACTTGGATGTGGAGCTATTCCTGATGTGTTTATGCTAACTTGTGCATTTGTTTTTTTTAATGAAAAAATAGCAATAATACACAGGACTGTCATTAAAATCAATAAATTCGTTATTTTTTTTATTAACATCTTGATAAAAATAGGGGGTTATACTTATAAGATAAAACACTTATGACCAAAAGATTAACTTTTTAAAAGTCTTGTACATTTATCAATAATGCAAATTTAATGTATTTTATTCAAAAATGCTAATTTTTTTCCTTATTTAATTATTATTTTTCTAATTTAAAATATTAAGATATAAGGAAATAAAGTTTAATATGTCTTAAAATTAACATTTAAATAATTCTATTTCCCTACAAGTAAAATCAAGTTATCTGATTATTCTTCTCCAATAAAAAAAGGTAGTTTTTATCAAAATTATCCTTATTTAATTTATTTATTTGAATAAATTAAAGAAAATTAAAATAATTTATTATTTTTGTTTTTGTTTTCAAAATAATGTGTGTCTTTAAAATAAAATTTAATGAATTGAAATATTGATAGGCTAAATAAGTATTCAAATTTGAGTTTTTAATTTTAAAAAGCTTTTTAAAGAAGTTAAAACATTTTTCATATTAGTCCTCTTAATTAATTACATCAATAGAACAATAAAACAATTTTCATCAAAAGACAAACATAAATTAATTTTTAATATTTTAAATTATAAAAAGTATGAAAAAAATTTCTATTCTATTAGTATTATTTTCCTTAGTATTATTTTCGTGCAACACTACTACTGTTGACGAAAAAGTTTTAACAGACAACGACAGTCTAAGTGTTTCTAAAATGGAGCATATTGTAATGTCTGTGGTATGGTATCAGCAATCTGCCGAGATGAAGGCTTGCTACTATCAAACATTTAATTTAGCCAAAAGGCTAATTGACGAAAACAAAGCAAAAGCAACTACCGACTTGCCAAAAGCCGTTGTTGTAGATGTGGACGAAACAATGCTTGACAACAGCCCATTTGAAGTAGAGCGAATAAGAACAGGAACTGCTTATACTTCAGAAAATTGGAAAGAATGGACAGACCAAATGAAAGCAAAAGCACTTCCGGGTGCAGTAGAGTTTGCCAAGTATGCAGAAGAGAAGGGTGTAGAAGTTTTTTATATATCTAATCGTAAAATAAACGAGGTGGAAAGTAGTATTCAAAATCTGAAAGCCGAAGGATTTCCTTTTGTAGATGAAGCACATATTTTATTTAAAGACCAAACAAGCGACAAAACAGAACGAAGAGCAAAAGTTTCGGAAAATTACGAAATAATTTTATTAATTGGAGACAACTTAGGAGACTTTGACGAAATGTTTAACGAAAGAACTGAAAACAAAGGATTTGATATTGTTCACAATCGCAAAGACGAATTTGGAAGCAAATTCCTTATTTTACCAAATCCAATGTATGGAGCTTGGGAAAAAGCTGTTTACAATGGCGACTATTCCATTTCTGATAAAGAAAAAGACGAACTAAGAAAAAAAGTATTGTATTAAACAAAAAATAAATGTATCTGTCTGCAAAATATGTATTTAGAGTAAATTTGCCACCTTTAGAAAATGGCTTGTTAGAATTAGACAACGATGGCACAATTCTAAATATTTCTCAATACAATAAAATTGAACATCAAAACATTGATGTTCAATTTTTTGATGGAGTTCTTGTGCCGGGATTTATAAACACTCACTGCCACCTTGAACTTAGCCACATGAGAGACCACATCCCAGAACAAACTGGTCTTATGGAATTTGTTACGCATGTTGGGAAGTTAAACAAAGAGCTAACTAACAAAGAAATAGCAATAAAAGAAGCAGACCAAGAAATGTATCGCAACGGAATAGTTGCCGTAGGAGATATTTCTAATAATATTATTACCAAAGATATAAAAAAACAAAGTAAAATTTTTTATCACACCTTTGTGGAACTGATTGACCTAAACCCCAAAGAGTGGAAATACAAGATAATTAATGGCTTATTAATTCAAGAACAATTTGAAACTCAAAGTTCTATTGTGCCTCATGCAAGCTACAGCGTTTCGGAAAAATTATTGGAACAAATAACAAAAATTGCAAAACACAACAACAATGTTGTGTCTATTCATAATCAAGAAACGGAGGAAGAAAACAAATTCTTTTGGGATAAAACTGGCGAAATAGCAAAATTATACGAAAAAATAGGTGAAGATATTTCACATTTTCAGCCAAGCCAAAAAACTTCTTTGCAAACAATATTACCCTCACTTCCAAAAGATACAAACCTGTTACTTATACATAATATTCATAGTTCGGAAACAGATATTAAATTGGCAGAAGAATATTCTAAAAATATTTTTTGGTGCATGTGTCCCAAGTCAAATATTTATATAGAAAACAAATTGCCCAACATAAATCTATTTGTAAAAAATAATTGCAAAATAACTATCGGCACCGACAGCCTTGCGTCTAATCATAAATTTGACTTCCTTTCGGAAATGAAAACTTTGCAAAATAATTTTGAAAATTTGAGCTTTAATCAAATATTAGAATGGGCTACACTCAACGGAGCAAAATCGCTTAAAATAGACCAAAATTTTGGAAGCATAGAAATTGGCAAAAAACCAGGAATAAATTTAATTAAAAATTTTGACCTCTCGGAAATGAAACTCACAGAAGACAGCTATTTGAAAAAAATTATTTAATAAATACGATTATGAATAAAAAAATAGACAAAAATAATTCAGATTTATTAGATGCACTTTTAAGGGGAGATAGAAAAACCTGCTCTCAAATAATCAAAAAAAAATTAGATTCGGGCATAGATATTAAAAAGCTGTATGACAACTTTATAAAGCCAAACCTTTATGAAATTGGAGTGCTTTGGGAATACAATAAAATAAGCGTAGCCACCGAGCATTTGGCGTCTGCGATTGTAGAAGGCATTTTAAATGAAATATATCCGACCATAATTTCCACAGAAAAAAACAATTATTCAGTCATTGTTTCGTGTGTTGAAAACGAGTTTCATCAGATTGGAATAAAAATGGTTAGCGATATTTTTGAACTAAATGGCTGGAACTCCTATTATTTGGGAAGCAATACTCCTACAAACGAACTAATTGATTTTGCCAAAACCATAAAACCAGACATCCTCGGAATTTCGTTAAGCATATATTTTCATTTGCCTGCCCTTGAAACAATGATTCAAAAAATAAGAGCCGAATTTCCAAACCTAACAATACTCATTGGTGGACAAGCATTTAGAAGAGGAGGACAAGATGCTATTTTAAAATATTCAAATGTAATTTACTTGCCCGATTTAGAAAAAATAGATATGTTTATTAAAAATTATAAATAAGTGTTTAATTTTGAATCTTAAAGTTTTTAATTAAGCAAACAAATCATCAAGCGAAAGCCAAATAAAAACTAAAAAAATGGACAAACAACAACTTTTAGAAACTGCCAAACTAATAAAAACGGTTAGAAATGCCACTGCAACAGAATACTTAACAAAAGCAGAGCAAATAACCAACAGAATGAATACTCTAATGTTAGAACGTGCTGATTTAATGAACCTTATTGGCGAAAACAATACAGATATGATGAAAGATAATCATGCAAATCATGTTAGATTTATTGGTTCAATACTAAAAAACTATAATCCCGAAGTATTTGTAGATACAGTTTTATGGGTTTTTAGAGCATATCGCAGCAGAGGATTTACAACAAATTACTGGGCAGCACTGCTAAACACTTCTATCAACGCACTAAAAGAAATTATTTCGCCCGAAAATTACAACGAAATATTTTTATACTACCAATGGCTACAAGTAAATATCCCAACATTTGTAGCACTTTCAGATGAGCAACTAAACCATTCAAATTCATTAAATTAAGATGAAAATAAACGAAATATTATCAGAATGGTCGGTGGAAATTAACTCTTCAATTTTTAAAAGCGAGATATTTTGCATTGCACTATTTTCCACCAATAAAGAACTACTTTACAGCAATGAATACTTCAAGTCGCTTGTAGAAAACGACTCTTGTGATTCTTTTATTAATCCAACTTTTGATAAAATTTTAAATTTAGATAATTCTAAAAACTTAATTTTTGATGGCTTCTTAACCCTTGGTGATTGCAATTCTATAAATATATCAATAATTTCACAAATATACAGAAAACAAGATAAAATATTAATAATTGGAGGAGTAAACGCAAAACAACTTTTCGAGCAAAATGCCACAATGCACCAATTAAACAGAGAAGTTAATAATTTGCAAAGAGATTTGATTAGGAAAAACATGGCACTTGAAAACACATTAGACCAATTAAATGACGCAAACTTGGAATTAAAAAAATTAAATGCAGATAAAGACCGATTTATGCAAATTATTTCTCACGATTTGAGAGGACCATTTAATACTTTACTAACTTTTTCGGAAATATTGATAGAAAATATCCATAAATACGATATTAATAAAGTAGAAATGCACTTATCAGAAATTAACAAAGTTTCCCGAAATACTTATATTTTATTAGAAGATTTATTATTATGGTCAAAATCGCAAGCAGGCAAACTGCCATTTCGTCCTCAAGTATTTGTGTTTTCAGACATATGCAATCCAATAATAAAAAGCCTTAATGAAGATGCAAATAAAAAAGGTATTAAAATAACCTTTGTAGAACAAACAGATTTATTATTAGAAGCAGACTTAAATATGTTTAAAACAATTTTAAGAAATTTAATTTCCAATGCCATAAAATTCACAAACACAAATGGAGAAATAAAAATTTATGCCGAAATAAATAAAAATACTGCAACTATAACAGTGTCGGACAACGGAATAGGAATTTCGGAAGAAAACCAAACAAAACTTTGGAATCAGTCGCAACAATTTTCAACCTACGGAACTGCCGACGAAAAAGGCAGTGGCTTTGGCTTATCGCTTTGCAAAGATTTTGTAGAAAAACACAACTGTAAAATATGGGTAGAAAGCCAACTCAGGCAGGGTAGCAACTTTAAATTCACAATGCCACTATACAAAGAATCTGAAAACAAAAACGATTTTGTTCTAATATAGACATGCGTAAGTGCCTAGTTTTGAATGCTTTAATTTTAATGGGCTTTCGCCTATTATTTTAAATTGCATTTTATATTTACACAACTATTTAAAACAAATTAAAAAAACAGACACTATAAAATTAAAACCTTACTTATTATTAGTTTTATTAGAAAAATATGCAGCCAAAAAACTTGAAGCAGTAGCCATAATCAATAGCAACAACAACAGCCTACGGATAGTAATAAAATCGGCAACCCAAAAAGAAAATGCTATAAAAAATAAATTAATCAAAGCAATAACCAAAACAGTTTGGTGGTGAGAAAATCCCAGACGTAAAAAAATATGATGAATATGATTTTTGTCGGGATACAAAACAGATTTTCGTTGCATCACACGAACAAACATTACTCTAAGCATATCAAAAAGCGGAATTATCATAATACCAAAAGTAACCGAAGGAGCTGGTAAAATATGATAATCTTCATTTATTAAATCAAGATTTTTTTCGTTAAAATGAATTGCCAAAACCGCAAGCAAAAAACCAAGAATTAGAGAGCCAGTATCCCCCATAAAAATCTTCTTATTTTTAGAAAAGAAATTAAACCTTAAAAAAGCCAAAAGAGCCCCAACAATAGCCAAAGAAAGTATAAAATACTGATAATCTTTTACAAGAAAAAACCAAACGCCAAAAGTTGCAGCAATAATTATTGTAATAGTAGCCGCAAGACCATCTACACCATCTATAAAATTAATTGCATTTGTAACAACAATAATAGTTAAAACAGAAATAGGAATACCAATTAAATAATGAATTTCAAAAATGCCAAAAAAGCCATGTAGATTAGTAATCTGCACACCTCCAAACACCACGACCACAAAGCCAGCAAGAATTTGCCCAGCCATTTTAGTAAGCGGAGCAATCATAAGAATATCATCTTTTATTCCAATAAAAAATAAAATTATCATTGAAATAATAACAAATTTTAATCCGGGAAACAAGCTAATATCTATAAAAAAAAGTGCAGAAAGAGTAATCCCCGCAAAAATAGCCAAGCCCCCAAGAGTTGGCGTAGCTACCGTATGAACACGGCGGTCGTCTTCCGGGTCGTCAAATAAATGCTTAAGGTTAGAAACCCTAATTATTGAAGGAATGGAAACACAGGTTACAATAAAAGAAAGTAAAAGAGCTCCACTAAACAATAATATGTCGTTTGTTGGTATCAAAATAAAAAAATTAGTTAAAGAATAAGCAAAATTAGTATATAAGATTAAAAAAAGTGAATAAAAGTTGCATTTTTTTTCACACACCCATCTATTAATTAATATAAAAATCAACAAACTCAAATCAACCTCCTAAATAACATTATATTAACACCCCAAGTTAAGCAAAATAAAAATATGATTTATATTTTAATAATAAATCTTTTTTAGAAAAAAATAAATTAAAAATAAAATAATTATCAAAAAAAATAAAATGGTATAAGAATTGTATAAAAAGAGTAGAAATAATATGATAGCTATTAGCTAAAACAAAAAAACAAAAAAAAACACGCACACACAAAACTCTGATTATTCAACAATTAACACCAAAATTTAAAAAAATAATAATAAAATAAAGATTTTTTTTTTAATATTTGCCAAAATTGTATTAATTTTAGCAAAAATATAAAAACACAATTTTTCAAAAAATATAAGAATTTAGATATGGAAAATATTCAAATCGACGGCACAGACAAATCCCCTGCTGTAATACTTGATAAAGATAAAGGTCTCTTAGAATTTGTAGGACGCTCTTTAATAGAAGACTCTGAAAAATTTTTCCTTCCACTCGTGGAATGGATAATAGAATACAGTAAAAATCCGAACGAAAAAACAACCGTAGAATTTAAGTTTGAATACTTTAACACAAGTTGTTCTAAGTGGCTTATAACCATGACAAAACAACTTAAAAAACTCTACGAAAAAGACCACAATACCGAAATAAACTGGTATTACGAAGACGAAGATGTGCTTGAATACGGAGAAGTAATTAGAGACTTAGTAGATGTGCCTATGAACATGGTAGAAGTAGATGACGACGACGACGACGACTTTGATTTCTAACAAAACATATCTTAAACCTTTTTTCTAAATCATCAAAAATTAAGACAACCCAACTTTGCAAAAAGTTAAAATATTTAATTTGTAAGGATATTATTTTTTCTAAAATAATATCCTTATTTTTGTATGTGAAATAATTAACAATATTTTTGTAAATTTATTATTTTAAAATTTATAATTCTCAAAAAATTTATAATGGCATACAAAAACTTGCAAGACTTCATAGATAAATTGGAGCAAGAAGAGGAACTAATAAGAATAAAAGAATTTGTAAATACAGACTTAGAAATTACCGAAATTACCGACAGAATTTCTAAACAAGCAAATGGAGGCAAAGCAATACTCTTTGAAAACACTGGCAAAAAATTCCCCGTTGTTGCAAACATAATGGGCTCAGACAAAAGAATGGCAATGGCTCTTTTGCAAAACAAATTAGAAGACATAGGCGAAGAAATCAACAATTTGATAATCAACATGACCGAGCCAAAAGACGGCTTAATGGACAAACTGAAATTTTTGCCAAAGCTCAAAAACCTTACGGCTCTAATGCCAAAAATTTTAAATAAAAAAGGATCTTGTCAAGAAATTATTATAACCGAAGATATTGATATAAATATCCTGCCAGTTCTAAAATGCTGGCCAGACGACGGAGGAAAATTTATAACCCTACCAATAGTTCACACCAAAGACCCAAACAGCGGAATTAGAAATGTTGCAATGTATAGAATGCAAATTTTTGATAAGCAACTTACAGGAATGCACTGGCACAAACACAAAGTAGGTGCAAGACACTATCAAGAATACAAAAAACTCAACCAAAAAATGCCAATAGCAGTTGCTCTCGGTGGCGACCCATCATACACATACGTAGCAACAGCCCCACTGCCAGACAACATAGACGAATATATGCTCGCAGGATTTATCCGAAAAAAGAAAGTAGAACTCGTAAAATGTATCACACAAGATATTGAAGTGCCAGCCGATGCCGATATTATTATAGAAGGATACGTTGACCCGCAAGAAGAACTAATATACGAAGGACCTTTTGGCGACCACACAGGATTTTACTCGCTTGCCGATTATTATCCAAAATTTCATATTACAGCCATAACCCACAAAAAAGATGCAATTTATCCAACAACAATCGTAGGAATTCCTCCGCAAGAAGACGCATACATTGCCAAAGCAACCGAACGGATATTTTTGCCACTCATAAAATTAGCCCTGTCGCCAGAAATTATTGACATGAATATTCCTGTAGCAGGAGTGAGCCACAATATTACAATAGTAAACATAAAAAAAACTTTCCCGGGGCAGGCAATAAAAGTAATGAATGCCTTGTGGGGAGCAGGTCAAATGATGTTTAACAAATCTCTTATTGTAGTAGATGAAGATATTGATATTCATAATTATACAGAGGTTTTAAAAATTGGTTTACAAAGATATAACCCTAAAACAGATACATATTTTAGCAAAGGACCTTTAGATATTTTAGACCATTCGTCCGACAAATTTGCATACGGAAGCAAAATAGGAATAGATGCCACAAAAAAACTACCCGAAGAGATTGAAGAAGATTCTACTTTGCCAAATTCTACTTTGCCAAAGTTTGAAACTTTATCAGAGTTAAAACTGTCAGAGTTTTTTCCAGAAATATCTGAAATAAATACAGATTTTGTAAAAGCTGAAATACCTATACTTTTTATTTCTATAAAAAAAGATATGCTAATAAAAAACTATGCACAAAATTTTATAGAAAAAAATAATTTAAAAGGAGTAAAAATTATTATCTTTGTAGATTTTAATATTGATGTGAAAAATCTACTAACAACCGTTTGGATAAGTGCCAACAACATATCGCCTTTACGAGATTCTTACATTTTGGAAAGCCAAAACTACAACTATTCACTTCTCGTTATGGACGGCACAACCAAAACATTAGAAATAGATAATTTTAAAAGAGAATGGCCAGATATTATTACAATGGACAAAAAAACAATTGAAAACATAGATAAAAAATGGAACTCTCTACAAATTGGTGAATTGATAAAATCACCCTCGTTAGAATTTTTAAAATAAAACAAATAATTGAAAAAAGTAGCAAATATATTATTAATACTATTATTATTTTGTGCAAACAACCTTTTTGCACAAAATAATACATTAACTGTCCAATTTTTTGAGATAAAAGACGGACTATCTCAAAACCACGTAAACTGCGTAATGCAAGACCACAGTGGAATAATTTGGACTGGAACACAAGACGGCTTAAATAAATACAATGGCTACGAATTTGAAATTTACAGACACAACTCCAACAACAGCAACTCATTATCAAGCAATTACATAAATTCAATAGCCGAAGACAAATATTCCAATATTTGGATTGCAACACAAGGAGGCCTAAATAAATACGACCCTCAAAAAGATATTTTTACTGCATTTTTAAACAACCCAGAAGACAAAAACACAATAAGTGAAAATTATATTTACAATGTTTTTGTAGATAAAAACAATAATGTTTGGGCTTTAACAGACGCTTCATTAGAATTTTACGACAGACAAAAAAACATATTTAAACACTATCCAATAAAAACATCTCCCAACACAACATACCTAAGTTACAACAATTTAGATATTATTGACTATAAAAACGGACTACTATTAGGCACCAAAGATGGTCTTATATACTTTAACACCGAAAAAAGAAAAATAGAACAAACATACACAAATGACTCCACTGATAATACGACAATCAGCAACAATCAAATAACAATAATTTATAAAGATAAGTTAGGCGAAATCTGGGTAGGAACAGAAAAAGGGGTAAATATTTTTAGAAACGGAAAATTCAAACAAATTTATTACAACGCAAACAAAAAAGAAAAAAACAACACAGTATATTCTATACACCAAGACAATACAGGAATGTTTTGGGTAGGCACCAACGAAGGACTAAAAAAAATAGATGAAACAAAAACTAAATTTATTGACATAACAACACACACAGAATTAAACAATTTTACCAACTCAATAAGCGAAATAATTGAAGACTATTCAGGAATACTATGGTGTTCTACAAAAAAAGGATTGCTCAAAATAGACAATAGAAACAAAAAATTTAACCTCTATAATGACCTTTCCAACAACAAACCAAAACATTCCGACGACGTGCTTGTATATTCTATTGCCGAAGACAACCAAGGAAATATATGGATAGGGACAAACGGTATAACTAAAATAGATAAAAACAAACAATTTGTAAAAAAATATAACTACAAAAATAAAAACAACTACCTCCCAAAAACAATATTTTATTCCATATTTATAGACCACCAACAAAACATATGGATAGGCTCCGACGATGGACAAATTTTTATAAAATCGCCAAAAGCATCACAATTTATAGATTTTTACAATTTTTTTAACATCAATAACAACAACGAATTTGCAACAGCAAGAATAAGCTCAATTAAACAAGACACAAACAAAACAATATGGATAGCAACAACCAATGGATTATTTAATTTTAAAAATAAAAAATTAATAAAATACTCACACTCCGATAAAAATTCTATAATTTCAGACATAATAAAAGCAATGATTATAGACACCCAAAATAACATATGGATAGGAACAGTTGCAGGGCTTACAAAATACAACATAAAAACAAACAATTTTACCCACTTCTCTAAAAAAGAAGGACTGGCATACAATTCCATAATGTCTATCTTAGAAACAGCAGACTATATCTGGATAGGCACAGAGGGAGGATTAAGCAGATTAGATAAAAACAACAACTTCAAATCATTTAGTAGCGAAGATGGAGGTTTCATAAACGACTGTTTTTACGGAATATTAGAAGACAACGAAAATAATCTTTGGCTAAGTAGCAATCATGGATTATCTAAATTTAACACAAAAACAGAAACGGTTAAAAACTTCACAATAGAAAACGGACTACAAGGTTATGAATATAATATTGGTGCTTATTGCAAAACAAAAAACAACGAACTGTTTTTCGGAGGCATAAATGGGTTAAACTATTTCTATCCAAAATTATTTGAAAATAACGACACAGCAAAACAAACTGTTATTACAAAAATACTAAAAAAAGGTAAAGAAATAATTTTAGACTCAACCCGAATTATAGAATTAAAACACAACGAAGACCTACAAATATTTTTCACAATACCAGAATATTCAAACACAAAAGAAAACACATATAAATATAGAATAAAAGGAAATGAATGGACTAACTTAGAAAAACAACACTACACAAACATCGCCGGACTACCTCCCGGCCAATACACTTTTGAAGTTATAGGAAAAAACAGCAACGGAAAAGAAAATAAAATTTCTGCAAAATTAAAAATAAAAATAATACCAAAATTTACACAAAGAACATCTGTTAGAGTAATATTTATACTTTCCATAATTACATTAGTATTTGGGTTCATTGGTATAATGCTACTTAATAGCATGAAAAGAAAAAAAATAATAAAAGAAAAAACAATAACATTAAAAAAATTAGACGACCAGAAAAAAATATTAGAGGAAAAAGATCAAAACACTACCGACAGCATGAACTATGCAAAAAGAATAATAAATGCACTAATTCCTCCAATTAGCGAATTCAACCAAGTATTTAACAAATCATTTATTCTACACATGTCCAAAGACATCGTTAGTGGAGACTTCTACTGGTTTGAAGAAGACGAAAACAAAATATATGTAGCAGCAATAGACTGCACTGGACACGGAATACCTGGCTCATTCATGTCTATACTTGGAGTAAATCTAATAAGAGAAATAGACCGAGCTGAAAGAGACACTTCCGTAATATTAAACACAATGAACAAAAATCTTAGATTTATTCTTCAAAAAAGAACAACAGAAGTTAAAGACGGAATGGACCTATCTTTTTGCATTATTGATAAAACAAGAAAAATAGTAACCTTCTCCGGAGCCAAAAACCCTCTTTACTTAATTAGAGACAACGAACTCGTGCAATTTAGAGGAGACAGAATGGCAATAGGACAAGCAGAAGAAGAAAAAGGACACGTTTTCACATCACAAAAATTTACAATTCGTAAAAACGATGTAATGTATTTATTTACAGATGGATACGCTGACCAATTTGGCGGAATAGAAGGCAAAAAATTCAAATTCAGACGATTCAGACGATTACTCCTTGATATAAGTAGCAAACCTTTTGACGAACAAAAAACAATATTAGAAGAAACAATTACAAAATGGAGAGCAGATAAAGAACAAACAGACGACATATTAATAATCGGGTTCCGACCTCTTTCAATGAAAAATAAAGAAAATTTCAGAACATCTTACGACCTCATCAAAAGAAGAAACGAAAACCTACAATAAAAAAACAATTAAAATAATGAATTTCAAAAAATTAAACATTTTTATAGCTTGGGCAGTTTTTGCAGTAGCCTTGCTTACTTACGGTCTCACAATAGAACCAACAGTTAGCTTTTGGGATTGTGGAGAATTTATCACATCTTCTCACAAATTAGAAGTAGGACACCCACCCGGTGCTCCATTCTTTATGATAGTTGCAAAAGTATTTTCGCTACTAAGTTTTGGAAACAACGAAATGGTAGCCAGACTAATAAACATGGTTTCTGCCACATCAAGTGCTTTTACAATACTATTTCTTTTTTGGACAATAACACACATTGCTCGCCGAATTGTTTTAAACAAAAAAGAAGAAGAACTAACACAAGCACAACAAATTGCAATACTTGGTAGCGGAATTGTTGGAGCATTAGCATATACATTCTCCGACACTTTTTGGTTCTCCGCAGTAGAGGGAGAAGTGTATGCAATGTCGTCGCTATTTACTGCCGTTGTGTTTTGGGCAATTCTTAAATGGGAAAACGTGGCAAACGAAAAATATGCAAATCGCTGGCTCGTTCTTATTGCCTATCTAATGGGATTATCCATTGGAGTTCACTTACTTAACCTGCTTGTTATTCCTGCAATAGTTTTAATTTATTATTTCAAAAAATATAAAACAACACCCATTGGAATTTTCACAGCACTCGGAATTTCTGGCGGTTTACTTATTGGTATGATGTATGGAATAATTCCCGGAATAATTCTACTTGCATCAAAATTTGAGTTATTTTTTACCAACGACCTCGGAATGCCATACAACACAGGAACACTAATTTACGCACTGTTTTTAATAGCAACTCTTGTTTTTGGATTATTTATTACTCACAAAAAAGCAAAACCAGTATTAAACACAATTATTTTAAGTATAACTGTAATTATAATAGGCTATTCATCTTTTGCTCTGATACTTATACGTTCAAAAGCAGATACGCCAATGAACCAAAACAAACCGAATAATGTATTATCCCTACAAGGATACTTAAACAGAGAACAATACGGAGACCGACCACTATTTTACGGACAATATTTTAACGCAGATGTTGTTGAATACAAAAAAGGAAAACCTGTATATTCACAAAAAAATGATAAATACGAAATTATATCAAATAAAACAAAAGTAAAATACGACCCCGAATACTCAACCATTTTCCCTCGAATGTATAGCGACCAGCCACAACACCCCGAAGGCTATCAAACTTGGGCAAAGCTAAAAAACACAAGCCAAGCCCCATCTATGGCTGAAAATTTAAAATATTTTTTCAAATATCAAGTTGATTTCATGTATTTTAGATATTTTATGTGGAACTTTGCAGGACGGCAAAACGATATTCAAGGATACGGAGATAAAATTCATGGAAATTGGATTTCTGGAATTGCTCCATTAGACAATGCACGACTCCACGAAAAAAATATGCCCAAATATATTAAAGAAAATAAAGCAAGAAACACCTACTTTTTCTTTCCATTACTACTTGGAATTGTAGGACTTGTATTTATGTTCATGAAAAACAAAACATCTGTTCAATATTCGTGGGCAGTCCTTACATTCTTTTTAATGACAGGGCTTGCAATTATAGTCTATTTAAATCAGCCACCATTCCAACCTCGTGAACGAGATTACGCCTATGCCGGCTCATTCTACGTATTTGCAATTTATATTGGAATAGGAGTTCTTGGGCTTTTTGATTGGCTCAAAAAACACGCAAAACCTCAAATTATAGCCATTGCTGTTTCGGTAATAACATTACTTGCCGTGCCAACTCTTATGGCTTCGCAAAACTACAACGACCACACTCGTGCAAACAGATACACTGCTATTGCTATTGCCAAAAACTATCTAAACTCTTGCGACCAAAACGCAATTATTTTTACCAACGGAGACAACGACACATTCCCACTTTGGTATGCACAAGAAGTAGAAGGAGTAAGAACTGATGTTAGAGTTGTAAACCTAAGCTACTTAAATACAGACTGGTATATAGAGCAAATGCAGAAAAAAGCATACACATCAGAACCTTTACCATTCTCTCTAACCATAGATAAATACGAAGAAGGTGTAAGAAATGTTATTTATAAAAAGTCAAAACCTAATTTATTTTTAAATGAAAAATATGAATTAAATAAAGCTAAATATCAAACAAGATACCAAAAACTATTTGAAGTCTTCTTTATTGCTGTAGAAAACTCTACTTTCCCACAACAACAACAAGTTGATTTTGAAAAACTAACAAAGGGCTATCAGAATTATAACTTTATTGAATTTTATATCTTAGTAAATACGCTTGCAGATAAAAAAAATATTGAAAAATTTGAATTAGACAAACAAATAATAGACGACATTCAAGTAAAATCTTTAAAAATGATACAAGAGATTTCTGCCGATTATTTAGATATAAATACATTTTTTAATTTCATAACAAATGACTCTCCGCAGGCAAAAGAAATTTTTGGAGACGAAAAAATGAACTATATGCCTACAACAAAAATTTCTATACCAGTAGATAAAGCAGCAGTTTTAAAAAATGGTATTGTTGCAAAAGAAGATGCCCATTTAATTTTGCCAAGAATAGAATGGAACTTGAATAAAGACTATATCCCAAAAAGCGAAATGATGATTATTGACCTTATTGCACACAACAACTGGGAAAGACCAATATATTTTGCAATAACAGTTGGAGACCAATATTATATGAACCTTCAAGACTATTTCCAATTAGACGGAATGGCATACAAATTAGTGCCAATAAAACACCAAGGAAGCTATTTAGACAAAGGACGAATAAACTCCAACATATTGTATGACAACATTATAAACAAATTTGAATGGGGAGGAATAATGGATACAGAAGTATATCTCGACGAAACAAACAGACGAATGACCCTAAACATGAAAAGCAACTTCTCACGACTTGCAGAAGCACTAATTGCCGAAAATAAAATTGACTCCGCAAAAACAGTCCTTGCTAAATATTCCGAACTAATAAGAAATCCGAACGTTGAGCTTAGCTACTACGACCTATTTTTGGCAAATAATTTTTATCAAATAAATCAAATAGACCAAGCAAATAAAATTATCAACCAACTGGCCGAAATAGAAAAGCAAAATTTTATTTATTATTCAAACCTGCCCGAAAGCCAACAATCTTTTATTGAAGCAGATAAATACAGAAACCTTGCAATAATAAACCAGCTAATAGCAAGTTTGAGAGACAATAATCAAAAAGAATTAGACAAAAAACTGTCATCAGAATTTATAAACATTTTGGTTGTTAATAGCAAAACCATTAGTAAATTTAACCAAATGCAAACCAACCAAACCCAACTAATGAACTGGTATAGCTCCCTCAACGAAGCCGGACAACAAGTTATACAACTATACATCTTTTTGCTTGGAGAACCTGAATAATATAAAAAAACATAAAAAGCTCCAAAATAGCAATTAAACACCTACCAACATAGCAATAAACGCTTTCCAAAGTGGCAATAGCCACTTGGAAACGTATTTGCCTGTGTCTTTTCATAAAATAGCTTGAAAAAAAGCAAAAAACAAAAATTTTAGAAAAAAACTACTAAGAATTAAAAAATATATCAGTTTTTTTATTGCTTATGTAAATGCAAAATGAATTTGGAAATAATAAAAAAAATGAATAACATTGCAACCCTTAGAACTTTAAATAATTTGTTAGAAAAGATAAACAAAAAAAGCTGACTTTATAAACAACACTTCGTTAAGTTTTTAGCCTTTAGTTATTAATTAAAATACAATAAATCAATTATTTATAATAAGAATAAATTTCAATAAACCACCGCAGATAATTTACTGAAAATCAGAACATTAAACATAAACTTAACAAACTATTGATACACAAATACTAAATTATTAACAAAAACAAACAAATAAGAAAAACATTAAGCAGTTGTGTAAATATAAACTACACTTTTTAAATTTATAATATGTTAATTATGAAGCAAATGCCCATTAAAAACTAAACAATCAAAACAAAGCACTTGCTTAAATAAAACGTTTCCACTAAAAGAAATAATAGGCAAAACAAATGAGAAGTTATAAAATATTAATTATTGACGATGAGCCTGAAAATATTCAAGTAATTTTTAATTATTTGAAAAAAGAAAATTACAATTTACTAATAACCACTAATGGAACTTCGGGCTATAATATTGCCTCAAAAGAAAATCCAGATTTAATAATAACAGACTGGGAGATGCCAGGACTTTCGGGAATTGAAACCATAAAATTAATTAGGGAAAATCCAAAAACAAAAAACATTCCCATAATTATGGCTACCGGAAAAATGCTAAGTTCACAAGATTTAAAAATAGCATTAGAAGCCGGAGCCAACGACTATATACGAAAACCAATAGATGAAATAGAGCTTATTGCAAGAACTCAATCTATATTAAAAATATCGGAATACAACCTACAACTAATAGAAGCAAAAAATAAAGAGCTCACAGAAAAAACTCTTCTTCTTATAAAAAACAATAAATTTAATATTTTAATTACCAAAAAAATAAAAGAATTAGATTGTAGAAATAAAAAAAGTGAAGAAATTATTAAATTTATTATTAATGAAATAAATAAAAAGATAAAAGAAGATAGTTGGGTAAAATTTCATCTTGCTTTTGAAACAGTACACAAAGATTTTATTAAAAATTTAATTTCAAAATATCCTACACTAACTAACTCTGAATTAAAACTGTGTATCTTCCTTAAACTTGGCATGAGTACAAAAGATATTTCAATTATTAGTTACAAAACAGCAGATAGTATAAAAGTTGCAAGACATAGACTTCGTCAAAAAATGAGACTAACTACAAAACAAAGTCTCACAGCAATACTTTCATCATTTTAAAATAACACTAAAAATCTAAAATAAGCACATGAAAAAAATACTAATAACAGGAGGAACAGGCTACATTGGCTCGCACACTGCCGTAGAACTTATTGAAGCTGGATACAAAATAATTATTGCAGACAACCTATCAAACTCAAAAATAGAAGTTTTGGACGGCATAGAAAAAATTACTGGCACAAAACCTGAATTTGAAAAAATAGACCTTGCTGATAAAAAACAAACAGCAGATTTTTTTGCAAAACATACAGATATTGAAGTTATTATACATTTTGCAGCCTACAAAGCAGTTGGCGAATCGGTAAAAGCACCATTAAAATATTACGAAAATAATTTAGGTTCACTTATCAATATCTTATCAGAAATGAAAAAGCATAAAATAGAAAATCTAATATTTTCTTCGTCTTGCACCGTTTACGGACAACCTGACATATTGCCAGTTACCGAAAAATCGCCAATTAAAAAAGCCGATTCTCCTTACGGAAACACCAAACAAATTGCCGAAGAAATTATTTCAGACACAATCCAATCTTCCGAAGATTTAAAATCAATAGCTTTACGATATTTTAACCCCATTGGTGCACACAAATCTGCAATTATTGGAGAATTGCCAATCGGAGTCCCCAATAATCTAATACCATTTGTAACACAAACAGTTGCAGGCAAACGACAGCAATTATCCGTTTTTGGCAGCGACTACAACACCCCCGACGGAACAGCAATAAGAGACTACATTCATGTTGTAGATTTGGCTCAGGCTCACCTTGTTGCAACGGAGAGACTATTGAAAAATAAAAACAAATTAAACTTTGAAACCTTCAACATAGGAACAGGGCAAGGAAATTCGGTTCTTGAAATAATAAATACTTTTGAAAAAGCAACAGGACAAAAAATCAACTACAAAATAACCGACCGACGACAAGGCGACATAGAAAAAGTTTGGGCAGACACAACTTTTGCAAACAAAGAATTGGGCTGGAAAACAAAACTATCGCTCCACGACGCTCTCCTTTCCGCTTGGAATTGGGAAAAGAATTTATCAAAAATGTAAATTTCAAGCACCAGCTTGGATAATACAACAAAAAAATAAGAATAAAACCATGAAAACTTATAAAATATATGCAGGAGGAGAATTTATTGAAACAGAAAATAGTTTTAATGTAGAAAATCCTTTTAATAATGAGGTGATTGCCAAAACATTTCTTGCAGGAGAAAAAGAGTTAGAAATGGCAATAGAAAAAGGTTTGCAAGCAGAAGAAGTTATGAAAAATTTGCCTTCGTATAAAAAATACGAAATTCTTATGCAAATAGTTTCAGAACTACGCCAAAATAAAGAATATCTATCAACAATATTATCGCAAGAAGCCGCCAAACCAATGATATACGCACTCGGCGAAATAGAGCGAGCAGCCCAAACATTCACAATAGCAGCCGAAGAATCCAAAAGATTGCCAAAAGAATATGTTTCGCTTGACTGGTCGGCGGCAGGCACTGGTAAAGAGGGATTTATAAAACATTTTCCTATTGGACTTATGGCAGGAATTGCTCCATTTAACTTTCCGCTAAATTTGGCTGTGCATAAAATTGCTCCAGCTATTGCAGCTGGTAACCCTATCATTCTCAAACCTTCACGCTCTACCCCACTCTCTACTTTGGAGCTTGCAAAAATTATTGATAAAACAGATTTGCCCAAAGGTGCTTTATCTATTTTGCCAATGGACAGACAATCTGGCAACATGCTTGTTACCGACCCAAGATTCAAATTACTATCGTTTACAGGCTCACCAGCAGTAGGTTGGAAAATGAAAGCCGAAGCAGGCAAAAAGAAAGTTCTATTAGAACTTGGAGGAAATGCAGGAATGTATATTTCTGAAAATGTGAATCTTGAAAATGCTATAAAACGCTCACTTGTAGGAGCTTTTGCTTATTCAGGTCAAGTATGTATTCATGCACAAAGAATATATGTGCATCAAAATATTTTTAATAAATTTATTGAACAATTTGCCGAAGCTACATCAAATCTGAAATTTGGAATCCCCACAAATCCAAACACCGAAATATCTTCAATGATTGATGAAAACAACGCCAAACGTGTGGAAGCATGGGTAAATGAGGCTGTTAGCGATGGTGCAAAAATTGTTTACGGTGGCAAACGAAATGGAACTTATTTTGAGCCAACAATCCTAACCGATACAAAAAATCAAATGAAGGTTTGTGCTTTGGAAGTATTTGGACCAGTGGTAAATATAGAAAAAGTAGAGTCTATAGAAGAAGCTGTTGAGCAAATTAACAATTCGCAGTTTGGTTTGCAAGCAGGCATTTTTACCGATAGTATTTCAGAAATGAAATATTCGTTTGAAAATCTGCATGTTGGAGGAGTAATTATTAATGATATTCCAACTTTTAGAGTAGATAATATGCCTTATGGAGGCGTAAAAAATTCAGGTTTTGGAAGAGAGGGAGTAAAATATTCTATACAAGAAATGACCGAACCTAAATTAATGGTTCTTTAATATTCTAATTTTTAATTAATTAATGTTGTAAAAATAAATTTTAACATGAAAAAAATAACAAATTTATTATTTTTGCTTGCAATATTTTTGCTTGCATCATGCGGCGAAAAAAAAGCAGAAGTATTACTTGCTCCAGAAATTGACGCAACAATAGGAGTAGAACTCGGACACTATTGGAATATGAGCAATGTTGCCCTTAGCCCCGATGGAAACACCTGTGCATCATCTGCTTACGATGGAACAATTATCATTTGGAATTATAAAACAAAACATCAAATCAAAACTTTTAGAAGAGAAAACAGTAAATCTAATGCTAATTATATTTCGCTAAAATATACCTCTGATGGTAAACAACTTATTGCAGGTTCAAGCATGTTTTTTATAGATATTTTTGATATTGAAAATAGCACAAAATCCCAAACTATAGAAATAAAAGGATACAATGGTAAAACATTGGCAGTCAGCAAAGACGATAAATATATTGCCGTAGCGGGAAAAGACAATATTATTTCGCTAATTGAAATTGCCACAGGCAAAATTGCCAAAACCTTTGAAGGACACACAAATTCTATTTATGAGCTGGCTTTTAGTCCTGATAATAAGACACTTGGCTCTGCATCTTACGACAAAACTGCTCGTATTTGGGACATAGAAAAAGGTAAATTAATCAAAAAAATTGAAGCCAAAGATGAGGTAAATTCAATAACTTTTAATGAAAACTCTGATAAGTTTGCTTTTAGCATAAAGATTTTAAAATTAATAGAAATTTGGGATTTATCTAAAATGAAAAAAATAAAATCATTAGAAGAAATTGCTGCCGAACAACTTATTTTTAAAGCCGAAAATTTGTTAATTCGTCAATATTCAAAAATAACTTTAAACAATATTGAAACAGGCGAAGAAATAAAATCTATTAAAAATTATGATTGGTCAATATCTGTAAATCAGGATATTATTGCAACAGCAGGTAGCGATGGCGTAAATATTATAAATTTTAATGAAGGCACAAATATTGCACAATTCGGGCAAGACACTCGTTTTGTTTCGCAAATAAAAGTAAGCCCAAGTGGCAAATTTATTGTAACAGCCAACAGCCATAAATCTGGTTCGGGTGGTCCCGATATTTTAAGCTACGCAGTTGATACAAACTATAATTTTACTGCCTACGGAACGTCTGGTGGTGGCGTTGAACTTTTTAGCTTTTTGGGAACAGAAGACGTAATTTTTTCGGAAGAATTACTTGGCGAAGGTTATTATTACGACCTTACTTCTGGAAATTCTAAAAGTAAAATACAAAAAAAAGTTACCGACCCTTTTACAATTACAAAAGATGGTTTATTAATGATTGCTAACAATTTGAATAACAAAGGTTCGTATGCAATTTTTGATGCAAAAACTGGCGAATTAAAAACAGAATTAATCAATAATTCATCTCATCTTTATTTTGCAGGACTAACGCCCGACGACAAATATTATGTTTTACTAACAATGGATTTTTGCAAAGTTTTTGAAATCCCATCAGGAAAAGAGGTTGCAAATTATAAGAGAGAAGACATGGATAACATTGTTTTTGTGGATATTACAGCAGATGGAAAATATATTGTAGGGCGTGCAGACACTTATGGCGATTTTATGATTAACGATATTTTAACAGGTGAAAATATTTTTCTTGCCAAAGACGTTTCGCCACAAAATGCAACTCTCAATATTGACAAAAACACATTGGCAATAGCGTCTTCTGATTGGACAGTAAAAATATTTGATATTGTCCAAAATGCTCAAACACAAACCTTAACAGGACATTTTGCCAGTTGCAAAGGCATTGCCTACACGCCCGACGGAAAATATCTTTTGAGTTCGGCACAAGATAATCAAACAATAGTTTGGAGCAAGGCTGGCGAAAAATTGCTCACAATAGTTGGTCTTGAAAAACTTAGCGATTATGATGGCGAAACCCAAGACTTTGTAATATTTTCTCCCTCAGGAAGATATGATGGAACAGAAGCAGGCATAAATCAATTTCTTTATTTTGAAAAAGACGGCAAACGTTTTCCTGCAAGCGATTACAAAGACAAATGTTATACTCCAAATTTACTTGGACGAACTCTCGGACAAGATTTTATAGAATTTAATAATACGCAAGCAAAATAATATCTTATAAATCAGGATTTTAATTACAAAAAAATCCTGATTTTTATGCCTTCAACAAACTATTTATCAAATATTAAAAAACTTTTTGTATATCAAAATTCAAAAAAACATGAAAAAACAACTTTTTTTTGTAAATTAATTTAAAAAGGTTTACATTTGTTAGTTGTATTTTTCAAAAAAAATAAAAACCTGTTGTGATTTATTATATTTATATATAACAAAAATTAATTTACAACATCAATAAAAAATTTAAAAACTATGAAAATAAATAATATTGTTAAAGATTTACTTTTAGACGGAAAAAGTGTTGTAATAGAAGGTATTGGCGAATTTAAAGTCATTCATAACTCGGCAGTTATGGGCGAAAATGGAAAAATGCAGCCACCAAGCAATCAGGTTGTTTTTGACACACAAAACACAAAAGATAATGGAGTGCTAACAAGCTATCTAACAGAAAATCAAGGCATTTCTGAGGTTGATGCAAAAAAACAAATCGTTGATTTTGTGAAGGCAACCGAAGCCAAGCTGAAAATGAAAGACGAACTTATTTTTGACGAAATAGGAACACTATATTTAGACAGCAAAAATAAATATAACATTAAAAATATTCCACAAAATTCTATTTTTTCAGAAAATTTAGGAATGAAAGAAATTGTTGTTCCAGAAAAGAAAATGACTAATATTGAAAGTAATAATAAAAAGAATGAGAACAAAACGGCAAAAGATACAAAAGCAGTAGAAACAACCGAAGAGAAAAAAACAAACAAAACTCTAAAAAGAATGCTAATAGCACTGCCTATTATTATTTTAATCATTTTAGCAGCAATGTTTTATAAAGACATTTGGAATTATTCAAATAAATTTTCTTTTGTTCAAAAAATGTTCAATAAATCTACAGTAGTTGCAGATTCAGCCAAACAAAGCAATAATATGACAATAGAAGATACCAACAAAAACAATAATGTAAAAATAATTGATACTACAAAAAATAATGTTATAGCCAATAAAGACACTGTAAAAACTGATGAAGAAATAATTAAAGAATCAGATATAGAGACTGTTACCCCAGATGACTTGGGTAGCCAATATAAAAATTATTATCTTGTTATTGGCAGTTTTAAAAATCAAAAAAATGCAAACGAACTTCTAAAAAAAATGCAAAACAAAGGCTATGCTGCAGAAATTTTGCAAAATAGAAAAAATTATTTTAGAGTTGCAATAGGTGGATATGATACTGCTGATAAAGCAATTGAAGGATATAAAAGTTTTGTAAGCTCAAACAATAAAGAAGATATTTGGTTACTTATTAATAAATAAAAACTTATAATAAGCCGAACAACAAAACAAAAAAAAATCAAAAAACACGCCCTACTTTGATAGTAAAATTAATAAAAAAGAAAAGCCCTACAGTTTTAATAGCAGTTTTATTTATTGCTATATTATTGTGGGGCAATTCTTTAAATATCTACAAAAATGCAATATCCTCCTCTAATGATGGAAATACGCTATTATTTTCATTAATAAACAATTATTTTGCAAAAATAAATCAAGCATGGTTAATTTATTTTGTGTCATTTGCATTAATTTCTTTACAAACATTTTTCATAACACGAATTAATTTAAAATATTCGGTTGTAGGCACTTCTTCTTTTATTGTAGCATTTATATTTATTTTATTGAATGGTGCATTGGTTAGCCATAATTATATACACCCACTATTAATTGCGAACATATTCTTAATCAGTGCAATAGAAGAAATTTTCACATCTGTTTCAAAAGACAATGCTACAAATAATATTTTTAATGCGTCTCTTTTAATCGCATTTTCCTCGTTATTTTTCTTTAATTATATATACTTACTGTTATTTTTAATTGTATCTATTTTTATAACAGGAGAACATATTATAAAAGAAATACTTGCATCTATTTTAGCTTTTATAACCATATATTTGCTGCTTATTTTTATTTATTTTCTGTTTACAGGTAGTTTCTTGGATTTGTGGGAGTCTATTAGAAGTGAGTTTGTTATAAATTACAAATTTGAAAAGCAAACTGTTAGTAGAATAATATTTTGGAGCATTACGAGTTTGATAATAATAATATCTTTAACTTTTACCATACAAACTATAATGCAAAAAAAAACAGAGGTAAGACTATATTATCAAATACTTATTGTATTATTTATTAGTATCTTAGCTCTATTTATTTTTACAAGAATAAATATATATATGTTTTATTTTGCTCTTTCTATTCCAGCAACATTTACAATTTCTAATTATTTACAAAACGAAAAAAAGAAACTAAGAGCCAACCTCGTATTTGCAGCTCTTGTTTTATTGATAGCATATAACCATTTTATTTTCAGATTATTCTAATACTACTTTTTAACAAATTTCTTTGTGATTGTTTGGCTGTTAGGAAAAATAATATTCATTAAATAAACTCCACTTTTAAAATTACTTATATCAATATTTCCATTTTCAGAATGTCTATTTTGATACATTTTTTGCCCATAAATATTATAAATAACTATTTCATAATTGGTTTCAATATTTTGATTTTTTATATTAAAATTCAAAATATCTGATGCAGGGTTAGGAAAAATATCAAAAGAAATTTTGTTCTCTATTTCATCAATTCCAATGTGATTTGATTTTCCAAAAACTGGCTGCACAAGCAGTTCGCCTTCATTAGATGCCATTTTCCAAGTCCCATTGTAATTATAATATTTGTGATTTTCGCCAGTTGTATTTAAGTCAAGACCTACGTTCATGAATTGCTCGTTGGTTTTTTTCCAGCCAATATAAAATGTGTCTGCAACAGCAAATGAGGAATCCAGAGGATAATTTTGAAATTCATTTGCTTTCATAAAATCGATATAAGCTCCTTGTTGTTCGTGTATTAAGTCTCCTGGCAAGCCTGTTTCTGGGTCGTTGTCCCAAACCATCAGGTAAAAATATTGAGGTTGTGCATCTTTAAAAGTGCGATTAAATAATATTTGTATTGATGTTAGCGTGTCTTCTTTGTAGGAATAAAATTTATTTGCCACCAAAGAGTGTGTAGTTCCCTCACCTACAAGGTCGTAGCCTGCTTCTGCAGTTCCATCGTCGTAGGAATAATTGCCTCCAAAAGTTTTGTTTTGATATACAATATTGTTAAAAGTAGAATCATAATTATCTGTTATTAATACAGTTTTTAACTCGTAGTCTAATTGGTTTTCTTCTGTTATAGGAATTTGAAAATCTATATTTTCGCCATCTATTGTATAATTACTGCTTTGTGGAAAACTTGCCGAACCAAGAAAAATTGTATCATTTTCTACAATACTGCTTAACTCTCTAAAAACAATATACATACTATCCAAGTCTCTTTTTTGAACATCATTATTTCTAAATTTCATTTCATAATTAAAATTAAAATTTGTTTTTGCAACAGCAGATTTATAATGTTCGTAAGGAATTGTTTTATAATTATCTATTTTAAAATCTAAGGGAGCTTGTATTGCCATTTCATTAATTATTAAATCATTAGCGTCTCTATTATTGTTCAAATATACATAATCTAAGTGCCAGTGGTCGCAGTTTCTCACCATGCTTGTATTGTTGCCAGCAATGAGGCTTGCCTTATTATAGAATCTAAATTGAAAACCTTTTTTTTGATATTTTTCGTCTGTTATTTGAAGCATTACTTGGTTAAAATCAGGCTCTTGTGTGTGTGCATCTGTTCCTTCAGTAGCCCAAACTGTTTCCCAAGTTTCATTTTCCACATTGTAGAATTGCAAAACGAGTGAGTCTTGCGTTTCTGGAAAATCGGCTATTCCCTGTGCTTGATAATAAAAACTAAGATAAATAGAATTATCTCCCGAAAGGTCTAAATTTATTGGTTTTGAGGTTAATACATCGGCACGATGTGCAATAGAATAAGATGTTGAATAATAATTTTGTTCGTTATCAATTGCATCAAAAGTTACAGTTCCTACTGAAGGTGGTCTGTAAGACAATGTTCTGCTGATATTTACATTTCCATCTATCCATAAATTGTTATCTATATCTGGATAGGTTTTAGAAAAATCGTCTAAAAAAGGTAGTTCAAGAGTGTCGTTGTTTTTAGTGGATTTTGTTTGTTCAAAATTGGAATTATAGCCATTCAAAACAACCATTTCTTGAGACATTGCAATTATTGTTACAAAAAATAGTATAATTATTAATGATGTTTTTTTCATTTTTGTTTTATTATTTATTATCAATAGATTAATCCTTTTTATATAATCTTTTTATTCAACAAGAAGGCTATTGTCTATTGTAAGCCAGATGTCTATATCATCACCAAGGTCTGCTTTCCAGTTCTTTTTGGGTGAATGTTTCCAGATAACTGCATTTAGTGTATCTTCCTTTGTAACAACCGATTCGTCGTAAATTGTAGTTCCTATATTTAAAAATGAACCTGCTGCTACTAATGCTGCATCGTCCTTTGTTAGACCTTTTAGATTAGGAACAGAGGTTATGGTTGCATCTTTTTTAGGACGACCAACAATTAGGTCTATTTTTGTTCCGGCATCTATCATTGTTCCGGGTTTTATTATTTCTCCGTTGACGGTTTGTTCTAATATTAAATTTTCGTATTTACTGTCTCTATAGTCTAATTTTCCTATTTTTAGATTATACGAAACAATTTCGGATTTTGCCTGAATTAATGATATTTCACGCAAGTTTGGCATTGATACTTTTTGAGGTATATTGGTTTTTTTTGTAAGAAAAACTGTTCGTCCTTTTTTTATCATAAAATTAAAACTTGGCGTTTGATCTACGATAGCTCCTCGTTCTCCGTGTGCTTCGTAAACCGAGTCAATTATTTTTATTTTTATCTTTTTTTCTTTTGCAAGTGCTTGTGCTTCTGCAACTGATAGTCCTTCAAAATTTGGTGTAAAAAATTGTTTTCCGTGATTGGTAAACGATTTTAAATAAAATAATGTGCCAAATAATACTACTAAAATAAAAACAATGGCAAGCACAATATTGATTATGAATTTTTTTGAGATAAAAAATTTCAAAAAACTTAGTATAGAATTTTCTTTTGAACTCATTTTTGTTATAGTTTTATTGTTATCGTGTGTATTTTTTGATAGTTTTCGTGTTGTTTGTTTTCATGTTGTTGAGTTATTGTGTTTTTTTAAGTTTTTTTTCTTGGGCAACAAATAACATGATAATACTATAAATCAACAACTTAAAATATTCTTGTTCCAAAAATAAAATGGTCTTGCCAGTATTTAGAATAAAATAGGTTTGAAACTATTACGCCTTTGCTTGACGATGTATGTATGAATTTTCCTTCTCCGAGGTATATTCCTGAGTGGGTAATTACTTTTTTTGTTGAATAAGTTTTCACAAAAAACACTAAGTCTCCTCTTTGTAGGCTGTCTTGTGTTGGGATAATTTCTCCATAATGTGCCATTGCCTCCGAACCGTGTGGTGTGTTTACATTAATATCTCTAAATGAGGCAAGTAACAGTCCAGAACAATCAATACATTTTTTACTATCACCTCCCATGCAGTGGGGTGTGCCAAGATATTTTTCGGCACTTGCAATAAGTGTGTCTGGCGAAATGCTGTCTAATTCCAATTGCTTTTGTATTCCGTTTGCACGAAAATTATTCAATTTGGCTACAAGAACGGTGTCGGTATTGTTATTTTCAATTACAATAGAAAAATTGTCTGTCTGTGCAATTAATTGAAATATAAATATTTGCAATATAGTGATTAAAATTATTTTCTTCATTTTTTTATAATTTATTTTATAATTTCATTATATAATGTGTCTCTTTCTATTGGTTTTCGTTTTGCGGCGGATATTAATTTAATAATTTCGTTGGTAGTCATAGATGGTTTTTGTTTGTCGCCAGCCATTGTGTAAATTTTTGTAGAATCGTCTATTGTTCCGTCAAGGTCATCAACTCCGTATCCCAGAGCAATTTGTGCAGATTCTTTTCCCATCATTACCCAGTATGCTTTTATGTGAGCAAAATTATCAAGATAAATTCTTGAAATTGCATAATTTCTAAGGTCTTCTATAACAGAGACTTCTTTGATATGAGACAATTTATTATTTTCGTTTCTAAATTTTAGGGGTATAAACGTCTGGAATCCATTTGTTTTATCTTGTAGTTGTCTTAGTTGTTCTAAATGGTCTATTCGGTGTGAGTATTTTTCTATCTGTCCGTAAAGCATTGTCGCATTGGAAGGTATGCCAAGTTCATGAGCTGTTTGATGAATTTCCAACCATGTTTTTGATTTTGATTTTTCGTGGCAAACTTTTTTTCGTATTTCTGGGTCAAAAATTTCTGCACCTCCTCCCGGAATAGAATCTAATCCGTATTCTTTTAATTTTATAAGACCCTCTTTTATAGACAGTTTAGATTTATTTATCATAAATTCCAATTCTACGGCAGTAAACGCTTTTATGTGAATGTGTGGAATTATTGTTTTAATTTTTTTCAAAATTTTGCCATAATAATATAGGTCTCTATGTGGGTGAACTCCTCCTACAATATGCACTTCTGTAACATCTGTATCTTTATATTTTTCAGCAAGTTCCACAATTTTCTCAAAATCGTATTCCCAAGCATCTTCGTCTTTAAATTTGCGAGAATATGAGCAAAAAGTGCAGCTGTAAATACAGATATTTGTGGGTTCTATATGAAAATTTTTGTTGAAATATGTTTTGTCTCCGTGCAGTCGTTCTCTTATATAGTTTGCCAAAAGCCCCAGAAATGGCAGGTCTGCTTTTTCGTATAAATAAAGACCTTCTTTGGGTGTAATACGTTCACGACTAAGAACTTTTGATGCTATTTTTTTTTGTTCTTCGGGAGTTGAAGACAGGTTTAATAATTCTTTTATTTGTTTTTTAGACATTTGATTATTTGTAATGTAAGTATTTAATTTTTTATCAGTTATGCCCAAAAGATAGGTTATAACTCAAAAATTATAAAATTTGGCACAAAGTAACTCAAAATATTAAATATTAAAAAATTATTTTTCGTCTATTGTGTATAAAATTAGTATTATCTGCGTCTTATAGTGTAAATAAGTAGCCATAGAGCTAAAAAAGTTGCTATTGCAATTCCCACAACGCTAAATATTGGAATACTTAAAACTGTTGGCATAGTTTCTGGTTTGGCGACTGTAATTATTGACGAGCCAAGAATTAATGCTGTGATGATTATGGAAATCACTAATTTATTTGCAAAAATATCTATTTTTTTTGTAAAATCATCAAATCCAACAATATCAATTTTTGTTTGCAATTCTCCTGAGCGTATTTTTTCTATAATATATTTTAAATCAACTGGTGAGCTGTAAAAAAGCGAGGAAATTTGTGCAAAAGAAAATTGCAATTCAGATTTTATATTGTTTAAAGAGTATTGTTCTTGTATTATTTTATAAGTATATGGTTTTATATATTTTAAGGGATTGAATTTTGGATAAAGTTTTTTTCCTACTCCATCAAGAATTGATAATGCTCGTAGCATCAAGAATATAGCACCGGGCATTTGAAGTTTGTATTTAAAAAATATTTTTTGAAGTCTTACAACAAGTTCTTTCATGTTTAGTTCTCCAACATCAAGAACAATAAAGTCATCTATAAGCTCTTGCAAATCGTTTTCAAAAGAGGCAAAATCATCTATTTCACTTTTTATAGACAAGCGGCGAATACTGGTAGCCATTGCTTTAGCGTCTTGCGTAGTGAGAGCAAAAAACAAATCTGATATTTGAAATTTTTGTTTTTTTGTAAGTCTTCCAATCATTCCAAAATCAATAAGTGCAAGTTTTCCGTCTGGATAAAGAAGAATATTACCGGGGTGCGGGTCTGCATGAAATAGTCCGTATTTGAATATTTGCATCAAATACATTTTTATACCTTTTTCTGCTATTCGTCTTCTGGATAGTCCCCATTTTTTTATCTGCTCAATGTCTGTAATTTTACAACCGCTAATAAATTCTAACACAAGCACTTTTGAGGTGGAGTATTTTAAATATGGTTTTGGGATTTTGATATTTTCATATTGGTAATAAATTTTATGGAATTTTAAAATGCTTTTTGCTTCTGTTGTGTAATCCAGTTCTTTAAGCATCATTTCTTCAAAAATATTTACAATTTCAAAAGGGTTTAAAATTCCTATATTTTGAAAATATCCTGAAGTGAGTTTTACAAATTCTCGCAAGAGACGTAGGTCTGTTTTTACCGTTTCTTCTGCTTGTGGTCTTTGGATTTTTACTACTGCGTCTTTTCCTGATTTTAGTCTAACTCTATGCACCTGACCTATTGAAGCTGAGCCTATTGCATGGTTGTCAAAGTAAGAAAAGAGGTCGTTTATTTTTTGCCCTGTTTCTTTTTCTATAATTGCTTTTGCTGTAATGGTGCTAAATGGCGGAACATTTGCTTGTAATTTTTCAAATTCTTTGATAAGTGGCTCTGGCAAAATATCTGGGCGATTACTTAGGTATTGTGCTAATTTTATTGCAGTTACCCCCATTTCTTCTATCACCATTCGTATTCGTTCCCAACGATTGTATTTTTCTAAAAAATCGTTGGCGGCATATTGGAAAGATACTTGTTTTTTGGCTGAAATAAATTTTCGTAGAGACGAGTTTACAATAACATCTTCAAAACTATATTTGAGTAGTATATTTATTACTTCACCAATTCTACTAATATTTTTTACAGCTTTAAACACGCTAAATTAATTTTTAATTTTTAGTTTTTAGTTTTCAGTTTTATATTATTTAATTAAAAACCAAAGACTAAAAACTAATAATTTTTTATTTTGTTTCGTCGTCTGGTTTATCGGTTGTTTTTTTCTTTGTTGTTCTTTTTTTTGTCTTCTTTTTAGCTTCGTCTTGTTTTATCAATTTTTCTAAAATATCTATTCTATTTTTTAGTTTTTCTACTTCGTTTTCTTTAACAAATTTCAGATTTTTAACCGTGCTGTCTATCACATCTTTCATTTTTTTATCAAAATCTGTTTTGTGTTCATCGGTGTTTTTCTTAAAATCTTCTATTATTTTTTTGCCTTCTTCTTCGGATAATTTGCCGTCTTTTATAAGGTCTTGGATAAGTGTAGTCATTTTGTCTTTTGCCAAGGAGGCAAATCCTACACTTGTGTATAAGAATTTTTTTAATGTATTTTCCATTGTTATAATTTTTTTTCTTTTAATTATTAATTATTTCTTTGCAACATAAGATTCTAATTCTTCTACGCGTTTCATTAGGTCGTTAATGTCGTCTTTTTTGGCGTATTTGAATTTTTTTGTAGCTTTTTCCACAAAGTTTTTCATTTGAGTTTCTAAATCTCCTTTCTTTTCGCCCATTTCTTTAATAAATTCGTCAACTATTTTTTTGCCTTCTTCTGCTGTTATTTTCTTATCTCTAATTAATTCATTAACAGTTTCTTCTACTTTTTCACGAGTTATCGCTGCAATTCCTACTCCTGTGTATAATAATTTTTTAAAAATTGATTCTTTCTTTTCCATGATATTATAGATTATTGGTTTATTAGTTTATTGGTTTATTGGTTTATTGGTTTATTGGTTTTTTGGTTTATTGGTTTTTTGGTTTATTTTTTTTTAGCCTTTATATTCCTCGTCTTGAGTAATTATTGAGAGAACCCAAGAGAAGTTTCCTGTTGTTATTTTTGTTCCGCAATAGTCGCATTCGCCTGCTTGTCCCATTTTATCTGCTGGTGCTCCGCAGTTAGGGCAAGTGCTAAGGTCAAATGCTTCTTTTTCTACGCCAGTTCGTCGGATAAATGTCCAGTATTCGCTAAATTGTCGTGGACGCTTGTTGCTACCTGCTCTTAGTTTTCCGCTACGGTCTGTAACATAGTCTAATGAGCTTGCAAAAATACGAACGGTTATAGATTCGTAGAACTTATCGGTTTCTACTCTGGCAACATCTATATTGCTGATTCTGATGTCTTCTAATTTATTAATAAGTCCGGCTCTTTTGTATGCTTCAACCCAGTAATTATTTGATTCCCAAAGTCTATCGGCAACAAGATGACGAACTTTGCCCCAGTTTTGAATTGTCCAAGCACTGTATATTTCGTTAAAATAACTTATTACTGTATTGTTTTTGAATGTTCCAATATAGCTATCCCAATTTGTTTTGTGATTATTTGAGAATCTTTGAATTTCGGACGAAAGTCCTGACTGATAAATTGTTGGATAGTTTGTTCCAACTTCCTGTGCATAAGACAATAATGAATTTGTGCTAAATGTTCTTTGGTAAATTACTTTTTTATCTTTCAAGAACCATTGTGAATTTCCTTTCTCTATAAATGTTTCGCAGTGATTACATTTGCCAGCATCTGAGAAGTTTACGGGAGCACCGCAATTAGGACACGAGAGTTTTTGCATTTTTTCTGGCTCTTGCGACAATACTCCGGCTTTTCGGTTGAATAGCCATCGTTCTGTTACAACGTATCTGGTATTTTTTCCATTTAAAGTAAGG
>Ga0193956_1000085_pt1 | contig 39038 bp, 37 predicted proteins | sample BB_7_MG_FD_140358 | JGI IMG/M metagenome (GOLD analysis project Ga0193956, IMG submission 140358) | Microbial mat bacterial communities from the Broadkill River, Lewes, Delaware, United States - BB_7_MG | ecosystem: Environmental > Aquatic > Freshwater > River > Microbial mats | place: USA...
ACAGCACTTCTAGTTGCTGGAAATGTTAAGTTGGATTTAAATGCGAAGTATGGAGCAAATAACTTCCATACAAAAGGTGCAGAAAAATTTGCAGGCTTAGTAAATAAATACTCAAATGGTAGTGTAAAAATTACAGTTCATGCTGGAGGTTCTTTAGTTAAAGGAAATCCTTTAAAAGCAGTAAAAGATGGAACTGCTCCCATGACTGATATGTTTATACCTTTTACAAGTGGCGGAGGTAAAGTCTTTGGAATCTCAGCTCTTCCTTTTGTATCTTCTAGTTATGATGAAGCTTATAAGTTGTATCAAATTTCAAAACCAGCTTATGACAAGGTAGCAAAAAAGTGGAATCAAAAAATGCTTTATGCTGTTAGTTGGCCTCCAAGCGGAATTTATACAATGAAAACTATAAATTCAACAAAAGATTTTTCAGATCTAAAAGCAAGAACTTATGATAAAAACTCAGCGAACTTTGTAAAGATGGCTGGCGGTAATGCTGTAGCACTTCCATGGGGAGAAGTTTACTCAGCTTTACAAACAGGCATGGTAAATGGTGTTGTTACAAGTAGCGCAAGTGGTAAAGATGGAAAATTATGGGAAGTTTTAAAAAACTTTACTAAGATTGGCTATGCATACCCTCTACAAGCAGTAACTATTAACCTTGATTACTGGAATTCTTTAGATAAAGACCAACAAGCGGCAGTACTAAAAGCAGCAAAAGAGATTGAAGCAATGCAATGGGAAGAGAGTAAAAAAGAAGATGCAACAGCACTGAAAATGCTTTCAGACAATGGCATGGTTGTAAGCGAACCAAGTGATACTTTAAAAGCCGAACTTGATGCTATTGGAAATAAATTATTAGATGAATATTTAGAAGATGCAAATTCTGATATAAAAAAGATTTTTGCTGAGTATAAATAACAATGGATTGGTTAGAAACCTTAAATAGTAGGCTCTCTAAAGGGGGAGCTTACATCTCATCAACTCTTTTTGTTGCATTGGTTTTATTAGTTATGACGGAGATTATCGGTCGTTCATTTTTTGACTATTCAACAATGCTTGCTGATGAATACAGTGGATACTTTTATCTAGGAGCAGTTTTTTTTGGATTAGCTTTTACATTGAATGAAAATGTTCACATTAGGATAAATATAGTTACTTCAAGACTGAGTGAAAATAAGCAAAGATATATAGATATATTGGCAGGAATACTTGCAACTCTAATACTTAGTTTCGCCTTATATTATAGTTATTTGTTTATGATGGACTCTTATGAAATGGGAATGCTTAGTGAAAATGTTTCAGAAACACCTTTATATCTCACTCAGATTCCTATCGTTATAGGTATGGCTCTTTTTGTTTTTGCATCTTTCACTTTTACTTTATCAAGGATTTTTGATGATAAGTGATCCTCTAGTTTTATCTGTTGTATTGATTGGCATAATGTTTGTTTTTTTACTGAGCTCTATTTGGATTGGAGCAGCCTTGATGCTTACGGGTATCGCAGGAATGTTTTTATTTGAACACAATCTTCCTCCTGCAATTAGCCTGTTTCAAAAAGCAGGAGATTTATTGGCGGGTTCTATGTTTGATTCTATGAATTCGTGGTCTCTTGCAGCTTTACCAATGTTTATATTGATGGGAGAAATTTTATATCACTCATCTATTTCTACTAGGCTTTTAAATGGTCTTATGCCTTGGCTGACAAAAGTACCTGGAAGACTTTTACATGTAAATGTTGCGGCGTGTTCTTTATTTGCTGCTGTATCAGGCTCTTCAGCAGCTACAACTGCAACGGTTGGAAAAATAACACTAGGTGAGCTTAAAAGTAGAGGTTATAGCAAAAAACTTGCTCTTGGTTCACTTGCAGGAAGCGGAACTCTTGGATTTTTGATTCCTCCTAGTTTGATTATGATTATTTATGGTGTTCTCTCAGATGTGTCTATTGGTAAGCTTTTTATTGCCGGTGTCTTTCCCGGACTTTTACTTGCAACTGCATATTCTGTCTATATCATAGTTGTTTCTTATTTTGATAAAAGTACAGTCCCAGCAGAAGAAGAGAAATTTTCAAATATAGATAGACTTAATTCTTTAAAAGATTTAGCACCTATTTTTTCTTTGATTATTTTAGTTATGGGTAGTATTTACGGTGGTTTTGCAACGCCTACTGAAGCTGCTGCACTAGGTGTGGTTGGAGCAATTGCTTTGGCTATGTTTTTTAGAAGCTTTGATTGGGAGATTTTTAAAGGCTCACTTTTAAACGCTGTAAAAACTACAGTGATGATTAGTTTTATTATCATTGGAGCTGGATTTTTATCACAAGTTGTTGGTTTTTTAGGGATTGCAAGAGCTATAAGTGAGTTTATTGGTGGACTTGGACTCTCTCCTTATTTGCTTATCCTTGTTATTGGTCTTATGTACATTGTTCTTGGTATGATTTTGGATGGTATTTCAATAGTAGTTATGACTTTACCTATAGTTTTACCTATTATAATGATGGCAGGATTTGATCCTCTTTGGTTTGGTATATTTTTAGTCTTTATGGTCGAATTATCACAAATAACTCCTCCTGTTGGATTTTCTCTATTTGTAATTCAAAGTATTTCAGGCGAAAAAATTAGTTATATTCTTAAAGCAACTTTTCCATTTTTTATTATTATGATTTTAATAGTGATGGTTGTAACAATTTTTCCACAAATTGTGACTTATTTACCAACTAAAATGGTAGGATGATGAATTTTCCATATCTTGTAAGATAATTAAATAAATCTTGCAAGATATGTTACTTTTTGTAATATTTCACAAAATTTTTCCATTTATTTTGAAATCACACCCATATCACACTTCCTATTGCTAATATTTTTATATACATTTAAAGGAGATATAATGAAAAAATGTTATATGGTGATTTTAGGGGCACTAGTGGTTTCTTCAAGTTTATTTGCGGCTCCAAAGCAGTTGAGAGTAGTTGGTTCTTGGAGTAGTTTATCTTTGTATAAAGAGTATGAAAAGCCATATTGGAAAAAAGAGTTTTCAAAAGAGTTTACACAGACAAAGGTAAGACTAAGTTCTTTAGGACAAGTAAAACTCAAAGGTGCTGCTGTCTATAGGGAGCTTTCAAAAGGAGTTTTTGATGTAGTTTCTACTGTTGGTGCATATGTTGTCTCGGATTCTCAAACGATTGCTGGATTAGATTTTCCTGCAATGGCCAATGATATTGAAACAGCTAAAAAAGTAGTCGATGCATATAAGGACACTTTAGACAAGGCTTTAAAAAATGATTTTAACGCAAAACTTTTATCAGTTGTACCATATCCATCACAAGTTTTATTTTGTAAAGATGAGATTTCTTCTTTAAAAGATTTAAGAGGTAAAAAGGTAAGAGCATCTGGCTGGACTGTTGCTGAATTTTTAGATGGTATTGGAGCTACTGGTATAACAATGTCATATAGTGAAGTTCCTCAGTCGTTACAAAGAGGGGTTATTGATTGTGCTGTTACTGGTGGTTTATCAGGCTACTCATCTGGATGGGGAGAAGTTTCAAACTATTTGTATCCACTTCCAATAGGTGGCTGGGCCTATGTTGTAACCGCTATGAATTTAGACACATGGAATAGTTTTACTTCAGCTGAACAAGAAAAACTTTTAAAATCTGTAGATGAAAAAATTACAACTCCTGCATGGACTAAAACTAATTATGAAACAGTAGAAGGGGAGAAATGTTTAACTGGACAAGATTGTTCATATGGAAAAGCAAACAAGATGACTCTTGTTAAAGTTGAAGATGCAGATAAAGCTTTATCAAAAGAAGTATTAGTAAATAATGTAATTCCTAAATGGGTAGAAAAAGTTTCTCCTGAAACAGTTAAAGAGTGGAATAATACAATTGGTAAAATCGTAAACATAACTGCTAAGTGAAAGAAAATATTATGATTGAGAGGCTAAAAAAAAGTTCTGAATTTTTTATTTATATATGTGGAGTTTTACTTTTAGCCTCTGTACTATTGATAAGTATAGAGGTAATTTTAAGGAAATTCTTTTTGGTTTCATTTGGTGGAGCAGATGAGTTGTCAGGATATGCTTTAGGTATTTGTATCTCTTGGTCCTTAGCTTATGTGCTTTTTGAAAAAATGCATATAAGGATAGATATAGTTTATGCAAAAATGAGTAGTAATCTTCAAAAACTGCTAGATGTAGTTGCGGGTTTATTTAGTCTAGCATTTACAGGTTTGCTAGTGTATTTTTCTTCTTCAGTAATATATACATCGTTTGTAAAAGACTCTACAGCCAATACTCCACTTGGCACACCATTGTGGATTCCTCAATCCATTTGGTTTTTAGGTTTTTGTTTTTTCTTCTTAGTCCTTTTAATCTCGTGCGTTAAATCTATCATAGTATTAGGTACAGATGAGATAAATGAGGATATGAGTATTGCAAAGGATGAGTTATGAGTTTAGTTGTGATTAGCATAGTTATCTTACTTACACTTCTGTTTTTTTCTGTTCCTGTTGCTTCTACTATTGCGGGAGTAGGTATTATAGTTGGGTATTTTTTCTCGGATTATCCTATATTTTCATCTATAGGAGAAATCACTTGGAGTGTTAGTACAGATTTTTTACTTTTGTCTATCCCCTTTTTTGTTTTACTAGGAGAAATTCTTCTTCATTCTGGAATAGCTAAAAATATATATTTTGCATTGCATAAATGGCTGTCTTGGTTACCTGGAGGATTACTACATGCCAATATAGCTTCATCAGCTATTTTTTCTTCTATTTCTGGATCTTCTGTGGCTACCGCTGCTACTATAACAACTGTAGCAATGCCTCAGTGTCAAAAATATGGATACAAAGAAGGACTTTTTGCAGGAACTATAGCTGCTGGAGGAACTTTAGGAATACTAATACCTCCATCTATTAATTTAATAGTTTATGGATTTTTAACCAATACTTCTATACCTAAGTTATTTTTGGCAGGATTAGTTCCTGGTGTTCTAATGGCATTTGTTTTTATGCTTTTTATTTTAGTGTATTCAATCTTGACTAAATCAGAAGTAAAAAAAGATTTAAAAGTGACTTGGGCAGAAAGGTTTATTGCTCTTAAAGATTTAGTTCCAGTTCTTATTTTATTTGTTTTAATTATGGGTTCAATATATACAGGTTTTGCAACACCTACAGAAAGTGCAGCTATTGGAGTTTTAGCTTCATTGGTTATCACTTATTTCAATGGATTATTGAGTTTTAATGTTATTAAGAACGCCGTCAAAGGTACAATGAAGACGACAGGTATGATAATGTTTATTATCATTGCTGCTAACTTTTTAAACTTTGTACTTGTCTCTATTGGTTTAACCGATGATTTATCTGATTTTATAGAAAATTTAGCAATATCAAAATATACAATGCTAGCAATTGTAACTTTAATGTTTGTAGTATTGGGACTTTTTATTGAAACCTTATCTTTAATGGTTATTACTATACCTATAGTAGCACCAGTTATGATAACTTTGGGGTTTGATGCTGTTTGGTTTGGAATATATTTAATTATACTTATTGAAATGGCTTTGATAACTCCTCCTGTAGGACTTAACTTATATGTAGTGCAAGGAATTAGAAATAAAGGAAGTATTGTAGAGGTTATGAAAGGAAGTTTGCCTTTTGTTATAATTATGCTATTAATGGCAGCAATATTAGTAGTTTTCCCACAAATTACTTTATTTTTGATAGAATATATGTAAAGGTTTAAAATGACAGCAAAAGAGTTTAGAAAAAAAATATCAAAAAATGAGTTTACAAGTCCTACTGCAGGGTATTGTAGTGGTCATGTACAAACAAATATGTTAGTTATTCCTAAAGAATATGCAACTTCTTTTGAAGAATTTGCAAGATTAAATTCAAAAGCAATTCCTGTTTTAGAAGTTGTTAAAGGTTCTCATTACTCAAAAATTTTGGCAAGTGGCGCAAATCTTTTAAATGAATTACCTTCATATAATATTATAGAAAATGGGAAAGTAGTAAAAACAGTTACAAATATAGAAGAGTACTATAGTGATGATTTAGTTTTCTTTTTAGTTGGATGTAGCTTTACTTTTGAAAAAGCTTTAGTCGATGCAGGGATTTCTCTTAGACATGTAGAAGAAAAATGTAATGTGTCTATGTATAGTACAAATATTGAATTAATTCCATATGATATGTTTAAAGGTAAAATGGTAGTTTCTATGCGACCGATAAAAAAAGAATTAGTGGCAGATGCATGTGTTGTAACTAGTCATTATCCAGAAACTCATGGATCTCCAATTCAAGTAGGTTATCCTGAGATGATTGGTATAAAAGATATACAAAAACCAGATTATGGTGATGCAGTTACTATAAAAGATGATGAGATTCCTCTTTTTTGGCCTTGTGGAGTTACTCCTGAGAATGTTTTAAAAGAGGTAAAGCTCCCTTTTGCAATAACTCATTCTCCTGGGCATATGTTTATTTGTGATAAAAAAGATAGTGAATACTACATTTAAACTAATTTATAACCTTCTTGTATAACATTATCAATAATTTGTACAGGAAGTTTTTTTCTTAATTCTTTAACAAATGTTTTTAGGGCATTTTGCGTCATTACTTTATCTTTCCATATTCTTTCTTGGATAATGTTATATCTTGTGATGTTGTTTTTATTTTCATATAAAAGAACAAGAAAGTCTTTTTCTTTTTTCTTAAGGACAACTTCTTCTTTTTTGTATGTTAAGATATTATTAGCTGTATTTAATTGTACATCTAAGCTTATATCTAAAACATGATCTTTTGGTATGATTAAAGCTTTTGATATGGCTTCAAATAGATCTTTGTTAACTGCAGGCTTTAAAATATATTGATCAATCTTAAGATTGATCAATTTCAATAAATACTCCTCTTTAGAATAGGCACTCAATATGATAATAGGTGTAATTTGATCGATTTGACGAATTTGGTTTACTAGTTGTATCCCATCACCATTGCTCATTTCTATGTCTGAGATTATTAGACTTGGTTTTTCTTTTAGAAAAATTTGATAAGCAGTTTTTCCATTAGGAGCTTCATAAACTTTTTTAAAATAAAAACTTAGTGTATTTTTGAGTCTTTTTCTCACTTCATCATCATCTTCTGCTACGATAACAGTAAAGTTTTTTAGTACTTGTGCTAATTCTATCATTATGTGACTCCTTTATAAAATGATTCTAAATATTGCGCCTTTTTTGTCATTTTGTACACTTATTTTTCCTTGCATATTCTGTTCTATTATTATTTTTGACATATATAGACCAAGACCTGTCCCATGAGATTTTTTAGTTGAGAAGTAAGGCTCAAATACTAAATTTAAATATTCATTTTTAATTCCACCAGCATTATCTTTTACTTCTACAAATGCATGATTATCTATAGTATCAACAATTAGTGTTATTTTGCCATTTTTTATTTGATTAATAAGTAAAGCATCTTTTGCATTTACAAGTAAATTTAAAATTACTTGAGAGTACTCTCTTTTATATGAGTAAACTTTTTTATCATTTTTGATTTGAAAATCAAGGTCAATATTTTGATTTATTAAGCTGTCTTTAATAAGACTAATTGCTCCTTCACAAGCTTTTGAAATATAAAAATTTTCTTTACTTTTTTCTGGTTTAAAAAAATTTTTAAAATCTTCAATAGTTAAAGACATGTGCTGTATAATTTTTGTTGCATCACTAGCGCAATTTAATAGAAATTTTTCATTTGCTTTTTTAAAAGTTACGGTGGTCTCCAATTCCATTATTATACCAGCTAGTTGGCTTAGCGGTTGCCTCCATTGATGAGAAATCATACTTAACATTTCGCCCATTCTAGCGAGTCTAGATTGGTGAAGCATAGCTCTGTCTTTTTTTTTGGCTTCTTCTAGTGCAAGCTTTATTTTATCATGTAAATTATGATTTAAATCTTTTAAACTTGCTTCATTCTTTAGTACTCTGTTTTGATATTTTTTGAAAGTTTTATTTATTTTTTGAGAAATAAAAAAAGATAATATAGATATAATTGTAATTAGAAACAGTGTAATTGTAAGTGTTATTTTTATATATTTGTTTATCTTTTGCTCTAAATCATATTTTTTTCCTTGAATTTCTTTTTCAATTTCATCAAGATATATTCCACCACTTATAACCCACTGCCAATCTTTATATAATTTTATAAAATTAAGTTTTTTACTGCTTTGGCTCTCATTTGGTTTTGGATAAAAAAATTCAACAAAACTTCCTTCATGATTTTTAATAGCTAATTTTACAAATTTTTGAACAAAAAAAACACCTTGTCCATCTTTTTTATTTGTATCATCATCTCCGATATTATTTTTTCTATAAGGATGTGCTACTAGTATATTTGTATTTGTATGAATAGATAAATAATTATTATTTTTAAATCTAATTAGTTCAGCCCACCTAGCAATAGAATACTTTAAATCATCTAAGGTATTAAATATGTCTTTTTTTAGAATAACAATTATATTTTTAGTTGGTATTTCTTTAAAAAGGTACAAAGTTGTTTCATCTTCAATAATAAAATTTTTCTTATCATTTATATAATTATTGATTTTGTCGAGATTGAAAAATACATCAGGATTTTTGATTAATATGTTTGTGTTTTTATTATATATGAGAAAATCACTATTAGAATTTTTGTTTTGCTCTATGTATTTCTCATAATCTTGAATAGAAAGATTTTTTTGGGATATTTGTTTTAAAAATGTTGCTATTTGAAATTGCATATTTTTTTTAGTGTTTGTTATCATCAAATTTTTATGATATTCAATATAATTAAATATATTATTTATCTCCTCTTTAAGTATAATTTTTTGTTCTTCTATGTATTCATTTTCGAGCTGTGTACTTTCTTGTAAGAAGTAATCTTGTTGTGTTTTTATATAAAAATAGAGTATAAGAAGTACTAAAACTATAATCGTGAATATTGGCGTTAAAATTATCAATTTTGGAATATTTTTTTCATTAAACATGTTTTCAAACCTAAAATTATGAGTAGATGGTGAGTATTTCGTAAAAAACTAATAAGAACCCACCTGTTTCCCACTTTTTATTGTTATAATATAAATGTATTTATATATTATAGTATAATTTTGTTTGACATAAAAAGGTAATAATAAAATGAAACTTTTAGATGTAATAGAAAATGAAAAATATGGTAAATAGTATGAATAAAAAAACTGTTGATGAGATAATACTACAACATTCAGACCGAGGTATGGATATACTTCAAAAGTTACATCCAAAAGAACACTGTAAAGAAGCAGTGGATCATTTTGTACAGCTTGAAAAAGGTACAGTATTCTTATATACAGGTTTTTGGGTAGCTGGATTTTGTGAAACAGATGGTCCTGTGGGAACATATTTCTTAGCCCAAACTTTAAACACTTTAGGCTACAGTTCAGTAATTATAACAGATGAATTTTGTAGGGATTATTTTAAAGAAATAGAAACAATTTATCTACCGATAAATGAAAGCGTAGACTACCAAGCGATACTTGATGATTATAATCCAATAGCCCATATATCCATAGAAAGATGTGGCTTAAATGCAAATGATAAATATGAAAATGCAAGAAGCATTAATATAGCAGAATATACAGCTCCAATAGATGAACTTTTTATGCTAGGAGATAAAACAAAACCAACTTATGCTATTGGTGATGGTGGTAATGAAGTAGGCATGGGAAATTTCAGAAAAGAGATTGAAGAGTATCTTTCACTTGTTCCATGCGTTGTAAACTGTGACTTTCCCATCATCGCTTCTGTTTCAAATTGGGGAGCATATGGTTTTATAGCTTATTTGCAAAAGTATTTAAAAAAAGAAGTTATGCCGAGTTTTGAAGAAGTTGATGAATACTTAGAGTATATAGTCTCTTTAGGCTCAGTTGATGGCATAAAAAAAGAGTGCGTTAAATCAGTTGATGGTAAAGAGTGGAGTATAGAAAAAGAAATCCTTGATGGTTTAAATGAGGCGATTAAGGTTTAAAGCCCCTTTTAGGAGTAATTAAATGTTATTGAATTGTGATTTAGGTGAAAGTTTTGGTCCGTGGAAAATGGGAATTGACGAGGCTGTTATGCCGTTTATTGATAGTGCCAATATAGCTTGTGGTTTTCATGCATCAGATCCTGTGATTATGCAGCATACAGTTGCATTGGCTTGTAAACATGGTGTAAGTATTGGAGCGCATCCTGGTTATCCTGACTTGGTTGGGTTTGGAAGGAGAAGTATCAAGTGTACTCCCCATGAGATAGAATCTATTGTGATTTATCAGTGTGGGGCTCTTGAGGCTATATGTAAGGCTAATGGTTCTCAAGTTGATTATGTAAAACCTCATGGAGCACTTTATAATGATATGATGAAAGACGAAGATGTTTTCATGTCAATAGTAAGAGCTTTAAATAAATATAATAAAAATTTAAAACTTATGATTTTATCAACAAATAACAATGCCCATTATGAAGCTTTAGCAAAGGCTTATGCTATTGAACTTATATATGAGGTTTTTGCTGATAGAGGATATACAAATGAAGGCTTACTTGTTGCTCGAACGGAAGTTGGTGCTGTTATAGAATCAAAAGATGAAATAATAAGTAGAATTAAGTTGCTAGAAAACGAAGGCAAGCTTTTAACAGCAAGCGGGCAAAAGATAGATATGCAAGCTGATTCTATGTGTGTTCATGGAGATAACCAACAAGCAGTTGATTTAGTAAAATCACTAAGAGAGTTTATTGATGGAGTTTAGAGTAGCATCGGTAGATTCATTGGTTATTTATTTTGGGAATACAATCGGTAGTGAGGTTGCAAAAGAGGTCCGTCAAGTTTTTTACAGTTTAAAAGAAACAAAAGTTGAAGGAATTACGGAGCTTATACCTTCTTATACTTCATTAATGATTTCATATGATTTTATGCAATTTAGTTATGAGCAAATTTGTGAAAAAATTGAAAATGCCTTAAAAGATGCTCAAGAGCTTTATAAAGAAACAAATTCAAGATCTATTGTATTGCCTGTTTACTATGGAGAAGATGTTGGGCTTGATTTGGCTGATATGGCAAAAAATAAAGGTATGAGTACACAAGAGATAATAGATATTCATTCACAACAAGAGTACTTTGTATATGCGATTGGTTTTGCACCAGGTTTCCCTTACATGGGAGAGGTTGATGCAAGTATTGCCACGCCTCGTTTAGCAAATCCAAGAGCTAAAGTTCCAAAAGGAAGTGTTGGTATTGCAGATAGACAAACAGCAGTCTATCCCAGACAGAGCCCTGGTGGTTGGAATATCATAGGAAGAACACCAACTGAAATGTTTGACACTTCGTATCAAGGGTTTTCTTATTTTAGAGTTGGAGATAAAGTTAAATTTATGCCTATTTCTAAAGATGAGTTTATCAAGCAAGGTGGCGAATTATGAGAAGTGGATTTGAAGTAATTAGTGCTGGAATATTAGCTACAATTCAAGATAATGGAAGAAAAGGACTTGGAAGTATTGGGGTTACAGAAGCTGGTGCTATGGATGAGCATGCATTTTGTTGGCTCAATAGACTTCTAGGAAATGATTATGGAACAAATGTCTTAGAGATAGTTTTTGGTGGGGTTAAACTAAAAGCTGTTGGGTCTACTTACTTTGCTTTAAGTGGGGCTCAAGTTGATGCAACTATAAACAATAAACCAATCGAGATATGGAAAACTTATAAAATAAATGATGGGGATATATTAAATTTAGGTTTTGCAACAAGTGGTGCAAGAGTTTATTTAGGGGTAGTTGGGGGGTTTGATATAAATCCTGAGTTTAGAAGTACTTCAGTTTGTATAAAAGAGGGGATTGGTGGAAGTCCTATAAAAGCCAATGATTTTTTAGGATATAAAAGTGACGATTTAAGAGATATCAGAAAAGTTATGTTAAGATATAGACCAGACTTTGATAAACCTTTGACATTAAGAGTTGTTAAAGGGTATCAGTGGGATTTATTTGAAAAAAATCAAACAGAGAAGTTTTTTAGTAGCGAGTATATTGTAACAAGTCAAAATGATAGAATGGGTTATAGACTTAGTGGTGAAAAAATAAGCTCCACAAGCAAAGGAATTATATCTGAGCCAATCGCTTATGGATCGATTCAGATACCAAGTCATGGTGAGCCAATAGTGCTTTTAAAAGAGAGACAAACTATAGGAGGATATCCTAAGATTGGCTCAGTCATACCAGTAGATTGCTTCGCTTTAGCACAGAGAAAACAAGACTCAAAAGTTAGGTTTAAATTAATAAGCCTCGATGAAGCAAGAGAGTTATGTCAAGAATTTTATAGATTTTTTAAGGAGATTTAATGGAAGTCAAAAAAATGTTTTTCCCTGTAGGTGGGGGAGCTGAGTTAGAAGAGAGAATTTATGGTGCTTTGCTTGTATCGAAGTTTTTTAATACACATTTAGAAATAATGGTATCAGAATCAGATATAAAAAGTGCAATTCCTGCATTAGTTGCTATACCTGATGAGGTTTTAAAAAGACTTGAGAGCCTTCAGAATGAAGGTGTTACAGAAGATGCAAAAATATTTGAGACTTGCTGTGAAAAATTAGGTATAGAGATTAGTGATACTCCTGTAGAAGGTAAAGCTACAGCACACGAGACTTTGAAAATTGGTACAAGAAGTGTTATGGTTGCACAACAGTCAAAATTTTGTGATGTTGTTATAGCTGCAGCACCTCCAAAAGGAGCTACAACGGCAACTTTTGAATCAGCAGTTACATGTAGTGGAAAACCAGTCATTGTAATCCCTAGAAAATTAAAAGAGTTTAAAGCAGATAAAATTTTAATAGGCTGGAATAACTCTCCAGAAGCTTCAAGAGCTGTTACAGAGTCAATTCCTTTACTAAAAAAAGCAAAACAAGTTCATATCGTATCTTCAAAAGAGTATACGACAAAGACTCTTTCTCGTATAAAAGATTTAAGAGAATATCTTGATATGCATGGAATTGAGACAACATTCGAATTGGTCAAAACAACTTTTATACCAGGTGAGGCATTATTGAAAAGTGCAGAAGAAGGTAAGTTTGACTTGATCGTTGCTGGAGCATTTGGGCATAAAGGATTAAAAGAGAGAATGCTTGGTGGTTCTTCTGGATATTTACTAAAACATACAAAAATTCCAGCTTTCGTATCTCATTAGTATATAAAACACGCCAAGTTTTTGGCGTGTTAAATTATAAAGTTTATATTAAAAATCCTTTGTATAAATAAAACTTACACCTTGACTTTCTTGGTTAACATCAACATCAACTCTGACAGACTTATTGACACTGTACTGTACTATTACGCTTGAAACTACATTGTTTTTATAGATAACTCTTAAGTCTTTGTTTATTCTTGAGCCTATCTCATAACCAAGACTACCTTCTTCGGTAGTAAGAATATTGAGTGTATCAATTTTGAATGATTTTGATTGGTTCAAAATTTGTTTTAATTGAGTTCCCAAAAGAAGTGAACCAAGATATACTTTGGTGTTCCCATTTTGTGAAGAGTTACTTGAAATATTTGAAGCAGGCTCTCCAAAAAGTATATATGACATGATGTCATTTTGACTCAAAGACTGTTTTGATGAGAATATTACAACAGGAGATTCTAACTTGCCTGTTACAAAAATATCAATGTCCTTGTAATCTAGAGTTTGATGTTTGATGTTTAAATTTAGCATAGGATTAGTATTGTCTCCATAAAAATACACTTCACTTTTATCGATTGTAAAGAGTTTATCTAGAGCTGTTACTTCCCCTTTATCAATTGTTGCTAATCCAAGTATTTTTACATTTTCACCTTTATCTTTAAAGATAGAAAAATCAGGGCGTATATCTAAATTAATATTTTTAATTTTGTATTTGATGTTTTTTGTAGAGTCTATATGTATATTTATAAATCGGTTATTGATGACTTCATTGTTTATGTCTTGGATAATGATAATATCATCATCAGTAATGCTATAGCTTTTTTTAGGTATATACTTGATAATACCATCAAATAGAGTTATATATCCCTCTATATTTTGCTCCTTTTCGTTTATTTGTAAAGATATGTCTGTTTTTGCAGTAACATTTCCCTCTTGTCCATTGTAAGTAAATCTATCACTATTTATTTTTAAATTTATGCTTTTTTCTTTTGTTGCTATGTCCCCTTTTAATAGTAGGTTATCATAGACCCACAACTCTTTGATTTGGATAGTTTGGTTATTGTCTAAACTTATGATTGATGGTTTTTTAGAGTGTATTCTGTGATCTAAAAAATCTATATTGTAATTTGTTATCACAAGATTATCTTGCTTTTTTTCTACTTCAAAAGATAAATCAACTCCTGAATAAGAGGTGTCATCATCAAGTAAAACATAATACCAAGGAACAGTAATAAGACTTTTTAGTTCAATTTGATTGTCATAAATGATTTGTGCTTCTAGATTGACCTCCGCATCATATTGTATGTTGTTATTTTCTATTTTTATATCTTCTAAAAGTTTTTTTATTGAGGGAAAACTAGCAGATAATTTTATGTCACTTTGCCCATTTTTTTCTTTATTTCCAGAGACATTAAAACTATTTTTATCTAAGTTTCCCCAACCATTTAAAAGTCCATTTTTCTCAAAAATAGTTATATTTGTTCGATTTGCATCGATGTTTAACATATTGTTATTTGCGTCATTAAAATAGACAAAATTTAAGTCTGAGATAATGCTTGGATTGATATTGTCAAATATTTTAGATTTCAATTTTGGTTCTATGCCTCCTTTTACAAGAAGAGAATTAAGGTCAGTTTCTATAATACCACTATATTTTATATGCTGGTCTTGTGCTTTTATTTGGCTTTTTAGGCTAAATGGAGAGATTTGCAAAAGGGAACTACTTTTAGAAAAAAGGACATCTTCTTTAAAGTCTTTAGCGATAAAATCTAAAGGCAGAGCTTTTATATATGTCTCAATAGCAAGCTCATTAAAATCTTTGGTTTTGGTATTTATGTTTACAAATGTAGAGTTTATATCTGCATTCATGAAACTAGTATTGCCATCTAATGTAACATCAAAGCTGTCAATTGGAAGTTTCATAGGAGTTTTTAAAATCTCTGTCTTTAGAGAAGTTTGATAACTCAAATTTTGGTCAACCGTTCCAATTTGCTTTACATGTAAAGCATAATTCTGATAGGACAAATCATAATCTGCTTTAAAGTCAACTCGGTTTTTTTCTATGAGATAGTCTACATGTAAAAGAGCATTTTTCGCTGTTAGGTTTTGTTCATACTTTGGTGAGAGCTCTTTAAGTTTAGTATAAATACTGACTTTTTGAGTACTGGCATTTAAGTCTATATTGAAAGTTTTGGGTAGTTTAGTTATGAAATTCAAATGTTCTTCTATGAAGGATTCTTTAGGTGTGACTTTAGCTTTTGCGATGATAATGTTATCTTTTAGTTTTGCATTTGTATACAGCTTACCATAAGGGCTTTGCAAGAACATAGTAAAATCTTCAATATTTGCCAAGTTGTTAGCATATGTTATTTTTGAGCCATTAAAATTTGTTTGAAAATTTCCATAGGTATCATCTTTGAGGTCTATTTTTAGCGCAATTTTACTTAATTTTAGACTTTTTTCATACGAGATATTTTCGCTTGTAAGTGAAAGATTTATCTCTTGATGTGTATCTTTTATGCTCGTGTTTTTGAGGATAAGTTCATCTACATGTAAAGAGTTATCAAAAAATAAGCCTTTGCTAAAAGCATCAAATTTTATGATTTTGTCTTCGTATGAAACTTCTGAATGAAGAAGTGTTATCTTAGATACTTGAAAATTCATCAAATCTAATGCTTGTTCATCTTCTTTGTCTGTATTAAAGTAGCTTGCATCTACTTTTAGATCTTTAGTTGCAATAAAAGAGATTTTGGGAGTAAGTCTTATAAGTAAAAGAGGATTGTACTTTACACTAAGTGATTTTATCTCTATGGCATTTTTATATTGTACATCTTTGATAATAAAACCACTGACTAAAGAGCCACTTATGGAGGAATAATTTACTTCATAATCATGTAAGTACTTATTTGCAAGATAAGGTAACACGGATTTGTGTGACATAAGAAGTACAAAGATAAATCCCAGGATCAGAACAAATATGATTAAACCTCTTAGAGTTGTGTAAAGTGTTTTTATCAAAAAACTTCTCCAATTCTAAATTGAATAGCATAATTTTTTTGAGGTTGGTCTACATCAAAACCAATATCAAGTGCCAATGGGCCTATTGGAGTGGTGTACCTAATACCTAAACCAAGACTGTGATAGCCATTACTATACTTGGGCATATCACCGTCTGCTACAAATGTATTGTCGTTAAAAACAACACCTCTGAAATTTTTATAGATTGGAAATCTATACTCTATCGTAGTTTCTAAAATAGAGTTAAAACCAATAGCATCACCAGAATTATTTTTAGGACCCAATGTTTGATAGTTATATGCTCGGTTACTGTTGACTCCACCAGCATAAAATCTATAGGAGGCAGGAATCTGGCCATCATAAATCTTGAGTGATCCAAAACTTGCTTGCACAGCTAGGATGGATTTCTCTAAAGGAAAAATATACCCTCCTTTTAGTTTTATTTTGTAGTAGGATGCATCAGATAAAAAAGAGTCAAGAGAGCCCATAACTTCAGTGTTGAAAAAATAACCTTTTTTTGGGCTTAGTATATTGTCTCTTGTGTCATGTTCCCACCTTAGTTTTGGAGATAAAAGAAAGATGCCCCCTTCAGGGAATAGCTTTAAATCTGTGCTATCGTATGTTTTTGAGTTATCCAATACAATACTTTGGGTAAATCTATTGGATGTTTTTCTTTGATTTAAGTAGATATTTGAAAAAAATCTTCGTTCTGAATATCCTTGAAAATCTTCATTTTCATAACCACCATTAGCTCCAAAATAGTTTTTATTTGATAGAGGCTGATTGAATTCTATTTGAATATTTTGTTTGCTTTGTGTTAGTCTTGAACTTATCCCTATTGTTTTAAGGTTCCCAAATATATTTTTGTTTTTTATTCCTAGTGATACCATTGGACCCTCATCGCTACTATAACCAAGACCAGTTTCAAGCCTTGTTGGCTTTACATTCTCAGATACCTTTACATCTATATTAACTTTGTTGCTATTGTCATCTATATGTGTGCTAATTATTGCTTTTGAAATTCCTCCATTGGCATATAGACTATCATAGCTGTTTTTTATAAGTTGTGATGAAAAGAGCGTGCCTTCTTTAAAGTAAAGAAGAGACTCTATAAACTTAGGCTCGATAGTTTCAGAAGAAAAAATTCTAATTTGGTCTATAACACACTGTTCATTTGGTGTTATGTCATAAGATATGTATGCTTTATTTGTTTGTGTATCTAGCCATGCTTTGGAGTTAGAATCTATCTTGCAATAGTGGTTATCACCATATAGAATTTCGATGTCTTTTTTACTTTGGGTAAATTTATCACTTTCAAAAATATCACCTATTTTAAATGGAATTTGATTTTTTATATCGAGTTTTGAAACGGTTGTTATATCAGAGATTCTAATAGGTTCATTTTCAATTATTTCTATAACAATCTTATTGTCATTTTGCAGTGACTTAGCAGTAGTTTGAAAAAATCCCTTAAACTTGTAATACTCTTTAATAGTCGCTACTAAATCTTTACTATTTTTAAGCTCTACTTTTGGGCTATCTTTCCAAAACTCATAAAAAGCAGGAGTGTCTATTTCTAATGCTTCGTATAATTCTTGGTTACTTAAACTTTTGTTGCCAGAAAAAACAATTGGCAGAGGTTGGGCATAAAGTAGCGATGTTAAAAGGGTTAAAAATAAAATCTTAACTTTTAACATGCTACTTATCTGATTATTTGTTTTTGTTTATAGCGTCTTTAGCACCTTTAAGAGCTCCTTCAACAGCTCCTTTTGCAAGTTCCCATGCATGGTTACCAAGTCTTTTTGCTTCATTTGCTGCTTTTTGAGCTTTTTCATTTTCAAATTCAAAGTTTTTGATAGATTCTACTTTTTGAGATGCAACTTTTTCAAATTCTTCTATCTTTTTTTCTGCTTTTTTTAGAAAATCATTATTTTTATAAGTAGAGCTTTTTTTCAACTCTTCAATTTTTTCATTTATTGTTTCTCTTGTTTCTGCTGTTACTCTTTTTATTTTTGCTAATGAGCTATTAAACTCGGATTCAAGTATATCAGCCATGAGTTTTTTTGAGATTCCATTAGAACTATTTTTAGCAGTTTCAAGCATAGAGATAAAATCTTCTTCTACACTAATAAGTTCTTTTCTTATGCTTGGCAAGTCTTGATTTATGACTTCATCTATCTCTTCTGGAGCAAATTTAAGATCATTTTTAAATTTATCTATTGCTTTTGCCATTCCCTCTTTTGTTCCATGAATAGCACCATTTAGTAAACACTTTGCATTACCTTGATCTTCATCTGCTATCTCAATTGCAACTTCTATAACACTGTTTGAGATGTCAATAAACCTATTTTTAGTAAAATCCCCCTCATTAATAGCTTGGTATGTTATATTTTTTGTGATTTCAAAAACAGTATCTTCTATATCTTTAGCTTTTTCTAGCGTAGTTAAAAGTGCTTCACTTGTAGTTTCTTTTAAAATTCCAAGCATTTCTACACCTCTAAGTTTAGCATCTCTTAGTGCTTGAATAGATTCAGTTGCTATTGGGCCTTCCATTTTTTCAATGTGTGCTTCAAGTATGTTGAAAGTTCCTGAAATATTGTGTCTTATACTATATTTTTGTTCGTTTATAGAGTTTTCAAGTTGTTCTTTTTCATAGATAGTTTTGTATAAAAACTCTTCTTTATCATAGCTTGAGGCTTTGATAAGTCCAGAGATTACAGCATCGATATTTTTTACACTATTTTGCTCTTCACTTTGAAGGAGTCTTGTGTAAAGTTCAAAAAGCTCTCCTAGACGAGATTGTATATGTGCTTCATCTTTTAGTCTTTGAATTTTCTTTTTTGAAAGTTCAAATGTTAAATCACTTATAATTGATTGTAGTTTTGGGTTGTTTTTATTTTCATTTAGTGTAGCACTAAAAATATTTTGTATAGATTCCATATTGTGATTCCTTATAATACAAATTTAATTGATTTATGTTTTTTCAATTCTTCAAAAACGATTTTTCTATCATCGTGACTATGTACTAGCGTTTTGACAGTGTAGCTAGAGTACTTCCCTTTTTTACTATTTTGAGATTTTTTTATAGAGTGCTCTCTTGTATCAAGTACGCTCTTTACAATCTCTTTTATATCATGGTGTGCCTCAAGTATAGTTTTATACTCCCAGTTACATGGATAATTTAGTTTAAGTTCTTGTGAATTGTCCACTTTTACCACCACTTTTTGATTCTAGTTGTACGGCTGAGATAACCATAGACTTATCTATCGCTTTTGCCATATCGTATATAGTTAAAAGACCAATACTTACTCCAGTAAGTGCTTCCATCTCAACGCCAGTTTGCCCTTTTAGTTTCGCTGTAACACTGAGTTTAAATCCAGGAAGCTCAGGAAGCTCATCTACATCACAGTTAACACCAGTAAGCATCAAAGGGTGACACATAGGTATCAAATCACTTGTTTTTTTAGTGCCAAGTATAGCGGCTATAACTGCTGTTTGAATCACTGGACCTTTTTTAGTTTTTTCTCCTACAATCATATCGTAGGCATCTTGACTCATAGTAATTTGCCCACTTGCTACGGCAACTCTGGTTGTATCTTCTTTGCCTGATACATCAACCATTTTTGGTCTGTCTTTTTCATCTAAATGTGTTAGATTCATTTTAATTTCTCCTTTTTAACGAGGTGAACTCATTAAAAATTCCCCTAAGTAAAACTAATATTTTGCTCAGAAAATTATTTAAATTTGTTTATAAGAGATATTATATCTATTTTTATCTTATTGAGTATTGAGACTGCAATTATCGTCATGATTGTTCCTATTATTACATGTAAACCTATTTGCTCTTTTAAAAATAGAGCACTGAGGCCAATGGCAAAAAATGGAACTAAAAATATGAAAGAACTTACTTCATTTGTTCCTATTTTTTCTATACCTATGAAGTAAATTGAAGTGGCAAAAGTAGTTCCTCCTACTGAGATACACAAAATGTTAAATAAAAATATATGATCATATTTAATATGTTCAACAAAAGATAAATCAACAAAAAATATAGTAGCTAAGATAGTTGTAAATGTGTACATGTAAAAGACAAAAACTAAAGGAGAAATTGTAGTATTTTTAGAGCTAATGATAGTAAGAATTGGCCAAAATATTGAAGCCAAAATGAAGTATAAGTTGTATTTTGTAAGAAACGCTGCACTATCCATGCTCCAAACTCCAAGCATCATTAAAACACCAAAGCCTCCAAGTAAAAGTGCTAGTATATCTTTTGTCGTAATTTTTCTTCCAAAAAATAAAGCCATTAAAATAAAAGTATTGATAGGTACTAAAGTAGTTACAAATGCTCCACCAAGACCAGCTGTTCCTAATTTTGTTCCAAGAAAAAAGAATTTCATATATATGATGTTAGTTATCGCTGCTGCTAATGCAATGAGTATAGTTTTTTTATCTATTTTGAATGGTTTTTTTAAAAAAAATAAAACAGGAATCATTGTGAGAGCTGTAATACCAAATCGTAAAACAATCATTTCATATTCGTTTACATATGAGCTTATAACTTTTACATTGACCCAAGAAGCTCCCCAACCAAGCATGGCAATAAGTAATAAAATATAAAATACAGTTTTGTTTTGTGTCATATTTAGCCTTTACATGTAAAGGAGCATTGTACTCTTATTTTATATCTAATTATAGAACAAAATTGATTTTTATATAAATTTAATTCAACAATATTTTTAAGGTATAATAATATTTAAAAAAGGATACAAATTGCAATATACAGATGAAAAAAAATTGGAATCTACCAAAAAAGTAGTTTTTGTTGTTTATCTTTTGTATGCACTATCTTATCTTTTTGGGATAACATATCTTATAGGCTTGATTATCGCATATGTAAAAAAAGGAGATGCTAGTCAAGCATGGATGGAAGATCATCTAAGATGGCAAATCAATACTTTTTGGGTCACTGTAATTTTAAGTATTATAGGTGTAGCAACTCTTTTTATAGGAATCGGTTGGTTTATACTTATTGGCTCTGCGATATGGAATATATACCGTATAGTTAAGGGGTGGTTACGATATAATGATGAATTGAGTCCTTATAATTAGGACTTAGTAATTATGATATTTATGTATTAGGTTTGATGATATAATTTTCCACAACCCAATTAGCAAAAGGTATAGAAGAGGTAAAAGCAGGACTTACCGCGTTGAGTACATGTACGCTTCTTTCATTTCCTTCAACTACAAAATCTTGCACTAGTTCTAGTGTTTGCGTATCAAGAAGTTGTGCTCTAATCCCAGGAGTACTCCATGAGTCATAGCCATCGTGGTCCATATCTTTTGTTAGTATTTTGGCAAGATTTATGAGGTGTGATTTTATATATTTTTTAACTTCACTATAGGCTAATGATCTAAAACCAAAGGCATTTGTTAAAAAGAGTTTTGCTTCATAATAGAGTATTTGAACCATCTCATCAAGTTTAAAATTATCAAACCCTTTATAATTTTCTCTCCAAAAAGCGGGGATTGCTGTTGGTCCTATCTTTGCCTCGTCTTTTACTGTTAGAGTGTAGTGAACACCTAAGAAAGGATTTGCTAGATTTGGAACAGGATAGACATTTGTATGCAGTCTGCTTAGATTGTTTTTATCTTTGAGATAAATCCCTTTAAATGGAATAATGACAAAGTTTTTAGCAAAGCCATACTCTTTTGCTATCTTATCAGCATAAAGCCCAGCACAGTTGATGACTTTTTTACATGTAATGCTTCCTTGGCTAGTTAAAACTTCTGTTTCACTGATGCGTTTTTTATATGCCGTATTGGTGAGTATTGTTACACCCATTTCTTGTATAACTTTTCCAAACTCTAAAGTGAGCTCTTTAGGGTCAACTGTTGCTGTGGTTGGTGAGAAAAGGGCTTTTTGATAAGTTTTTATATTTGGGTATTTTTCGTTTAGTTCATCTCCACTCATCCAGTGAAGTTCAACTCCATTGTTGTCACCTCGTTTTTTTAGCTCTTTTAATCCTTCTAGTTCTTCTTCATTTGTTGCTATGACTACTTTAGCGCATTTGTTTATTTTGAGATTTCTTTTTTCGCAAAACTCATGAAGTGCTTTGTTCCCATCTTTTGTAAATTTAGCTTTTAAAGAATCAGCAGAGTAATAAAAACCAGCATGTAAAACACCAGAATTTCGTCCACTACTGTGCATAGCAAGCTCAGGTTCTTTGTCAATGAGGACTATTTTGCTATTAGTTTCTTTTTCTTTTAAAGTTTTTGCTATATTTAAACCTATAATACCCCCACCTATAACTAAATAATCATACATTAATAACCCAATTCTTCATTAATTAAGATTATAGTAGTTCTTCCTTTTTCATCACCATTTATATAAGCAAATTTATTTGCTATGTTATCATCATTATATTTAGGCTCTTTGCCCATTTCTATGGCTTTAGAATTCATTCTATCTATATTCTTTTTAGCAGCAACATTTTTTATACGGGCAAAACCTTCTTCAAGGTTGTTAACTATTTTATTTTTGCCTACAAACAGTAAAATTTTTTTTGGACCAAATATTTGAGCAGCAACTCTATTGCCACTCCCATCAGCATTTACAAGCTCTCCATTTTTAGTGATAGCATTACACCCAGTGATGTACAAGTCACTTAAAATGCCTTCTCTTCTTCTTCTTAAGTTTTCAGCCATATCAATACCAGCTTCATATTGATTGAACAAAGTGATATTTTCTTTTTTAGTTACATAGTCTAAAAGACCTATCTGGGCAACTGTAGTAGAACCACCCATGCCTATTCTAAGTCCATCTTTAATATAGCTTTTTGCTAGTTCAAAAGCTTCTTCTTTTATATTTACTTCTATGACTTCAAAGCCATTTTTTTCTAAATTTTTTATTGTGTTTTGCATTTTTTCACCCTTGCTATTTTGTGAAATGTCATTATACTGATAAACAATACTATACCGACAATATGTACATTTGGTATTAATTCGTAATAACTCTCCATATTGAATAAAGAATCTTGTGATAGTAACAAAAGACTACTTAAAGCAAATAATAAACGCTCCCAAATATATAGTTTTCTATCCCAAAAACCTTCAACCATAATAGTAAAAGCCATCAATCCAACCATACCAAATCCAAAAACTTCAAATCTATTTATCCACTCTCCGACAACAAGTGGAGAAAAGGCAAAAAGAAGAGGAACAATATAGAGTCCTTTTCCAAGTATCCACGATTGAACACCAGTTTTCATAGGAGGAGTTCCTGCAATTGCTGCTGCAGCAAATGCAGCAAGACAGACTGGAGGAGTTAGATTTGAATCTTGCGATAACCAAAATATAATTAAATGAGCGGCTAAAAGATATTTTGTTGCTTCAGGAATTTCAATACCTGCATTAACAAGTGCAGCAATTTCTGGCGAGAGCATGAGTCCTACAAGAGCTGGTGCACAAAGAACCGCTAGAACAACATAAGAAGCTGTCACAGGAAGTCCCATTCCTAAAACAAGTGAAGCAATTGCTACAAGTATAAAGGCAATGATAAGCTGATTTTGTGACCACTCCATGATAAGTTGTGAAAATGTTATACCTATTCCTGAGATGTTAATTGTCCCAACAATGATACCAACTCCAACGAGTAGCACACCAGTAACAACCATGTTTTGAGATCCAAGTGCAAGTGCTTCAAAGATTTGTTTTATACCCATTCTTTTATGCTTTGTAAGGTAGGAAGCTCCGATTATTGTAAGTATAGAGATACCTGCTGCATAAGTAGGTGAAAAACCATAAATTAAAAGTCCTATTAAAGTAGAGAGCGGAATTAAAAAGTGAAATCCTTCTCTCAAAATTGGAAACATTTTGACACTTTCACCTTCTACTTTTAAGTCGTATTTTTTAGCATGTATATGTATGTAAAAGCCAATTGAAGCAAAATATAAAATTGCTGGTAAGATAGATACTAAGATAATGGTTACAAAAGGTATTTGGGTCATTTGTGCCATGATAAAAGCACCAGCACCCATAATAGGAGGCATGATTTGTCCACCAGTTGAAGCTGCTGTTTCAACTCCTGCTGCAAAGATAGGCTTGAAGCCATTTTTTTTCATCATAGGAATCGTGATTGAGCCCGTTGATACTGTGTTTGCAACTGCACTTCCTGAGATAGTTCCCATAAGAGCTGAACTAAATACAGCAACATGACCAGCACCTCCACGAAATCTTGAAGTAAGTCCACGGGAGAGATCTACTATGAAATCTCCAGCACCACTTTTCAGTAAAAAAGCAGCAAATAAAATAAACATAAATACATAAGTTGAAGAGATTGTAGCAATTGAGCCAAATAATCCTTCTCCTGTAAAGTACATTCTATAAAAAAATCTGTCAGGAGTCATACCTCCAAAGGCAAAAACACCGCTTAACATTTTTCCATAATAAAGAATATATCCAATCGAAATAACCATAATAAAAGGGATAATAAGTCCAGTAGTTCTTCTTGTTATCTCGATTGATAAGATTACTGTAAATACAGCAACATTCATGTCCCAAAATCTCATATGCCCATTTGCTACTTGATAAAGTGATTCTTCAAAAGCCATGAGATAGAAAAATGGTATTAACGCAAGAACAGCTAGAATTGTGTCTGTAAGAGATACAAAATCATCTGATGAAAATTTTGAAGCTTTATATGATAAAAAACCAAGACTTGCTAAAAATGAGAAGTGTGCCGCATTGAACCAAAGATCGCTTAATCCCCCTTGTATGTTGATATAAAAGTGGAAAATAGAGATGAAGATAGCATAAATAAAAGTAAATTTTTTCACTTTTTCTTTACTGAATTTTAACATAAAACCTGTCCTTTACATATAGCTTATATCTACTTTACATGTAAAGTAGATATAAGCCACCCACAATTGTGGGTGGAGGTATTATTTATCTAATAGTCTTGCAGGGATTTTTACACCTTGTTCCATATAGTACTTTGCAGCACCTGGGTGAAGAGGCATAGGTAGACCATCAATTGCTTTTTGAACACTCATAGCTTTTGTTGCTTTGTGAACTGTGTTTAAGAAAGGAAGATTTTCATACATAGTTTTCGTTAAAAGATAAACAGTCTCTTCTGGAGTATCTTTTGATACAACAAGTAGATTTGGTTGTGCTATTGTGTTTATGTCTTTCACTTGTCCAGGGTATGTCCCTTTTGGAATTACAAATCTTGTCCATACAGGATATGCTTTATCTATATTTGTAATATCTGCATCAGTAAACTCAAGGTGCTGGATTTTGTCTGCTCCAATTGTTGCGTATGCATTTGTGATAGCACTTGTTGGTGTACCTGATGGGATATTCATACCTAATATTTTACCATCTTGCATTGCAGTTGAGCTTGGAGAATAACCCAGGTATTGTAAATCCATTTTTGAATAATCAATATCTAGTGCACCTAAAATGGTTTCTCCAGAAACACGAGAACCAGAGTTTCTAGCAGTGATAGAGAATTTTTTACCATAAAGATTTTTCATATCCATGATATTCCCAGTTTTTGCTACATCTTTATATACTACAAATTGTTCAACATTTTGCCATAGCATTGAAACTGAACGAAGGTTTTTTCTTGGCTTCCCATCATATTTTGCTTTTCCTTGCCATGCCATAGAACCAAAGAGACCTTGCAGAATCGCAAAATCAACTTCACCTTTATCTATCATGTCAATATTTTCACCACTACCTGCACTTGTAATAGCTGAAAAAGTCATTTTACTAGTTTTCGCTAGTTTTAAACTTGCAATCGTTGCAATTCCTACCCCAACTGGATAAAAAGTTCCACCTGTGCTAGCTGTTGCTATGATGTATTTTTTCTCTTTAGCTGCAGCATTTACGCCTGTAATAAGAGCAGCTGATAAAGCTGAAGTAACTAAAACTTTTTTTAGTAGACTAGATGTTTTCATATAAACTCCTTATGTTATGTTTATATACACTATATCTTAAGTTTCAAAAAAGTTTCAAAAAAGTAATATAAATTATTAATCTTTTTTACCAAATGTTACATTTTTACTCTATTATATATCCTTGTCCTTTTCTTGATAAGATAAAATCTTTGACTTTGATTTTATCTTTGAGTCTTTTCATCACAGTTCTAAATGTTGCATCAAGGGCATCCAAGTTTCCCCAAATTGCTAATTTAAATGTGTCTAAATCTGTAATTGTTCCCCTGTTTTGCATTAAAATAGTAAGAACTTGACTCTCTTTTTTAGATAATTTCACGAGTGTAGAATTTTCATAAAGTAAATTTGTGTGTTGGTTATATGTGTAAACAGAGTTTATTTGTAAGATACCTTCATCTCTTTTTTTTTCTTCAAGTACTTCATCTTTAGCTTTTATGAGTAATTTCATTATATTATCTACATTTAGGGGTTTAACAAAGTATGCTAGTACTTTTAAATCTATTGATTTAAGAAGTTTTTCTTCATCTTTGTATGCAGATACAATAATAAATTTTTGGTTTGGATTGATTGAATAAATATTTTCAAGCATTTTTATACCATTCATATTTGGCATTTTTATGTCAGTTATCACTAAATCAAACTTCTCTTTTTTATTTGTCCCTTGTTGATAGATTTTTAAACCTTCTAATCCATCTTTCGCAACTACAACTTCATCAAAAATCGTATTGAGATAAAAACTAAGTATCTCTCTTGCAACAGATTCATCTTCTGCAAGTAGTACTTTTGTGAAAAATTGTGACATTATTTATATCCTAAATCAAGATATAGCATTATAGCAAAAAGATTCAAAGTAACAAATAAATGACATATTAGTGACACTAATTAATTTATTGCTTTCAATGTTATTTTAGTGTAAAATATCGATCTCAATATAAAGGATTACATAAATGAGTATTAGCGTAAAAGGCGATGAGGTAACATTTAGTGAAGATATTTTTATTGTTTCTAAGACAGATATAAAAGGAAATATTACATATTGTAATGATACATTCATAAATATATGTGAATATAAAGAAAATGAACTCATAGGAAAACCTCACAATATCATAAGGCACAAAGACATGCCAAGAGCTGTGTTTAAACTTTTATGGGACAAAATACAAGCTGGAGAAGAAATATTTGCTTATGTTAAAAACTTAACAAAATCCGGGAAGTACTATTGGGTTCATGCTTTTGTAACACCGACTTTTGATATAAAGACAAATAAAATTGTAGGTTATCACTCTGTAAGGCGTTCACCAAATCCAGAGGCAGTTAAAATTATAGAAGGTGTTTATAGAAAAATGCTACAAGAAGAACGAAGTGGGGGCATGGATGCATCAGCAAAAGTTCTCAATGACACATTATTATCTTTAGGAGTAACTTATGAACAATTCATACTCTCATACGAATAAAATATCTTCTCTTTCGAAACTTCAACATGCGAATATACTCTCTTTAAGCGTTTTTGCAATTGCCTTTGCATTAGAGGTTTATAATAATGGGTTTCATTGGATACAAATACTAAATTTTGTAAACTTTGGGCTTGGATGGTTTATGTTTATTAATATACGAAAAGTTCAGTCTACAATTACAGCAGTGGCAAATATCGTTAAAGAGAGTGAGCATGGAAAATTAAATGGACGAATTGTAGGTGTAGAAGATGGTGGGGAGCTGAAAACTCTTTGTTCAAATATGAACTCTTTGTTGGATAATTTTGAGCTTGTCACAAAAGAGATGAAATCAACTATTATTGCTGCTTCAAATGAAAATTTTGATAGAAAAATTTTGACAAAAGGTATGCATGGAGATTTTAAAGATCAAGTAAAGATAGCAAACAATGCAGTAGAATCCATGAAAAAAACGCATGAATTTATAACAAGAAATACTCTCAATGCAAAATTAGCTGAGATAAGTGGTTCTTCGGACGATTTTTCAGCTGTCCAAAATGACTTGAATGCTATTGTAGAAAAACTTAAAATTATGGCAGTAGAATCAGAAAGCTCAACAAAAGATGCTAAAGGAAGCTATGATAATATAGAAGTAACAATTCAAAAGATGAATTCTCTTATAGATATCGTAAACGAAAATGAGAGTAGTATGAGTGTTCTTTCTCAAAGAAGTGAAGAGATTGCAAATGTAATTGGGATTATTAATGATATTGCAGATCAAACTAATTTATTGGCATTAAACGCAGCTATAGAAGCCGCAAGAGCAGGTGAGCATGGACGAGGATTTGCTGTAGTGGCTGAAGAAGTAAGAAAACTAGCAGAAACTACTCAAAAAGCAACTTCTGAGATAAGTATGTCAATCAATATGCTTCAAGAAGAGACTTTAGGTATTTCAAAAAGTGCTACAAAAATGAAAGAGGATGCTGATGCTTCAAGTCAAACTATGGGAACGCTCGGAACAACTTTTGAAACTTTAGTAGAGCAATCACATCAATCAACTCAAAACATTAATGAAATTCAGTCAACAGTCTTTATCACTTTAGCGAAGATTGATCATGCTATCTATAAAGCTGATGCATATAGTACAGTTTATGCAGGTAATATACATAAGAAGTTTAGTGACGAGACTACATGTAGAACAGGAAAGTGGTATTTAGCTGATGGTAAAAAACTATTTGGAGACACAAAAAGTTATGGTGAGTTTGCTAAACCACATAAAAAGTTGCATGATGATGTTATTTCTAGTATAAATATTCTTGAAAATACAACAACGAATTTACTTGCAGAGAGGGATGTTTTAATTTCTAATTTTACTTCAATGGAAGAAGAGAGTAAAAAGTTATTTGATACTTTAAGTGCTATGCTTGAAGAATCACTCAATAAGCATAGATAAGTTAAAAAGAGGGCATATATTGTCCTCTTAAATTGTTATATTAAATTGCATTCCCTCTTTGATATTGTGAGCAGTGATAGTTCCATTCATACTCGTTTCAATGATTGTTTTAGTCATATAAAGTCCTATACCAGTTCCTTTGTCTTCAAACTTTGTTGTAAAATATGGTTCAAACATTCTCTCTAAAATTTCTAAAGAAGAATTACCTCCGTTATTGAAAATATGTATCAATGTTTTTTGATTTTTCTTTAATACGGTGATGTCTATTTCCCCTTTTAGCTTTTGATTTTTGATTTTTTCACTTCTAATGGCATCTTTTGCATTTGTTAATATATTAAGGATAGCTTGTTTAAATTCATTTTTATAACCATTGATATAAGCAGGATCACCTGTTATATTTATTGTAATATCATTCTTTCTAATTTGACCTTTAATGATATCTATAGTTGCATCAATCGCTTTTTTAACTTCAAATGTAGATCTGCTTTTTGAAGGTTTATAAAAGTTTCTAAAGTCATCAATCGTTTCTGACATATATGTTATTTGCTCCTTAGCTCTATCTATGTATGCATCGAGCATATTCTCTTGAAACTGCTTATTTTTTACATTATCTCTAATAAAATGAATAATAAGTGAAATATTGTTAAGTGGTTGTCTCCATTGGTGAGCTATTGCCCCTATCATTTCTCCCATGGATGCAAGTTTATTTTGTTGTATGAGAAGCCGCTGGCTCGCTTCATTTTTAGCTATTTCATCTTTAACTAACATTTTTAAGTGTTTTGTAGCCTCTTTTTTTTCATCTATATCCATCGTCATCATTAAGAGTCTTTTTCTTTTTTTCTCATGGTTATCGAAAACTCTTCCACGAGCTAAGATCCACTTGTAGGAGCCTTGCTTTGTTTTTAGTCTATATTCACAGATGAGGTGTTCTTCTTGGTTTGATTGTATATACTCATGAATGGTTTTTTCAATTTTATCTTTATCTTTTTCATGAAGAAGTTCTAGCCACTCTTTATAAGAAGATATTTCACCAGCCTTATAACCTAGCATATCTAACCATTTTTTTGAGAAAAAGGTAATACCTGTTTCAAGGTTGGTATCCCATAAGCCGTCATTTGAAGCGATTACAGCCAACTCATACCGTTGTTTGAGTCTTTTTAATTGTCTATTTTTATTCTCAAATCTTCTGTTATATGATGCAAATATTCCTTTTATGAATGATGAAAAAAGAGTTGAAAAAGCCATGAGCAAAAATACAAACATGATAATAATAAATATATTGAAATTGCGTTTTTTGATGTAATCAAGGTTAATTTCTTCTATTTTATCTTGTACAAAATCAGACTTTTGCGTTATTCCTATTGTGATTGCTTGTTTTGAAAAACTATGAAATATCTTATTTTCATTCTTTATGTTTACTGCAATAGTCCACTTCTTTTTACCATCCACATTAAAAGCATTTCTTTTTGATTTGTTATATAGCCAGAAATAATAATTTTTTAAATCATTTTTGTTTTCTCTAATAGAATTTAAAAAAGCATTCTCTATAAGTTTTTCTTGGTAACCCACAGAAGAAAAAGCTCCAATAAAATACTTTTCATCAAAACTTTTTTCTATATAGCTCAGTTGAATAGTTTGTCTTGCATCATCTTTCCATGAAAAAGATGAACTTTGGCCTTGTGAAAAGAGATATAAAAGGGTTAGCTTCATGTAAGCTGGGTCATTTGCTTGATTAAATATAAGTCTTTCTAGATTTTGAATTATACTGTGCCCATGTAAGGTATTTAAATTGTGATCAAATAAAAGAAATTTGATATCTTTTTTAGACTCAATATCTTTTATGTATGTATCTATGAGAGTTTTTGTGCTGGAAATATTTACTTGCAGACCCTTTAGAATATAGACATTTTTTTTTAACTCTTGTTCAGTGTTTTGCAAGTAAGTGTTTATTTTAAGATTAAGTGAATTTATATAATCACTCAGTAATTTTTGTTTTATATATTTTTGCTGTTCTTTTACAAGTTTTATATCATGACTTCTTTGATATTCTGCAATAAAAAAAGAGATAACAACGAGTAAAGAAGCTAGTAAAAAAAGAAAAATTTGAGGTATATAAGTGAGTAATTTTCCTATGTCATTAAGACTATATATCTTTTTGGACATACAATACCTTTATTTTTTAAGGTTATTGTAGCATATTATTTAAGTGCTTTTATAGTACAATTACTAAAAAACTTAGGACCGTTATGCGTTGTGAAAAGATGAGCTCATTTATAGTTATGGATATAGTAAGAGATGCAAAAGAGTATAGTGATAGCATACACTTTGAGATAGGACAACCAGATCTTGCACCATCACCACTTGTAAAAGAGGCTCTACATGTAGCGATTGATGAAGATAGATTTTCATATACAGAAAGCCATGGTTTATATGAGCTTAGAGAGTTAATTGCAAAGCATTATAAGGAAACTTATGGTGCCTCAGTCATGCCTTCTCAAATATTTCTAACACCAGGAACGAGTGGGGCTTTTTTAATCGCTTATGGTTTGACTTTGAAACACTCTTCAAAACTAGGTCTTTCTGATCCATCATATCCTTGTTATAAAAATTTTGCACATCTTCTTGATATTGAACCAGTTTTTATGCCTATTGGCAAAGAAGATGATTTTGAGTTACATGTAAAAGATTTACAAGAACATAAACTTGATGCCGTACAGATTTCATCACCTGCAAATCCTACAGGTAATATCTATAAAAGTGAAAATCTAAAAGAGATTATTAAGTATTGTGATAGTCAAAATGTAGCATTTATATCTGATGAACTTTATCATGGACTTACCTATGAAAAAGAAGCAAGTAGTGCTTTAGAGTATAGTAAAAATGCATATGTTATTAATGGATTTTCAAAGTATTATTGTATGCCAGGAAATCGTTTAGGCTGGATAATAGTTCCGCAAGAAAAAATCAAAAAAGCAGAAAAAATAGCGCAAAATCTTTTTATATCTGCACCAACTTTGAGTCAATATGGCGCATTGAAAGCTTTTGATAAAGAGTATTTGGCTGAAGTAAAAGAAGAGTTTAAAAAAAGAAGGGATTATCTTTTTGCTGAGCTGAGTGATATTTTTGAAATAGATGTAAAACCAGAGGGAGCCTTTTATATTTGGGCTAATGTTTCAAAGTATACAGATGATAGTTTTGAGTTTGCAAGGGAGCTTTTAGAAAAAACACATGTGGCTACAACTCCAGGTGTTGATTTTGGTTCTAATAAAACAGCGCAATATCTTAGATTTGCTTATACAAGAGAAATTTCCCATATGAAAGAGGGGATAGAACGACTTAAAAGGTATTTAGGAAAAGCGCAATCATAATGGGAATCGTAATTATTGATATAAAAGTGCTCAAAACTAATGCTAACGATGCTTTTTCAGGATGAACTTTTAAAAGGGAGGCAACTACAACTGTATTTTCTGTCATTGAGACTATAGAAAATATAAATATGACTTTATATAAATCAGGTGAGAAAAAATGTAACACCGTAGAATTAATCCATATAATAAAAAGAGTACAAAGAGGGAAGTTTTATAACTTTAACGAGACTTTGGTTAATATTGTGGTGCCCCTTTGCTACAACAAAAAAACAACCGTACTTTCATAAAGTAGTGAAACAAGAACTGTAAATATGTATATATTAGCTAGATTTTCATCCAAAAGCATTATTGCAAGAGGCATTCTAAAGTAACCTGTATTGCCTATTTCTGCTGAAAAAGCAAGTATATTTTTTTATGTTGTCATGAAAAAAATTGCTACTAATTCTTAAAGAGAGTAAAGATACTGTGCTGCTAAGTAAAAAAAGTACGATTGGTAAAAAAGCTACTGCAAAATTAAGACCAACCTTGTAAGAAGCGACGATTGTTACATAAAGTGGCAGAATCTTGAATCCCAAAGAAGTAGCAAGTTTAAGCATTTTATGTCTCCAATTTTTAACTTTTATATTGTATTCTACCCATTTATTTAAAAATATTACTTTATTTAGAAATAATTAGAGTTTTTATGCTATAATATTTACCTAGAAATTCCTTTGTATCGTTAAAGCATTTTTTGTTGTGATTTCATTGGTTTTAAAATTTAAGGAGAAAGTAAATGAATATTTACGTAGGTAATATTTCTTATGGTACAGATGATAGAAGACTATCAGAACTATTTTCAGAATTCGGTGAAGTTGCAAGTGCAAGAGTTATAAATGATAGAGAAACAGGAAGATCTAAAGGTTTTGCTTTTGTTGAAATGAGTGATGATACTGCTGCAGCTGCAGCAATTGAAGCACTAAATGAAAAAGAGATAGATGGAAGAACTTTAAGAGTTAATGAAGCTAGACCAAGAGAAGAGCGTCCAAGACGTGATTCAAGATACTAATAATTAATTATAAGTAACTAATAACCAAGGGGGAAGTAAGCTTGACTTGCTTCCCCCTTTTTTTATGTCTAACGAGTTAATGAAAAGCCAAAACCTATTTTGTTTACTTTTTCATTATAATCTACTAAACTTTCGCCATAGCCACTAAAAACTTGTATATATCCATAAACATCATTTAATCCAAAGATAGGGAATGTCCAGTCGAGTTGAACGGATTTTTCTCTAATAATTGATGAAACTAGATGTTTTTTATAGGGATAGCTGATAGTTATATCTCCATATCCTAAATAATCTAATATATCAGGATTGTCATCACCATTAAAATCTGTAGGACTTGTTTTTTCATCTTCTTTAAATCTATACCAGATTCTTGGTTGAAAGAATATACCATGATATTGAAAAATGCCACTTGCATAAATTCTATTCCATGATCTTGATTGTGAGAGTCGTCCATTGGACTGATGCACTATCCCAACTCTATATAATTTTAAAGGACTTTGTGTGCTTTCAAAAGGAAAATCAATAAACATTTCAGGTTCATAATTAGTCTCTCTAAAAGGGGATGAATCAGCAGTTGTTTGCCACCAAGAAGTTTGAGTGTATCCTAAGTATAATCGTTCATTTAAGCCAAATAGATTTTCAGATAATTTCTTTTTTAAACTTATTTGAAATTTTGTTTCAACTTTTTTTCTGTTTGAATGACTATCATGGTTTGTATGATTTTTGCTATCGTAAGTTAGTGGTAAAAGGTAATTCATACGATAAGCTTCAATATCAAATGCGGAATATATTATCTGTTCTACTGTTTCATCTGTTTTTTTATCTTCATAGCTCTCGATAGAGTTGTTCCCATAAGTTAGAATTTTTTGATCTTTTTCAGTCTTTTTCATGGGCTCTGATAAAATTAGAGCTGCTTTTTTGTACTGCTCCATTGCTTTTTTGATGTTTCCATCTTTTTCATATGATTTTGCTAAATTTAAAGCTTGTGTTGCTTCGTTTGCAAACAATATTGTACTTAATAATGGTATAATCACAATTATTAATTTTTTATTCAATATAACTCCTTTATATAGGAGTATTTTAGCAGATTTGGAGTGTTTATGCAAAAAGGAAATCTATTTGGGGTTTTTGCAATATTACTTTGGTCAACTCTTGCGAGTTTGGGTGTAATGGCAGACAAAATACCACCTTTTCAACTTAATGCTATGGCATTTTTTGTAGCGTTTATAATAGGATCTTTTCTATGGAAAAAACAAGGAAAAGGTATAGTTATTCATTTGAAATGGCCATTAAAAGTATGGTTAGTAGGTGTTATTGGTCTCTTTGGATACCATTTTTTTTATTTCTCAGGAATTCAAAATGCACCTGCAATTGAAGCAAATCTTATTAACTATCTTTGGCCACTTCTCATTGTGTTGTTTAGCTCTTTTTTACCAAATGAAAAGTTGAGATGGTTTCATATGGTTGGGGTTATTTTAGGTCTTATAGGAGTCTTTTTCTTGGTAAGTAAAGATGGTGGTTTTAACTTTGATCTTCAATATATAGAAGGATATTTTTATGCTTTTTTAGCTGCTATTACTTGGGGTTCATACTCTGTTCTTTCAAGGCTTTTTGGGAAAGTCCCAACGAGTGCAGTTGGTGGATTCTGTGGAGTTACTTCTGTTTTATCTTTGTTTTGTCATCTTTTATTTGAAACTACAGTGACAGTTACTTTTAGTGAACTCCTAGTTGTTATTGCTATTGGTTTGGGACCTGTTGGTGGAGCATTTTATGTCTGGGATTATGCTGTAAAACATGGAGATATACAACTTTTAGGTACACTTGCATATGCTATACCTTTGTTATCAACTTTTTTGCTTGTTTTACTTGGATTATCAGAGCCGAGCCCAATTATTTGGATAGCATGCTTTTTTATAGTTTTAGGTTCACTTATATCTTCATTAGAACACTTTAAAAAGTTATATAGTAGAATAGCGAAAAAGGAATTGTCATGAAATTATTAAAGTTCTTATTAGCTACTGTATTCATCTCGATTTTATTTGTGGGGTGCTTATCAAAAACAACAAGTATTTATGATGTTGATATCAAAAAAGGCAAGGGTACAATTATTGTTTATAGACCGCATAATAGTATATGGAAAAATAAAAGGTTCAATATTTATATAAATGATGAATATGAAGATATGTTGATGAATAGAAGTCATCATGTTTTTTATAAAAATCCAGGAAAGTATGAAATAGAACTAAGAGAAGATATAGAATTAGAGCCTGAAAGTTACAAAGTTGAAGTGCAACTGAACGAGGGAAAAGTCAAATATATAAAACTTGGAACAAATTCTATTGAAGACCACTTAAAGTTAAAAAGTGTTAGAAAAGCTATTGCAATTGGTGATGAATGGAGCAAAAAACGGTACTAGGAAACCCTAGTACTCGTAATCTACTACCTTTGTAATAGTATTTTTTGATTTTAAAAATTTTATAACTTCTACATGTATAGGGTCTACAGCATAAGCTTGTAAATCTTCTTTTGTTTCAAAGTCAGTAATTAAAGACAAGTCGTAAGCTCTCTCTTCTTTTGAAAAATTAATACCGACTTCTATATACTTTAAAACATCAATCTTCCCTTTTAAAGACATGATTTTATTTTTAAAAACTTGTTTATTTTCCATAGAATTATCTTCTAATTTTAAAAATACAATATGTTTTATCATTCTATTCCTTTTTAGCATTATTATAACTCGAATGCTATAAAATATAGATGATATATTGATTATTAAAGTGGTTTAACTTAATTTTTTACTTTTTTTTATTACAATAGCAATACAAAAAAATTAGGAGACTGCATGAAATTAACAAAAATTTTGATAGCGTCATCTTTAGCGATGATTTTAGCTTCAAATATGGTGGCAGAAAGTAAGAAAGTTTATAAGCTAAAATTAGCGAGTTCGTGGAAAAAAACTATACCTATTTTAGGGCAAGCACCTGATGAGTTAAAAGAGCTGGTTGAAACGATGTCAAATGGCAGATTAAAGTTGCGTATAGACGACCCTGCGAAACATAAAGCAGGTTTAGCTGTAATGGATTTAGTAAAAGCAAAGCAGTATGATATCGGATATACTGTATCTTACTATTATAAAGGAAAAGATTTTAAACTTATACTTTTTACAACAGTACCTTTTGGAATGCTTCCTGATGAGCAACATGCATGGTATGAGTATGGTGGAGGGAAAGAGTTAGCAAAAAAAGTATATGATCAACATGGTCTACTCACTTTCCCTGGTGGAAACACTGGTATGCAAATGGGTGGTTGGTTTAGAAAAGAGATAAACTCTTTAGCTGATTTACAAGGCATCAAAATAAGAATTCCTGGCATGGGTGGCGAAGTTATGTCAAAAGTAGGTGCATTAGCATTGACAGTACCTCTAGGAGAGCTTTATACTTCATTAGAAATGGGAACAATCGATGCTGTTGAGTGGATTAGTCCATCTTTTGATATGAATATGGGATTTCAAAAAATTGCAAAATACTACTATACAGGTTGGCAAGAGCCTGCTAGTGAGACTCAATTTATCATAAACAAAAAGTCATATGCTAAATTGCCTAAAGATTTACAGGTTATCTTAGAAACTGCGATAAGTAGGGTTGCAACAAATCTTATGACTAAATCTGTTTATAGAAATGCTATAGCATGGGAAAAAATTAAAACTGAGCATCCAGATGTTAAAGTAAGAAGTTTTCCAAAAGATGTTATGCAAGCACTTTCAAAAGCAAATGATGAAATCTTAGATGAGCAAGCTGCTAAAGATCCAATGCTTAAAGAGATTTTAGACTCTCAAAGAGCATTTTTAAAACAAGTAAGAGCTTGGACAAAAATGGGTGATTACTCATATATTAACAACACTTCAAAATAAAAAGATAAAGAGGTAAAGCAATACTTTTACCTCTTTCCTCAATTGTTAAGTTTTGTATTATTATAGTGACCATTGTATAATAGAGGGAGTCAATTTTGGAACAAAATCAAATACAAGCTTATAAGTTTGCACTTATTGCAGTTTTTTTATGGTCAACAGTAGCAACTGCTTTTAAAATTTCACTTACATACTTAAGTCCACTTGAGCTTCTTTTTTACTCTTCACTTAGTTCTCTTTTTATCTTAGGTATTATTATAATTTATCAAAAAAAAGTATCTACTACTCTTTTACATGTAAAGAGTAAATTTGGTTTAGTATTGATTTTAGGTACTATTAATCCATTTATATACTATCTTATTCTTTTTAAAGCATATGATATATTGCCAGCTCAAGAAGCACAGGCTATTAATTATACTTGGGCATTGATGTTTGCTTATATGGGAGTTCTGTTTTTAAAGCAAAAGTTGAGTAGAGCGGATGTCTTAGCAGGATTGATCTGCTACTTTGGAGTTTTGATAATAGCTACTAAAGGATATCCATTTTCGTTAGAATTTTCTAGCTTTCATGGAGTTTTATTAGCACTTTTTAGCACAATTCTTTGGTCTTTATATTGGATATTTAATTCAAAATCAGATGTCGATGGAGTTGTTGGATTGTTTTCTAACTTTCTCATAGGCGTGGTTTTGATGTCTATTTATATAGCTTTTGTAGGGGGCATAAATCTACCAAATTTTCGAGCTAGTCTGGGAGCTATTTATGTGGGATTTTTTGAAATGGGGATTACTTTTGTTTTTTGGTTAAAGGCTGTGAATCTTACTTCAAATATATCAAAAATTTCAAATCTTATTTTTCTTTCACCATTTTTATCTTTAGTATTTATCTACTTTTTTGTTGGAGAAGAGATATTACTCTCTACAATTGTAGCACTATTTTTTATAATAGGCGGTTTAATCATCCAGCAAAAGTGGAAGTAGATTCAGCCAAATAAAATCCTTACTCTTCTAACTTAGGATACAAATTCAATAGTTCCACAATCCCAGCCATAGCTTCAAATCCTTTATTCCCAGCTTTACTACCAGCTCTTTCAATTGCTTGTTCGATACTATCAACTGTGAGTACTCCAAAGGCAACAGGTTTACCATGTTTTAATGCTGTGTTTGCAACACCTTTGGTCACTTCTGCTGAGATATAATCGAAATGAGGAGTAGAACCTCTTATGACAGCTCCTACACAACAAACTGCATCATACTTTCCTACACTTAAAACTTTTTCTAGTGCTAATGGAATCTCAAATGCACCTGGAACTAAAATAAGATCTATGTTTTCATCTTTACCACCATGACGGATAAATGCATCTTGTGCTCCCTCAACTAAACGATCAGTTATAATGTGATTAAATCTAGCATTAATAATAGCAACTTTCTCGTTACCACTTAGGGAAAATTTACCTTCTATAATATTCATTATTATCCTTCCTACAATACATTTAAACCTCTACTGAGTTAACATGTTCTTTTTCTAATTTCCCAGATTTACAAATATGAATACATGAGCTAATCAACATACCTAGTAAAAAACAACATAAACCATATGCTATTAGATATATGCCCATTATAATATTTCTTGGTTAAGTAACATCTTCACTTACTTTAGTGC
>Ga0193956_1000086_pt1 | contig 38978 bp, 27 predicted proteins | sample BB_7_MG_FD_140358 | JGI IMG/M metagenome (GOLD analysis project Ga0193956, IMG submission 140358) | Microbial mat bacterial communities from the Broadkill River, Lewes, Delaware, United States - BB_7_MG | ecosystem: Environmental > Aquatic > Freshwater > River > Microbial mats | place: USA...
CGTCTGTTTTGCTTCCAAAAGCGGGTAAAGAAACCTGTATTCTATGCTGATTATCAGGGTCTTCGTGTATTTTCTTAACTATTCCAATTTGCAATCCATGAACGGCTGGGAGTAATCCGCCTGCGGGCTGTCCTGTTACCTCATATTTTTGTGTGTGCATTTCGGGCGACACGCCAAATTGTATGTGTGTAAACCAGTATCCTGCACTAATTTCTTGTCTTACTCCTGTAATAAATACCTTTCCGTTAAATTTTTTGCCTATTCCTTTTATTTCCAGAGTTTGCCCCGGATTTATTTGAGGAATACCTTTGCTTTTTATTCTTCCAACAAATTTAGACATTTTACTTTTCAACAGTTTAGCCTTTCCCCAATCGTTTAGTTCGTTTGGGTCTATTGCTCCTGAGTGGAAAAGTTTTTGTCCATCTTTTTTCACTTTGCCTGCAAGTGCCGACGATTTTAGCGAGCCAGTGTCTTCGTAAGTTGCCGAAGAAACTACTTTTTCTGCATTTTCTTGTTTTTTAATATCCCAAGCATAAGCAGTAACTTTGGATAATTGAGATTGTGCATTTATGTCTGCTTCAAATTCTAAAATTGAAGTTCCGTATTCCAAAATAACATCTGGACCTGCTACTTTTGGTTCTTTTACTGCAACTTTGTTGTCAATTGTTGTAACAACTTTGCCGTTAAGTTCTGCCCTTGTTATAAGAAAATCCCAATCGGTAGAATCGTATTGTAATATTTGTGGGTGCTTATATGTTGTTGCCTCAATGTCGTTAGAAAGTCCGCTGTATTTAGAAATTAGAGATTTGAATATTTCAGAATCTTTCTTTTTTTCATAAATTTCGCTTTTGTTTTCTATTGCCATCAATACGGCTTTGTCTTTGCATTCTATGTATGTGAAAGAACTTCCGTGAACTATTTTTACTCCGTGTTTTACTATAATTCCTTTAAAAAATGATTCACTTTCGGTGGAATATCCTACTTTTATTTCTATTTCGGCTCCCGGTTCAAGATTACTTTTGTCGCTAAGTTCAAATTCTTGTGTAGATGGGTTTCCGTCTGCAAAGAAAATATCTGCCGATGCAATTCTATTTACTTCTTTGTGAATGTCAATAGATGCGATTTTAAATTCGCCGGGAAGTTCCGAACCTCCTGCAAATACTTTTATGTTTACTAATCCTTCTGGTTTTGGCGACGACATATTTTTTTATTGTTATATTGTTGATTTGTTAGATTGTTAGATTGCTCATGTTTTTTTATTAAAATTTAATAAAGCAATTTTAGCAATAAAACAATTTTAACTGCACTATCTTTGTAGTGGAGGCAAAATTACTTGCGAGCCTGCTTTTAATTTTCTAAAATTATCTATTTTATTTATTTTGGCAACTTTAAGATAATATGCTGGATTTGAGTATATTTGATAACATAATCCTGGCAAAGTATCTCCTTCTTTTATTGTGATTATGTGCGTAAGGTCTGGCGAACTTTTGTTTTCTTTTGCCAGTCTTTCGTCTATATTTAACACACCAACAAAAGTGAGTTTTGCGGTGGCTTTCAATGGTTTACCGTCTGCGGTAAATGCTGTGTATGTAAATGAGGCATCTTTTACTTGCCCTTTAAAAAGTAGTTCTCCCCATTCAAGACTAAGATAGTTTGGACGGTGAATATCTCCGTTAAATTCTATAACAAGTTTTTTAAATTCTTTAAGAGCTTTTCCAACATCAAATTGATTGCTGTCGTCTTCGGCAATAAATGTGTTATCAAAAATAAGGTCAAAGCTAATTTCTTCGGGTTTGCTATTTTTGTATTTATTTTCGGACGCAGATGAGCCTACTGCTTGTTTTTCGTCAAAACAGATGCTGTATCTGTGGTCAATGCTTGTAGGATTGTATCTTACAGAAAATTCACCAACTTTGCTTTTGAAGCTATCGTCTTTGTAGCCAATTATTTTTAAATGATTAGAACTTTTTGCCATTTTTATCTTTCTTTATTTTTGTTTAGTTGAAAAAATATTGAAGTTAAACATTCATCAATAATTTGTGATTTTATTTCAGCTATCATGCTTTCGCAGTTTTCACTATCTCCTCCGCCTCCTGATTCTGCAGACGAGGTACTACCAACGGTAGCTTTTACAAGTATTTCTTTTATTTGAACTGGCATTTTTTTAGTCTTTAGATTTTAGATTTTAGTTTTTGGTTTTGGTTTTTGGTTTTGGTTTTGGTTTTTGGTTTTGGTTTTTATTAAAAACTTAACACTAAAAACTAAAATTTTAAAAGTATTATTACTCAAATCGGACAAAATAGGAATATCTGAGTTCAAGAGTTTCTATTAAGTATTGCGATTGCATTGCATCAAATCCTCCCACTTCGTAGCTGAAAGGGTATGCGTCGTAAACCATCCAACGTAGTGCTGGTTTTCCTTTGTTTTTACCGTCTGTTTGCATTGCGGTAATAAGAATTGGCACGTGTGTGGTTTGTTTGTATTGCAATGAGTCTTCAAACCATTTGAACAGTTTGGTGTCTTTGCTTAGTCCTCGTTTTAGGATTAAATTGTCGTAAGACTCGGTGGTCATAAGTCCTTTGGGTTGTGCATTAAAGCCAAGTTCGGAGTATTCTTCAATAACCAAAGAGCCTTTTAATCCCGAAATTTCTTGGAACGAAGCTTCAATTGGACCTCCTACAAATTTTTTTTCATTTTTTTTACTAAAAAGAAAATCAACTTGAAAATAAAAACCAGATATTGGATAAAAGTCTGTCATTAAAAAATTAAGAATTAGAAATTAAGAACTAAAAATTAGGAATTAAGAATTAAGAATTAAAAATTGGTTACATTTTTAAATTGGTCAAAATGTTAATCAATTCTTAATCTTTAATTCCTAATTATCATACTATTATCCACCAATAGTGGTTTCAATATTTTCACATACGATAGTTATTTTTTCTACTGCAAGTTCGTTAGCGGTAGAGTTCATGTCTGGCATTTCCCATTTAGAAACCCAAGCGTTTTGGAGTTCCCATGTCATAACTATATCTCCTACTTCGTTGTTTAACACGATTGTAACAGTGTCTCTGTATTCGTCTCTGTCTATTGCTACTACGTCGTGCCAAGCTTTAAAATCTTCGTCGTCTTCGAAAATAGCTTTGGTTAATACTATATCGTCAAAACTTTGTAGTCCTGGTTGTTTTGTTGGATAAAACACTTCACTTTTACCATCACGATATTCTATAGGCTCTATTGTAGAGTTTAGTCCACTTACTTCCGAACATATAATTGAACCGTTTGCGGCGTTTTCCCAGCTTACTTCAAAGTAAAACTTTCCAATTGGATATGCAACTTCATCAGCCATAATTTATATATTTTTTTATTGTTTATATTTAAAATTTATTTATTTAATTTAAGTAAAGATATTTTTATATAATTAATAATGAACAATTAGTAATTTTACGAACTTCTTAAAAAGAAGGTTTGTTAATTAAAAAATCCAATTTTATCATTTTATAAAATATCTAACTTAATAATGTTTTGCTCGCTCACTGACTATTCAGCACCTTCACCGCCTACTTTGTGAGAGAATTTAATTATGATAAATTCTGCTGGACGAACTACTGCCATACCAACTTCGATTATCATTTTTCCTTCAAGTATATCTACTTGTGTCATGGTTGTTCCAAGACCAACGTTTACGAAGAATGCGTCTCCTGGTGTTGAACCTTGTAATGCTCCGGCTTTCCAAAGGTTAGTAAGGAAGTTGTTCATCATTGCTTTAATTTTCACCCAAGTCATTTCTACGTTTGGTTCAAATACTGCCCAAGACGAACTTTGTTTAAGTGTTTTTTCAGCCATGTTGAAGAAACGTCTAACAGATATGTATCTCCATTCGTTGTCGTTTCCTGCAAGAGTTCTTGCTCCCCAAATTAAGTTTCCTTGTCCTGGGAATGTTCTGATAGCGTTAACAGATTTTCCGCCAACTGGGTCCACGTTTAGGTTTTCTTGTTGGTCGTTGTCTATTTTCACCCAAGGTTTTACGATGTTAGAAACGCTTACGTTTGCTGGAGCTTTCCAAACACCTCTTGATGCGTCCACTTGTGCATATACACCTGCTACTGCACCACTTGGAGGGAGTTTTGAGGCTTCGTCGTAAATTTTGCCTACGGCTACTTTGTATAGTTTTACGTTTTCGTAAACTGCTTTGTCGCAATTATCTTCAATGTCTTTAGCGTCTTGTTTAATAGAGCTAATTAATTTTGATAGGTTTGCAAATACATTTTGTAGCATTGGTAGAGTTGCTTCTACTAATTCTGCTTCGTCTTTAATTTTAGATAGTTCTGCGTCGGCAGGAGTTTTAACTAAATCAAAGGTTACAAAATCTTTTTTAACGTCAAAAGCATTTCCTTTTATTGCCAAGTCTATTGCGAATAAGTTTTTAATAAGTGTAGCAAATACAGATTTGTCGTTAGTTTTTTGTTCAATTTCGTTATGAACGGTAGAGTTTGTAATGTTTGTAGCATTTAGTTTTACTAAATTAAGTGCAGCATTTTTAAGCACATTAATTTTATGCACAAGTTCTCCTTTTTTGTTTTCTACGTTTGGAGCTACTGTTTCGTAAGCTACTTTTAGGGTTTTGTTAGTGCCAATAGGGCTGCTTAAGTATTTGTCAACATTTTCTTTGTCGGCAATAGCTGCTTCCAAGTTGGTAATTAATACTTTGTTTGGAATAAGGTCTTTAAGGTCTATTTTATCGCCTTTGCTACTTTTAAAGTTTACATTTTTATATGCAAAGTTTGTAGTAAAAAGAGTTTTTATCCAAGGATAATAAGCTGCACCAAATTGTAGTCCGTTGATACCAATTCCTGTTCTGAAATTGCCAATAACGTCGTCCATGTCGTCTAATTCTTTGTAGCCGTCGTAAACGTCAAGCACAGTAACTCTGTCTTTTAGTTTGTCGCAAAGCATTAGTGCTTTTTGTTGAACTGCGTATGCTTCTTCTTTTGTTTTAAGTAGCATTGCGTCTGGAATAACAATAATTGTAGGTAGATTTTCTTTCTTTAGTAAATCTATTGCTGAATCCATTTTGTCTTTATTGATATCACAATCATAGTTTCCTATAGAAATAATACAACATTGCCCTCCTCCGTTTGCAAAAAACATTCTGATGCTTTGGAACATGTAGAATTGTTTTTCAAAAGCTACTTTTTCAATATTTTTGTTACCGTCTAAAATAACGTCTATATTTTCGTGCGAATAATCTCCACCAAATATTTCTTGGTATTCAATTAAAGAGCTAAGATAGATAGGGTTATTTGTAACGTTTGTTCCACCTTTTGATGCAGTTTCAGTATATCCTATAAATGCGGGTATAGCTGTTGGAACTTCTGCTGCCGTTGGAGCTGTCTTAGAAATCTCTTCTATATATACCCCTGGTGTTTTGTAGTCTGCCATAAACTTTTTTTTTAATGATTAATAAATAAGATGAATTGTTTGTTTCTAAAATAATATTATTTTAAACTTATACATATACCGTTACTACTGCAACGTATTCGTTTTCAATTTTTTCGTGAATTGTAATATCCCTCATTGTTGGATATGGTAATTTTTCGTATAGTGTTTTAATAAAATTTTTCTTTCCGTTAGTAGTTATTAGTTTTATTTTTTGTTTGTTTACCTTCTTCATTGGTATTTTTTTTTCGGAGATAAAAATTTTTGCCTTAGAATCATTATCTTTTGCTTCTTTAAATTTTATTTTATTTTCTTCGTCAATGATGGTAACATTGTTTGTTGTATTATATTTTTCTAATACATTGTATTGCCAATATATCTTTCGTTCTTCAAAATTTACGGTATATTTTAAAGGTTCTTTTGTTTGTATTGGCTTGTTCACAAATTTGTTTATATGTATTCTTATCAAGCCAATTATACCGCTTGTAGATTGTTCTTTTGGCAATCCTAATTCGCTGATGCTTATTATATCGCTATCCGAAACGCTTTTGTCTTGTGTTAGTATTCCTTCTTCGAGAACTTTATTTTTTTTCTTATTTGAAAAATAAAACATTTCTTTTCTCATTGTCGGAAAACGAATGTCGGTAAAGTTAAAAAAGTTTTTATTTGACTGTCCTATAATAAATTCCAATACCAGTTCGCTGTCTATTTCTATAAGTGCTTCTATGGATTTTTCTTTTTTGTCGCATTCTTGGATTATTTCTATTTTATTTTCAAATTGTTTTAAAATGAGTCTATAATTTCCAATTATTTTGTTTGTTTCACGAGTAGCTACAATATTAAAATCGCTACTTGCCAATTTTTGGGTTGGGTAGTAGTTGTGTTTAAATTCAATTTCAAATAATTTTCTATAACTTCTCATGTTTTTTAGATTGTTTGGTTATTTATAAAAATAATCAATTTTCAATTAGTCGTCATCATCTGTTGGAAATTCTGAAGCTGGCACGTATGGGTCTGTTGCCATGCTTTCGTCAATTTTAATAAAGCTTGCCATGTATGCAATAGACGGATTGTATTTTGCTCCAAGGCTTGTCCAAATTGTGTTTTGTTGTGTTAGTTCTACATTAAAAATTTCAAAAGCTATTCTTTCGCCCTCTATTTCAAGGTATTTATTTTGCTGAAAAAAACCTATTATTTCTGCTATAAATTTCAAGCCTTCTGCATATCGTTTTCCTGTAAAAGTAGTTGTAAACATGATAGTTAGCTTTAACAGAATTGGTGCATCATCAGACGGATTTCCTCTATTTAATACTGTTTTTTCTTCTTGTATATTTACGATTGATAACAAAACAGAGTCCTTTTCTATTGGTTCGGAGCCGTCGTTGTTTACAATATTTGAGATAAATAATTTATCTTCCGGAACTCCAAACCGTAGCTTGAAATGCTGGTTTAATTGCTCTGCTATTTCTGTTAGTATTTCGTATAACATATTTTTTGTTTTTAGCTTTGGTTTTTAGCTGTTGGCTTTATCACCTTGCGTGCTAATTGCTAATTTTATTCTTTTACTGCTACTGTTTTTATTGCCCAAACTATTAGTCTTGTTATATATACTCCGATAAGACAGAATAAGAATATCCAAAAATAGAATTTTGTGGCTGAGTCAAACATTTTAATGTATTCTGTAAATGATTCTGTTAGATATTCACCTATTAAATAAAATACAAGAAATCCGGTAACAAAAGAAATTAAAAGAGCTGCAAAAAACCAAAGAACTTCTATTGCTATTTTCTTTTTGCCTAATTTAGCTTTTGATAATGCTTTAAAAATTTTTTTGTCAGCACCTCCGGTCATGTCTTTTGTTTGCTTGAATGCGGAGTTTGCTGCAACCTTTTTAAGTGCCATAATTAATATTTTTTGTTGTGTATCAAACTAATATTTATTGTTGTGCCGAATATTTTGCAACAGAATCAAATGCCGACATTTTTCCAAGTTCTGCTGCTTTTGTATAGTCTTCTATTGTTCCTGCTATATCACCTGTAATTCTTTTTACGTATGCTCTAAAATAATAAGCATGTAAATTTGAATCATTTAAAATAATTGACTTGTCAAAATCTTTTATTGCTTTTTGATAGTCTTCGTTAAGCATTATTTGGGTCAAATTTTTCTGATTATTTTCCGAAAGCATAATCAAAGTAACTGCTCTTCCGTAGTATGCTGAATAGTTAAGAGAATCTAATTCTATTGATTTATTGTAATTAGACATTGCTGTATCTAATTTATTTGTAATAAAATAATAGTCTCCAAGAGATTTGTAAGCGTCTGCTCTTTCGGGGTCTAAGCTGATTACTCTCCTGAAAGATGGCAATGCTACATGAAATTGTGGTTTGCCAAAAAATTGCATTGCCAGCACTCCCCTATTGTAATAAGCATCTATATTATTTTCGTCTCTTTCTATTACTTTTTGATACGAGCTTATTGCAGCTTCGTAGTTGCCTACTTCTTGTTCTAACATTGCTTTATTAAAAAATGCGTCGGCAAAATCGGGGTCGTATTGAACTGCTTTTTCGTAATCCATAATTGCTCCCTCTTTGTTGTTTAATTTGCTTTTAGCAACTGCCGAGTTACAATAAATTTGAGGATTGTTGGGGTATAAGTCTGTTGATTTTTTATAAAATACTATTGCTAAATCAAACTCTTCTTTTACTAATTTTACGTCTCCCAAGTAAGCGTATATAAGATAGCTGGTTGTATCCAGTTCTTGTGCTTGCATAAAATCTTCGTAGGCTCCGTCGTAGTCTCCTTGTTTAAATTTTAAGTTTCCTCTGTTTATGTATGAGTTAGTGTCTCTACTGTCTTCTTTTATTGCAAGGGTATAATATTCTATTGCTTTATCGTATTCTTTTAATTTTACTTCTTCGTAAGCCAAATTAAAATTATCTTTCTTTTTTTTGCACGAGCTTATAGTTATGGCAAAAAGCAGAATAAATATATTTATGTATATAATTTTAAATTTCATATTTAACAATTCATTGAATTATTTTTATCTTTTATTTATACAGATAGCTGATTTACAAAAAACAAAAGCATTATTAATATTATGGCTGCAAGAGTAATTAGAACTGGTGGTGAAATTATTGTTGCTATTATTTTTCCTATAAAGTTTCCGTATAAATATTCAAAAGAACCCGACCTTGTGTGTCGTCCTCCTTTTAGGTTAAATCTTAATAATAGGAATGTAAGTCTTGTTTTTATGTTGTTTTCGGCTAATGCGTATTTTGCAAGTTCTATAGCCATTTCTTGCATATTTTTATCACTATCTACTACACTTTTTATGTAGTCGTCTGAGCGTTCTGCGTATGCGTCGGAGCAGACAAAAAGATAGTCGTCGGTGTCTGGAATAAATGGTTGTTTACAGACTGTTATTTTTAAGTTTGGGTTTAATACTGATGAATTTATATAACTCGTTTCGGATAAGTCGTCGCTTTCTGTTCTTGATTTTCCGGGCGTTATTCTTTTAAATTCGCCAAATTCTTTAAAAAAGAGGTTGTTTGTGCCTGTGTATGCGTAATATACTTGTTTTTCTCTTATCAAAACTACGAGGCAACTAATTTTTTCTCCCGTAAGGTTTTTGTTTTGAGTTCCTTCTAAATATAATTGTCTGTTGGCATAAAGAATTGCTTCTTTAACTGCTGCCATTGGTCTTTTGTGGGTTCGTTTGGAAAAAAATGATATTACACTGTCTTTAATAAGTTTAACAGCTTGTTTGTTTTTATGCTTTTTTTCTACTTCGGTAGAAACTATTACAAAGCCGTTTTGGGTGTCTTTATAGATTCCGTGTTCTAACGTTTTATAATTTTTAAAATTCCCATCAAAAAAAGGTGATGCTTTTATTGCTTTTGGTATATCTATTAATTCAAAATTATCGTGTTTTATTAAGTAACTCATATAAGTAAGTTTTTAGTTTTTAATGTTGAGTTTTTAACTGGCTTATGCCTGAATATCAATATATTAATTATTAATTGATATACAAATAATTTTGCCTTGATACTTTAGTTTTTTAGTGTTTGGTCTTTAGTTTTTAATTTCTAAATTCCAAATTATTGATTTTTAATTGCCAATTATTTAAGGTCTTTCTTCGCCTTGTTTTTCTTTTTTCATATTTCCTATTTTCAATACCATAAGTGCAAATACAATTCCCAAGACTATGGCTATTATCATGTATATTTCGTTGCTTAGCACTACGTCTGCTATCCGTAGGAAAAACATGGCGAGAATGGAAATAAAAATAAAGAACATATATACTCTAACTTCTTTGTTGAAAAGAACAAATCTAACGTCAAAGTCGGATATTGCTACAATAAATCCTACTATTGCAAAAATCATTACGATAGCAAAAAATAGTGCAAAAAAGTTCCAAAATCTATTTATTTTGTTGTAAAATCGTGTTTGATATTTTGGTGTTGTTGTTTTTACAACATCGTTGGAGCGTGTTATAACGTTAGATGCCAACGACATATCTATTGCTTTTTTTATTTCTTTGTCGGGGTCTTTTATGCTTGTAAATTTTTCTGCAATTAAATCCCACAAATCATAATAACCATTGTCGTATCCTAATGCCCAAATTCCTGCTCCTCCAAGTTCTTTGTTTATTATGTAATCGTATTTTACTCCAAGAGTTGTTTCGTTGTCTGCCCAACATTGTATCCATTTTCCGTTACGTTTTGTGGTATAGCAAACTGACTGAGAAACTGTATCTACGGTTATTTTTGTTTTTACTGTATTTTCTGTATAATATTTGGCAATATAGCTATATGTTCTTGCTCCAACAAATTCTACTTTTTCGGAGGGTATCATATCACTTTTTGTTTGCCATTCGTTTCCGTAATATGGCAATCCTACTATTAGTTTCTTTTTATTTATTCCAAGTTTTATGTAGTTTTCTACCGTGTTGCTAATGTTTACTGTTTCCCAAGTTCCTCCGCTATATAATAGTGAATTTGGTCCTGCTTGTTTGCTATATTTTCCATAAAAGTCGTAAGCCATTAGAAAAAAGAAATCTACATGTTCTTGCAATTTTACAATGTCGTAAGCATTTCGCCAGTCTATTGCTGGTAGTGTTACTGTTATTTTGTAATTGCTTCCTAATTCTGTGTCTAATTTTTTTATGAAATTTACAAAGTCTTCTTTATTGTTTTTTCCAATTCCTTCAAAATTGATATTAACTCCGTCTGCTATTACCTTTCGTCCATATTTATCCACTTCTATTTTTCCCAAAAAGTTTCTGCGAACAAGAGCCTTCTTTAGATTTTTTATCAAATTATCTTGTGCTTTTTCATTTTCAAGAAAAATGGCGTTGTTTCTTGAACCAAAAAGATTTATACATAAATCCACCTTACAGTTATAAACATGTGCATCTTGAATCAGGTCGGTGGACTCCCAAAGTCTTTTGGTTGTAAAGTCTCCCGTTTTTGGCTCTACTGGCAACGAAAAATATGCAACACGAGAGAGCAAACCAAAATCGTATGATTTATAAGCATTTCCCATCCAATATGGGTGGTAGCCATACACTTGCTTGTTTAATCTAACGGTATCGTAATGGCGTTTATTATTCTTATGGGTTGTATCTAATTTTATTTTTGAAATTTTAATCCATTCGCTTTCTTTTATTTTGTCGTCAAAATTTTCATAATTTTGCAATTCTACTTCGTGGTTGCTCAAAACTATTGTATCGTCAGACTCTACGGGATATGGGTAAGATAATGTTACTGTTTCTTCTTTGTTTGGAGACAAATACAGAAGAATATTGCCCACAAGGTTTCCGGGTTTTTCTTTCGTTTTTGTTATTACAACGATAGAGTCTTTGGAAGAAACTACTTGTTTTTCTTCTTTTACTTTGTTTGCATCGTGAGGAAAATATTCTTGGTCAGACACATTGGTTGTATCTTGCGAAAAAATATTTGTGGATAGCAATGTAAATATAGCTATAAGACAAAATTGAAGTATATTTTTATGTGAAATAATTTTCATAATTCTTAAAATTCTTATAGTTTATAATAAAATGGATTTTTTCATTTATTTCTAAAAATAATATCTAACTTCCTATTTTCACTCCTTTCAATTTGGTTGTTCGTCGGGAGAATTTATACTTAAATCGTCTTTTTACTTTTAATGAGGATTCTTTATAATTTGGCTGAAAAAAATATTTTCGTTTTTTTAGAAAGAAAACTGTATCGTTATAGGCAATAGACCCAACGCCTTCGTCGTCCCATTCAAATGCTCCTATTTTATATCTTGGTTTAACAACTGATGTGTCTGTTAAAACAAACTTGAAAGTAGAGCTGTCTTCTGGACTAAAAATAACTTCAATTACTCCTTCGCTACTTTTTGTGCAAATGCAAGGAGTATTTCTTTTTATTTTTATCTTGCGATATTCCAAATTTCTAAGTTGCTTTAAATTTGAAGTATCTATTATTATAACACTATCAGTCAAAAGCCTTTTTAGCACAATAGGGCGTGAATTATAAAACTGAATATCCTCTAACTCTATGCCTTGACTTTCAACCTGATGTCTTAAGCTGGGAGTAAAATACACCTTGCAAGAAGTTATAAAAAGCAGTATTGTAAAAATTAGAATAAGTTTTTTTTTTGATTTCATTAAATAAAGTTAATTAAATCTATTGATATATTTTAGAATAAAGCCCAAAGCTATTATTTATTTTTTAAAAATAAAAACTTTTCAAGTCTTTTTTTTATTTTTAATTTCTGTTTTTTTCTGTTTTTTTTAAATTATAAAATATACTTTTATAATCAAAGACGGTTTTATGTAAAAAATTATTAGCATTACAACAAGAGCAAGCCACATAACAATTATTTTACAAAGTAATAAAATAAAATAAAATAAATCAAATGCAATAGCACTTATTAAGGTAAGCAAAAAGTAAACAGAAAGATTACAAATAGATAAAATTAAGGTAAACTAAAGGTAAGCATACAAACACATGTATATTAATTGTCAGACTTATATAATTAAAATAAAATCAAAATTTTTATTTTTTTGCCAAATTAATAAAGATTTGCTACATTTGTAAATTAATCGCTTTGTTAGTTGCAATAGCGATTAACGATGACAAGAAATAGAAAACCGTAACAAATAATTATCTTTGCATGATAACAAATTTGAAAACATGATAGATTTTAAAAAATATATAAAAGAATTGCAATCCGTTTCTATTGATGAATTAACAGAGCATTCAAAACGATTTGCTCTTGAAACACTATTGAGAGAAGTTGCAGAAACTGTTGTGTCAAAAAACGAAATAAAAGTTTTGCACGAACCCAAACGCAAAGATAATTACGGTTCTCCTGATTTTAAAATTTATACAGAAAGCTCAATAATAGGATATATTGAGAATAAAAAGATAACCGAAAATTTGGACAAAGTTTTAAAATCAGCACAGATAAAAAAATATAGAGAACTATCACCTAATATTTTATTGACAAATTATCTTGATTTTGTTTGGATTAAAGGCGATAACATCCAAAGGGAAACACTTTGTTCTCGCGAAGACCTGACAGGTTTTAAAAACCTGTCAGGTCTAAACAGCATAGGTGTAACGAGCATTCTAACAAATTTCTTTTCAGAAGCACCAATAGGAATTGCAACTGCAAAAGATTTAGCTTTTGCATTAGCAATTAGAAGCAAAAACCTTAAAGACTTCTTAAACGATGATTTAGAAAATCAAGAAAATGTAGCAGAAAAAACTCGATTAGTAGGATTATATGACACATTTAAGAGCCATATTTTTAATGAATTAACAATTTCTGAATTTGCAGATGCTTTTGCTCAAATGTTAGTTTATGGATTGTTTTTGGCAAAACTAAACGCTGATACAAAAGAAGTAACACTTTACAACGCAAAAAGATATATTCCCCAATCTTTTGAACTTATTAGAGAATTGGTTGGTTTTCTTGACGAATTAGACGATACAAATTACAAAGATACACGCTGGATTATTGATGAAGTAATTTCAATAATGAATAATTTGGATTTACCCGAATTACAAAAAACATTACAATTCAGTAAAAAAGTAAAAGACAACGATAATATTGAAACAGACCCGTATATTTATTTTTACGAAACTTTTTTGGCGGCTTATGACAAAAAATTGAGAAAAGCAAAAGGTGTTTATTATACACCACCACAAGTTGTAAATTTCATTGTTCGGTCTGTAAATGAAGTTTTGAAAAACACATTCAAAATTGAAAATGGTTTTGCTCAACCCGAAGAGGTTACTGTTTTAGATTTTGCCACAGGAACAGGAACATTTTTAATAGAAATTTTAAAACAGATATTTGACAGTATTCCGGCTCAAAACAACCAATTTAAAGAAATGCTGATAAAAGACCATATTTTGAAAAACATTTATGGTTTTGAATATTTAATTGCCCCTTACACAGTAGCACATTTAAAACTTTCACAATTTTTGAAAGAAAACAACTATGTATTACAAGATAATGAACGTTTTCAGTTATTCCTTACAAACACCCTTGAACCGATAGCTGATATTCCACCAAACTTATATGCAAAATCTTTGTCGAGAGAAGGAAAATTAGCCCAAAAAGTAAAAGATAAAGCAATACTTGTAATCACCGGAAATCCGCCATATTCTGGACATTCAAAAAATACAGGCGATTGGATAACAAACTTGCTAAAAGGAAACGATATTTGGGCAACCGAGAAAATTGAAAAACAAGCAGATTACTATAAAGTGGACGGGAAACCATTGGGAGAACGAAATCCAAAATGGCTACAAGATGATTATGTGAAATTTATTCGTTTTGCACAATACAAAATTGACAGAGCAGGTCAAGGCGTTGTAGGAATAATTACAAACCATTCGTTTCTCGACAATCCTACATTTAGGGGAATGCGTCAAAGTCTGATGCAATCATTTGACCAACTTTACTTTATTGATTTGCACGGAAACTCAAAGAAAAAAGAAAAAACACCCGAAGGAAAAGCCGACCAAAACGTTTTTGATATTGAACAAGGTGTGGCTATTTCAATATTCATTAAAAAGCCCGGACTTAAAAAAGGCGTTTTTCATACCGATTTTTGGGGAAGTAGGAAACAAAAATTTGATTTGTGTATAGATAATTCAGTTGAAACACTTGACTTCTCAGAGCTAAAACCAAAAACACCGTTTTATTTGTTTACACCACAAAATGAAAAACTTTGGGAAGCGTATAAAAGTTTTTGGTCTGTAAAAGATATTTTTATATTGAGTAATGTTGGGGTTGTTACTGCCAAAGACGATTTTGTTATTAATGAAAATAAAGAAGTGTTATTAAAACGATTTAATGAATTTAAGTTCTCAGAAAGAGACAAAAGATTATTGCACGAAAAGTTTAATTTGAAAGAAAAGAAAAGCTGGGATATTATTGATGCATGGGAAAGTCTAAAAAAGGAAACAGATTTAAATCAATTTATTAAACCTATTAATTACCGTATTTTTGAAAAGAAATATATTTTTTATGCTGAAAAATTTATTGAGAGGAAACGAACAGAGGTAATGCAACATTTTCAAAACGGAAATAAAGCGTTAGTTACAACACGTCAAGTATCAACAGGTAGTTTTTACCACTCTTTTATTTCAGAATACATTTTTGAATCTTCCTATGTTTCTAATAAGACAAGAGAAATTACTTATGGTTTCCCTTTATACTTATATGAAAACCAGACAAAAAATATTTTTAAACAAGATAAACCGGAAGATGCAATTTTCAGATACAAAGAAGAATTAAAAAAACATACTGATAGATTAAAGTATGATGAAGAAACATTGAGAAAATCAGAAGAGTTTTTTAAATTATATAAAAACCCAAAAGTTGAAGAAGTAAACATAATAGAAGAAGCAAGAGCTATTTTTGAAGAGCAAAAAACGATATACGAAAAGGCAAAAGTATATTTTGAAGATTTAATTAAGATAACTCAAAAACAAATTGAAACTGAAAAACAAAACAACGTCGAATATCTTGAAAACGATATTGTAAAACGTCCGAACTTTTCTAATAACTTTTTGAAATTTGTAAAACAAAAATATCCGAATTACACACCTGAAAAAGTATTAGGATACATTTATGCAATTTTACACAGCCCCACTTACAGAGAAAAATATGCAGACTTTCTAAAAATAGATTTCCCGAAAATTCCATTTTGCGAAGATGAAAAAACATTTGAAAGGTTATCTAAATTAGGAAATGAATTAATTGAATATCATTTATTAAATGAAATTCCGCAAGGCAAGGAATATAAAGATTTAGTCCGACTGTATGGAGAAGGAGATTCAACAATCAATAAAATTACTTTCGTAGAAGGTGAAAATGGAAAAAACAGACTCTATGTAAATAATAATATTTATTTTGAACATATTCCAAATGAAGTATATGAATTTTATATAGGTGGTTATCAAGTATTGAACAAATATCTTAAAGACCGAAAAGGAAAAGAGTTGAATATGAATGAAGTATTGACAGTTGGCAAAATTGTAAAAGTGCTTACATTTACCATAAAACAAATGAAATTAATTGATAATGAAACAAATGAATGGATATAAAATAAAAAGAAATGCAACTAACATTGTGCTTGATGCAAGTTTTTTTTGGTATTTTTGGCTCGCTACGCTTCGCCAAAAACACCCAAAAACCACCTGCACAAGCACAGTCTCATTAAAAACAAACAACATTTAATAGTTTTCTTTAACAAAGTTCTATTTCAAAAGCAAAATTAAAAGTGTTTATAAAACAATACTAACTCCATGAATAAATATCTTTCAATAATTTTATTGATTATTATATATAGTGTTAGCTTTTCGCAAACTCCAAAACAATTAGAACACCCAAAGGTTTATTATACAGACAACTCTGGACGGCTTTTTGCTCCATGCTCTTTGCCAGTATATCTTAATATTTCGAGCCAGCCAAACGGGCAAGGAATTATTACAGAAGCAAAGCCAAACAGTGGAAACGAAATGTATCTGTCTGAGGGAGTGAATACTATATGCAACAGCATGGCTGTTAGCTCGCAAAACGGAACAAAAAAAATTAAACAATGCTACGATATTTATGGAGACGCAACTGCTCCAACTTCCGAAATAATTTTTGAAAATGCTAATGTATTTAATAACAAAACTGAATTGTTTTTTGGAAATAATTTAAAAATAAATATCAAAGCCTCCGACAATCTTTCGGGCTGGAATAGTGCCTATGTTTCTCAAAACAATTCAACTTTCGTAGATATTAAAAATTTTAGTCAAACTTTTGAAAACGGTGAACACATTATTAATTACTATTCGGTTGATAATGTTGGAAATATTGAAAATCTTAGAAACATGAAAATTTATGTAGATTTACTTTCGCCAAAAACAGAGCTAAGCATAAGCGGAATTTATGACCAAAACATATTATCTAAAGATGCTAAAATTGTGCTTACAAGTGCCGATGAATTGTCGGGAGTTAAAGATATTTTTTATAAAATAAACAACCTAAAAGAACAAAAATACACCGACCCAATAGAACTGATAAAATTAGATGCAGGCTCTTGCTCAATAACCTTTTATAGTATTGATAATGTGGGAAATAAAGAAGAAACAAACAAATGGGATTTTATCTACGATACAAATTTGCCAAAGGCACAAATAAGCATATCTGGCAATGTTTACGAAAAAGAAAACACCAGTTTTGTAGCCTCGCAACCACAAATATCTATAACAGCAACAGACTCGCTTTCGCAAATAAATCGCATTGAATATGAGCTAAATACAGACCCAAATCTGAAATACGAAAACGAATTTACTCTTGATAATCGTTCGGGACTTCACAGAATAACATATTTTGCTTTTGACGAAGTAGAAAACAGAAGTATAAAATACCGAAAAAGTATTTATTTAGACAACACTCCTCCAAAAACTTATTACAAAACAACAAAATCTTGCTTTTGGAACAAAGACACATTAATTGTGTCCCCAAATACTGGCGTTGTTCTCAAATCTACCGATATGGAGGCAGGAGTTCAGCAAATTTTTTACAGCATAAACAACGACTCTGCAAAAATTTACTCCGACACACTCTTTTTTGAAGAAGGACAAATTTATAATTTCAGTTTTTATGCAACCGACAATGTAAACAACAACGAAAAGCCTCAAAATGTTCTAATTAGGTCGGAAAAAAACACAAAACAAACTGCATCTGCAACCGAACAGCACGCAAAAAATTGGATAATGGATAACAACAAAATTATAGGCTCTACAAATTTGCCTTTTTATATAAAAATATCAGATTCGCCAGACGAAAACGCAAAATCATATCTTGTATTAGACGAAAACGACCAGCCTTTTATGTTCAACACCCATGGAGTAAATAGTTTTAAAGTGAAAAATTCATTTACAAATCAGGCTTTTAAAATACCAATAGATGGAATTGCTCCAAAATCAAAAGCAATTTATAGCGGAGCAGAAAAATACACCAACGGACAAACAATTTATTATGGTAATAACCTAAATATGAAACTATTATCAGAAGACAATAAAAACATAAGTTCGGGTGTAGATGCTATTCTATATTCAGTAAATGGCTCAGAATATGGCAAATACAAAGAAGACTTAAAAATATTTAGCAGAGAGCAAAAATATATTATAAATTATTATGCCATAGACAGCGTAAAAAATCAGGAAAAAAACAATGTAGATAGTTTTATTATAGACATCACACCTCCAATATCATTGGCAGAGCTTGGGCAAAATAATTATGGAAATATCCTTTCAAATAAATCAAAAATAAAACTAAGTGCAACCGACAATTTGTCGGGAGTAGCCAATATTTTTTACTATTTTGATGATAATGAAAAAAATGCAAAAATATATACTAAACAATTATCGTCCAGCGACTTCTCTAAACTAAGCGAAGGAACTCACATACTATATTATTATGCAATAGATAATGTTAAAAACAAAGAACGAACCCAATCTTTTCCAATAATTATTGACCAAAATCCACCAGAACTAAAACTTTTGGCACATGGTTCGCAGCACACAAAAGGAGGCACAATATATTTGTCTAAATATGGAACAGTTACGCTGTCGGCAGAGGAAACAACTACCGAAGTTAAAAATATTAGATACAATATTAGCGGAGGAAAAACACAAGAATATCAAAATCAGAATATTAGCTTTCCTCAACAAAACGGATTATATTATTTCAACTATTTTGCCGAAGATAAAGTTGCAAACATAAATAAAGAAACTCAACGTATTTATATAGATACCGAAGCCCCAAAAAGTTCAATATCTTTTATAGGAGAAACTTTTAAAACCGGAAACAAAACAATAATAAGCTCAAAAACCAAACTAAAAATAAGCACAAGCGACAACGCTTCGGGGGTAAGTAGTATTTATTATAACACAGGAGCAGGAACAAGAAAATACAATAAGCCTTTTTCTGTTACAGGAAATGGTAATAAAAAAATATCATATTATGCAATAGATAACGTATCCAACAGAGAAGAGAAAAAAAGCATAGAAGTAGTTGCAGACAACACCGCTCCCGAAATAAAAATAGTGCTTACGCCAAGCGGAAAACAAATTACTGAAAATATTTACTCAATAACTCCGTATTCCCTGCTTCACATCTCTGCAACAGACGCTTCATCTGGAATAAAAGGAATATTTTACACCATAAATGACGGGGAAAAACTCGTTTACAGAAAACCAATTTCCGACTTCACAAAAGGGCAAACAATTAGAGTAAAAATTACAGCTTACGACCAAGTAGGAAACAGCATAGAAAAAATTATTATCTTAAAAATTAAATAATTGATAATTAAAAATTCCTAATTAATAAAAAACTTTATGTTTAAATATAAAAAAATATTATTTTTTGTAATTATACTATTTTCATTAAATAAACTTTTTGCACAAGAAATTAACGTTCAAAATATTACTAACGATAAAAAAGACGCAACCAACCAATACTGGAGTCTTGTGCAAGACCTAAGAGGAATAATGTATTTTGCCTCACCCGAAGGCGTGTATGAATACGACGGAATAACGTGGAATTTAATTCTGCTACCAAATTCTGCAGAAGCATTTGCATTAGAAAAAAATGATATTGGACGAATTTATGTTGGTGGAAAAAGTGAAATAGGTTTTCTTGCTCCTAAAAGAAACGGCGAAATGGTATATGTTTCATTAAAATCCAAAATACCAGAACAATACGCCGATTTTTCCAATATTGTAAATATAGAAAAAATTGGAAATAAAATGGCATTCCTTAGCGACCAACTACTTTTTATTTTAGATGAAACCACAATGGAATTTGAAGTTATTCAGGCATATAGCTATTTTTATTCTGCCACAAGCATAAAAAACGAACTCTTTTTGGTAGATGAAACTTTTGGATTACTAAAATTAGAAAACAAAGAGCTTAAACCAATTAAAGACGGTGAGCATCTTATTTCCTATATAATGATGCCTTTTGACCAAAACAAACTATTAATAAATTCGCCAAACAACGGCTTACTAATTTTTGAACCAAAATCAGGAAACTTTACAAAACTAACCTCCGAATTTTTAAAATACGATATAAAAAGCGGAAAAAAACTAAGCAATGGAAATTTTGCCCTCGGGAGCGTTAGCAACGGCTGCATAATAATGTCGCCCGAAGGCAAAGAACTATACAAAATAAATAAAGAAAATGGAGCAATAGATAATGCTGTTTATTCTATTTACGAAAACTCCGAATCCCAACTTTGGATAGCTTTTAGCAAAGGAATATCGCTGATATACAACGAACAAGCAAAATCGGAAACATTCCGAGTAAACATAAGAGCTTGCAACAGACGTGCAGACGAAAGCCTTATTTTTGGAGGAACTTTTACAAACATCAAAGACAGCATACAATCCACAACACAACCCGAAGAGCAATATTATACATTTAATTACAAAGACAATAGTTTTCGTTTTTCCTTTGCATCAACACAATACTACAACGTTGCCGACATAGAATACCAATATTTTTTGGAAGGATTAGACCAAGAACCAACAAACTGGACAAACCGCCCTTACTCCGAATATACTAACCTTTCGTGGGGAGACTACACGCTAAAAATAAAAGCAAAAAACTCAAAAGGAGAAATTAGCGAAGTAGGAACATACTCATTTTCAATAAAAACACCTTGGTATGAAAGTTGGTGGTTTTTTGGTGCACAAATAGCTTTTATTCTCTTGCTTTTGCTTGTTGCAGTAATTTTATACAGAAAAGGAAAATCCGAAAAAATAGCAGGACGGCTAATAAGTATTGCAATAGTTATTATTTTTGAATATTTTGAAGGATTTATAAGTCCTGTATTTCAGTTCTTTGCAATAGGAATAGCTGTAACAGTATTTTTCACCAACATAGTTATTGCAACAGTAATAAGCCCAATAGAAGAATTTACGTCCAGAACCCTTCGCAAATATATAAAACGAAAATAATTTTTAATAAGAAATTAAGAATGTTTATTTTCTAATTTTTAAATTTATAAAAAATGAAAGGATTAAACTACAACGAGCTTATAGACAATAATTTAAAATGGATAGATGAAAAACTATCCAACGACAAAGACTATTTCAAAAAACTATCCAGAGGACAATCGCCAAAATATCTAATGATAGGTTGTTCTGATAGCCGTATTCCACTTAGCACTATGCTAAAAGCAGAACCTGGCGAAATTTTTATCCATCGTAATATTGCAAACCAAATTAGTGCAACGGATATGAATTTGCTTTCAGTTTTGGAATATTCGGTTGATTATTTGAATGTTAAGCACATAATAATAACAGGGCATTACCACTGTGGAGGAGTAGCTGCTGCAATAGACGGAATAGACCAAGGGCTGGTAGAAAACTGGATAAGTCCAATAAAAAACTTATATTCAGACAATTACGAAGAACTTTCAAAAATCAAAAATAGAGATAAAATGGCTGATAGACTGTCAGAAATAAACGTTCTATACCAAGTTGAAAACCTTTTAAAAATTCCTACTATCCAGAGAGCATTTAAAAGAGGACAAGAGCTAAAAGTATATCCATGGATTTTTAATATTTATAATGGCAAATTTATAGAAATGCCAATGCCAATAGAAAAATGGAAAAAAGAAGGACTACTTCCAGAAAATTATTAGAAAACAAATTTTAATACACATTATTAAAATACGAGAATTTTATAATAAAAAAAGCCAAGCACACTTGCCTGACTTTAATGATTATGAAGATTAATAATTTTTGTTTATTAATCTCCATATAATAACTTTATTAATTCAAATATGTTTTTAAAGACTCTCTTCTTTGTTTTAAAATTCTCATAGTTCTACCTTTTATTTGTCTAACACGCTCTCTTGTAAGGTCAAGCTTTTTGCCAATTTCGTCCAAAGTGCTTTTAGACGGATAGTTAATACCGTAATATAATCTTATAATTTCAGCTTCACGAGGACTTAAAGTGTTTAATATTTTTTCTATCTCCTCTTTTAACGACTCATCAGAAAAATCTGGCGAATCCTTACTACTCAACAAATCAAGCAACTTTAACTCACTATCCTCACTGTTTCCCAGCGGTGCATCTACCGAAACATGTTTTTCAGACAAACGAATTGCATCTTTTACTTCTTTGGGTGCAATATCTAATTCCTTTGCAATTTCTTCGGCTGTGGGTTCTCTTTCGTATTTTTGCAACAGTTTAATAAAAGCCTGATTTATTTTGTTTACCGAGCCTACCTTATTTAGTGGCAACCTTACTATACGAGAATTTTCAGCCAAAGACTGCAATATAGATTGTCGTATCCACCAAACAGCATAAGAAATAAACTTGAAGCCTTTTGTTTCATCAAATCGTCTTGCCGCTTTTATTAAGCCAATATTTCCTTCGCTAATTAAATCAGGCAAGCTCAATCCTTTGTTTTGATATTGCTTTGCCACAGAAACCACAAAACGCAGATTAGCCTGAACAAGAGTATTAAACGCCTTAACATCTCCCTTCTTTATTCTATTAGCCAATTCCGTTTCTTGCACAGCATCTAAAAGCTCTACTTTTGATATTTCGAGCAAATACTTATCCAGAGATTGGTCGTCTCGTTTGGTTATTTGTTTTATTATTTTTAGTTGTCTCATTTTAGTGTCTTTTTGTTTATTAGACGTTTTTTTTTTCAAAAGGTTGCATTTTATGATTTTTTTTTTTATCTTTGTCGTTATTTTTGTTACAAATATCATTTTTATTATTTCGTAGAACTAAATAATTGATTTTTGCTCTCATCATACATTTCAAAAACAACATCTTATCTAATGTTTTTAAAAACAAGCTCCTTAATAAATATACATATTTTTCTAAAATAATTTATATTTTTTTATTTATAATATTGGATAATTAATGTTTTATTACATCAAAAAAAGTTTTTAAAATTGTTTTTTATTTTAATTATAACTTATTAAACTTAATAAAAAGGTGGATTTAACACAATTTTTTTTCAAAAGACATAATTTTTTTTGAAAAAATAATATTTCCATATATATTTTATTTATGAACAAATAAAAAAATTACCTAATTTAAAATAGAAAATAAAGTTCCAAGACAACAAACAAAATATTTGCTAAAATTCCGATTAAGCAAAACAAAAACAAACAAAACCTTATAAACAAAACAATGTAAAATAAAATAATTAATACTATTTATTTTCAATAAAACAACTAACTATCAAGCGAAAGCAAATTAAAAATTTATTTAAAAATTTATCAAAAAATTTATGCACGACATTTTCGAACTAAGAGGTAAGTTATTAGACGATTTACGAAAAATTGCTAAAGAATTAAATATTCCGAAAATAGCAAGACTAAAAAAGGAAGATTTAATATATAAAATAATAGACGAAGAAGCAATTTTAAAATCCAAAGAAACTACCGAAATAAAAACAGAACAACCTACCAAAATAGAACCAAGAAGACCTCTTGGAGCAAAAATCAAAAAAAAATCAGACACTCGTTCCAAAGAACCAATAGGTAAAAAACAAAAAGAAACGGTTGATAACGAAACTAACCAAATTTCTAAATCAAATAATAATTACAAAAAAGACAAAATGAAAACGAGTGAAAAACCGACCTATCAAAAAAATGAACGAAAAAAGGACAACAACAACGACCGAAGAGACAGAGATAAGAAGAAAAACGACAGACTTTTTGACACCATTGGCTCTATAACAAATTCGGGCGTATTGGAAATTATGCCAGACGGATATGGTTTTTTACGCTCAACAGATTACAACTATTTTAACTCGCCCGATGATATTTATGTATCACAATCTCAAATAAAATTATTTGGACTAAAAACAGGAGACACTGTTTTTGGAGCAATACGACCACCAAAAGAAAGCGAAAAATATTTCCCTCTGGTAAAAGTTATGGAAATAAACGGAAGAACTCCCGACTTTATTAGAGACAGAGTCCCTTTTGATTTCCTAAGACCACTTTTCCCCGAAGAAAAATTTAATATTACAGGAAACGGACACAACACGCTATCTATGAGAATTATAGATTTGTTTGCCCCAATCGGAAAAGGACAGCGTGGACTAATTGTTGCACAACCAAAAACGGGAAAAACAGTCCTACTAAAAGAACTTGCAAATGCTATTGCAGACAACAATCCAGACGCATATCTTATTGTTTTACTGATAGATGAAAGACCAGAAGAGGTTACAGACATGGAACGAAACGTAAACGCAGAAGTTATTGCATCTACCTTTGACGAAAAAGCAGAACGACACGTAAAAGTTGCCGATATGGTAATTGCAAAAGCCAAAAGACTGGTAGAAAGCGGACATGATGTTGTTATACTTTTAGACTCTCTTACAAGACTTGCAAGAGCATACAACACAGTAGCTCCATCGTCGGGAAAAGTGCTTTCTGGTGGTGTAGAAGCAAGTGCCTTACACAAACCAAAAAAATTCTTTGGAGCAGCTCGTAACGTAGAAAACGGAGGCTCGCTGACAATAATTGCAACAGCACTGATAGACACAGGCTCACGAATGGACGAGGTTATTTTTGAAGAATTTAAAGGAACAGGAAACATGGAACTCCAATTAGACAGAAAACTTTCTAACCGAAGAATATATCCAGCCATAGATGTTACCCTATCCGGAACAAGAAGAGAAGATTTACTACTAAACGAAGAAACTATAAACAGAGTTTGGATACTACGACAAAACCTATTAAGCGATATGACCGCATTAGAATCTATTAACTTCCTTAAAGACAGACTAAAAAAGACCAAAGACAATAAAGAATTTCTTATCTCTATGAACAGCGACAGATAATTTTTTTGATATTTAAAATTCATTTCTAAATTTACTAAATAAAATTATATCATAAAAAAAATTTATTTTAATGAAATTTATAGGCATAATTCCTTCAAGATACGCTTCTACCCGATTTCCGGGCAAACCTCTGGCAATTATCAAAGGAAAATCTATGATACAAAGAGTTTGGGAGCAAGCCTCAAAATCATTGGAAACGGTAGTGGTAGCAACTGACAATAATAAGATATTTGAACACGTTAAAAACTTTGGGGGTAAAGTTGTTATGACTTCAAAACTACATAAAACAGGAACAGACAGATGCCACGAAGCTCTCAAAATATTTTCCGAAAAAGAAAACAAAAAATACGATGTAGTAATTAATATTCAAGGAGATGAGCCATATATTAGCCCAAGTTCTATAGATTTACTAAAAAATTGCTTTACAGACAAAAAAACAGAAATTGCAACACTTATAAAGAAGGAAACTAACATAGAAGAACTTAATAGCCCTAATACTATAAAAACAATTATTGACAAAAAAAACTTTGCAATATATTTTAGTCGTTCAATTATTCCTTATATAAGAGGCTTTAAACAAGAAGATTGGACATCAAAACACAACTTCTTTAAACATATTGGTATTTATTCTTATAAAACAAATATTTTGGAGCAAATAATTAATTTAGAACAAACACCTCTGGAAATATCAGAATCATTGGAACAAAACAGATGGCTTGAAAATGGCTTGAAAATAAAAACTGCAATAACCTCCCAAGAGTCAATATCTATAGACACCCCAGAGGATTTAAAAAAAATACCTATTTGAATAAATTAAAACTTAAAAATGTAAAATAAAAGTTCTCAACTCGTTTTTAAAAATTGAAAAAATTGGAGTGTTGCGAACTTTTTTTTATGCCATTTTGTGTCTTGTCCTGAAAAGTTTACAATAAAAATCATTAATGGAAACCAAAAACAGGATAAAATGAACGGAAAACGTATTTATTATTCAGGTAAATTTAAGAAAAAAGTTATATCTGAAATTAAACAAGGACAGCTTTCTGCCTATAAGGCAAGTCAAAAATACAAAATTGGAGGCAAGATGACAATTTATAATTGGCAAAAAAAATAAAAAAATCCGAAAATGAAATTGATTTTTTATCTTTACCCACTAATATTCATATAGAGCCAAATATTATTTATTTGAAATAAAAATCAATTTAGTTTTTATTTAATACAATCCTCAACATTACCAAGTAATCCGAAACTTATCACAAAATGTATGTAAATTGTATGTAAATACCTAAAACAAAAAAGCCCTTACATTTCTGTAAAGGCTTGATATTATGGGTGATTCAACTGGGATTCGAACCCAGGACCCTTTGCTTAAAAGGCAAATGCTCTACCAGCTGAGCTATTGAATCGTTGTATCTTTTTGCGTTTGCGATTGCAAAGGTAAAATCTTTATTTTTAACTCCAAAAAAAAATGCTCTTTTTTTATATTTATTTTTTATATATTTTGAATATACGTATCTAATTTTGTTTTTTAAGGTTATATATTAGCATGTTATAAAAATAAAACTAATTTTAAATAAATTTCATTTTATCTGAATTTTTTATATTTTTGAGCTTTTAAAATACATATTTAATTCAAAAAGGAAATTATTTCCCTAAAATTAAAGACAAAAATAGAATTGTTTAACTTTTTTAATCTAAAAAAACTTGTTTAAAATAGGAAAAATAGAAATCCCGCACATTCCTTTGCTTCTCGCACCAATGGAGGATATGACCGAACCCTCATTTCGTTCCTTATGCAAACACTACGGAGCAGATTTAATGTACACCGAATTTGTAGCATCTGAAGCACTTATCCGAAATATTGATAAAACTTTTAAAAAGCTAAAAATACTTACCGAAGAACGCCCCGTAGGAATACAAATTTATGGTCATAATATTGACTCTATGGTAGAAGCTGCAAAAATTGCCGCACAAGCAAAGCCCGAATTGGTGGACATAAACTATGGCTGCCCTGTAAAAAAAATCGCAAAACGTGGAGCTGGTGCCGGAATGTTGCAAGATATTCCTAAAATGGTGGAAATGACCAAACAAATTGTGCAAGCAATAGATTTGCCAGTTACCGTAAAAACTCGCCTTGGCTGGGACTACGACAGCTTAGTAATTGAAGAAGTTGCCGAAAGGTTACAAGATGTAGGTATTCAGGCACTTGCCATACATGGACGAACACGAAACCAATTTTACAAAGGCGAAGCAGACTGGACTTTGATAGGTAAAGTAAAAAACAATCCGAGAATAAAAATTCCTATTATCGGAAATGGAGATATAGACAGCCCTCAAAAAGCAAAACTAATGCTTGACAGATATGGCGTTGATGCTCTTATGATTGGACGAGCAACAATAGGACGACCATATATATTTAAAGAAATAAAACATTTTTTGATAACTGGCGAAATATTACCCGAAATGACTGTAAACGAAAAAGTTGAACTCGCAAAATTACACTTCGCAAAATCTCTAAAATGGAAAGGAGACAACCGAGGAATATTTGAAATGAGACAACATTTTTCAAATTATTTTAAATCTTTATACGATTTTAAATCTACAAGAATAAAACTTGTTACAAGCACCAATATTTCTGAAATTTACAATATTTTAGACGAAATTAAAATAAAATGGGGAGAATAAAGCTAATTTTATAATTTTAATACTTAATTTTAGAACCAAAATATATTGAAATTATCACATAAAAAAGAGTTTTTAAAACAAAACCTAAAAAATGGATACAATTAATTATTATCAAATAGCCATACTTTCAAGCCAATGTATATTAGTGTCGGCTCTAATATTGATATTATTTCGTATTCGTTCTTTTATGGGACTGAGCTTGCTATATGCAGCCTTAGGCTTATTTCAATTTATGCAAGTTTTTTTGGCAAGCACTATTTATATTGAAATTGCAAAAGGAATATTTATTTCTCCAGGTTCGTCGGTTTTATTTGCAGGAGGCTTATTTGCCGTTTTGCTCGTTTATATAAAAGAAGACACACTGGAAATTAGAAAAATAGTCTATGCCTTATTAATTGCAAATATAATAATGTCTATAATGTTGTATTCTTTTGGCTGGAACTTTTATAAAACTAACGTTTACAACCCTTTAAATGTTTCTACTAAATTTTTTGAAAACAACGCATGGGTGCTTTTTGTTGGCACTATAACACTTTTTTTTGATACAATTTTAATCATTGTTTTATTTGAATTTATTTCCAAGGCAATTTCAAATTTATTTTTTCGGATTTATTTAACAATGGCACTTGTGTTGAGTTTTGATACAATATGCTTTTCTATATGTGCTTTTTGGGGAGCAGACAATTTACTTTCAATTATTTATTCGGGACTAATTGCAAAAAACGGCTCGGTAATTATTTATAGTTTATTGTTTTATATTTATTTAAAATTTATTGATAAAGAAAAATATTATTCCAGCCAATCTACATTTAAGGATATTTTTTACACACTTTCGTATAAACAAAAATTTGAAATAGTAGAGAAAGAAATAGAAGTAGTTCAAAAAGATGTAGAAAAAGCAATCCAACTGAGTCAAGTAAAATATCAAATTTTAACAGATATTGCACCTGTTGGCATATTTTTTACCAAAGCAGACGGATACACAGTATTTGTAAACCACAAATGGACAACCATTTCTGGAATTTCGCAAGCAGCTGCAATTGGCTACGGCTGGTTAGATGCAGTTCACCCAGACGACAAAGAAAAAACAGAAAAAGGCTGGAAATTAGCTACTATAAACAATAAATCGTCTTATGCCGAATACCGCTTTTTGCACCCCGACGGAACTATTAAATGGGTGCTCGGACAAGCTGTTCCCGAATACAACGAGAAGGGCGAAATAATTGGATATGTGGGAACTATAACAAATATTACAGATATAAAAATTTATGAAAAAGAACTGAAAATTGCCAAAGAAAAAGCAGAAGAAAGCGAAAGATTAAAAATGGCATTTCTACAAAATATGTCTCACGAAATAAGAACACCATTAAATGCTATTTGCGGTTTTTCCGATTTTCTTGTAGAAAAAGAGCTGTCTGCCGAAAAAAAAAAATACTATGTATCAATTATTCAAAAAAGCAGTAATCAGCTGCTTACAATAGTTTCTGACATTTTAGCCATCTCTTCTTTGGAAACAAAACAAGAGAAGGTTAAAATTACAAAAACAAACATTATGATAATAATCAATAATTTATTTCAAATTTATAAAAGGCAAGCAATAGAAAAAAATATTGAGTTAAGAATAGAATCAAAACTAAGCAACAACAAATCAGTAATTTACACAGACAAAATGAAAATTATACAAATTTTAACTAATTTAATTTCAAACGCCTTAAAATTCACCCACAAAGGATTTATTGAAATAGGTTACAATATTTTAGAAAAAGAACAACCGCCAGATATGCTACAATTTTATGTAAAAGACACTGGAATTGGTGTAGAACAGGAATTACAAGATAAAATATTTGAACGATTTCGTCAGGCCGACTTAACAATGAGCCGACGATATGGAGGAACTGGCTTAGGTCTTTCTATTTCAAAAGGTTTTGTAGAACTATTAAACGGAAAAATTTGGCTTCAATCTGAAAAAGACAAAGGTTCTACTTTTTATTTTACAATACCATACAACACTGTAAACGAATCTGATAACAACAACACTCCGTAATGTTTTTAATTTTAAAATGAAAAAAAAATACACATTATTATTATGCCTAATAATTCTCGGAATATCAGAATTTGCGTTTGCACAAAGTCCATACCACTACGACCTTAAATATCACCGACTTGAGTGGACTGTAAATCCTAATGTAAATTATATCCAAGGAGCAGTAACGTCTTATTTTGAACCTCTTACCAATAACTTCTCTAAAATAGCTTTTGACTTATCTGTCAGTTTATCAGTAGATTCTGTTATATATAATTCACAAAAAGCAAATTTTATTCATTCGGGAGACACCTTATTAATAGATGTTTTTTCAGAAAAAGGCGTATTAGATTCTATAACAGTCTATTATCAAGGAATTCCTAATCCCGCCGACGCAGGTAGCTTTGTTGTTAGCTCACACGCAAATATTCCAATAATGTGGACATTATCAGAACCTTACGGAGCTAAAAGCTGGTGGGTTTGCAAACAGCAACTCAACGATAAAGTAGATTCTACCGATATGATTATTACAGCTCCGCAAGAATATAAAGTTGCAGGAAATGGCTTGCTAATTTCTGAGCAAATAATTGATAATAAGAAAATTACTCACTGGAAACAAACTTATCCTTCCACAGCCTACTTAATTGCTTTTGCTCTCACAAATTATGCTGAATACTCTGATTATGTGCAAATAAACGACACTTTAAATGTTCAAATATTAAATTATGTTTACCCCGAAAATTTAGAATATGCAAAAGAAAACACACCCAATATTATTGATGTATTTCAATTTTATTGTGATAGTTTTATGATATATCCCTTCCACAAAGAAAAATACGGACACGCACAATTTAATCGTGGAGGCGGAATGGAACACCAAACAATGAGTTTTATGGGAAATTTTGAGCATTATTTGATGGCACATGAGCTTGCACACCAGTGGTTTGGCAATTACATAACTTGTGCTTCATGGGAGGATATTTGGCTAAATGAAGGTTTTGCAACCTACCTTGAAGGCTTAACTGCTGAACTTAAACTCTCTGATTATGAATGGGATACATGGAAAGCGAAAAAAATTTCAGATATAACCTCCGAACCTGACGGCTCTGTTTTTTGCAACGACACAACTTCTCGTGCTCGCATTTTTTGCAGTAGGCTTTCTTACAACAAGGGTGCTATGGTTTTGCACACATTACGCTGGCAGCTTGGCGATTATGTTTTTTTCAACAGCATAAGAAATTATCTAAACGACCCAAAATTAGCTTATGGTTTTGCCACAACAGACGATTTAAAATATCATTTTGAACAAAATTGCAACTGCGATTTAACCAACTTTTTTAACGATTGGTATTACGGCGAAGGCTATCCTATTTATAACATTTCATATTCTCAAACACTTGATAATGAAGTTGAAATAATTATTAATCAAACTCAAACGCACTCTTCAGTAGATTTTTTTGAGGCAAAAATACCTATAAAATTTATTGGAAGAAAAAAAGACACTCTTATAATTTTTGATAATAATATTGATAACCAAAAATTCAATTTTAATCTTGATTTTAAAATTACAAATGTAAACTTTGACCCAGAACAATGGATAATTACAAGAGGAGCTGTTGTTAAACAAATATTTACAAATGAAAATAATTATTCTACCAACTTTTTTCCAAACCCTACAACAAATATATTATACATATACTTTCCTATAAAAATAAAAATATTTTCTTATACTATCTACAACCTTCAAGGAGAAGAAATTTTATCAAAAGATATAGAAATTTATGATAATTCTTTAGAAATAGATGTTTCTCAACTTCCTGAATCTTTATATTTAATTTCAGTTCTTACGTCAAACGGAAATATTGTCAGTAAATTTGAAAAAACTATTTTATGAAAGTAGAAATATTAATTGCCAATACTCGCTTTTTTTATTTTTTAGAAATAAATAATTTTTAAATTTGCAAAAAAGTAGAACCAATCATTTTAAACAAAATAAAAAATAAAAATTATGTTTTCAGGAATTGTTGAAGAAACAGGAAAAGTAGTAAAAATAGTAAAAGAAGAAGGAAACGTGCATTTCACATTAGAATGTTCTTTTGTAAACGAACTTAAAATAGACCAAAGCATGTCTCATAACGGCGTGTGTCTCACAGTGGTAGATGTAACAGATAAAACTTACACCGTTACTGCAATACAAGAAACACTAATAAAATCCAATCTTGGACTTTTGCAAGAAGGCGACAAAGTAAACTTAGAGCGTAGCATGAAGCCAGACAGCCTGTTAGACGGACACATTGTTCAAGGACATGTTGACCAAACGGCAATCTGCACAAAAGTGGAAGAAGCAGACGGAAGCTGGTATTATACCTTTGAGTATGACGTGAATAAAGGAAATATTACAGTAGAAAAAGGTTCAGTATCTGTAAATGGAGTAAGCCTTACGGTTGTAAATTCAAAAGATAATTCGTTTCAAGTGGCAATTATTCCGTTTACTTACGATATTACTAATTTCCACACCTTTAAAGAAGGAACAGTAGTAAACTTGGAATTTGATATTATTGGAAAATATATCCAAAAAATTGTAGGACAATATTTAGAAGGAATGAAAAAATAAATTTGAAGATTTTGAACTCTGCCAAAGTTTAAAACTCTGGCAGAGTTGTGTTTTAATTAAATAAAAATGAAGAAATCAATATCAATAATTATATTATTAATTGCAAGTTTTTACACTTTTGGACAATCGGTAAACTTAGACAAAGGATTAATTCTTTATTTTCCATTAAATGGAAATTTTGAAGACTTTAGTAAAAACAGAAATGATGGAATTCCTTTTGGAAAATTTGATGAGCACCCAGATAGATTAGGAAATTCGTCAAGCTCTTTTCTTTTTAAAGGTTCGTCCTATTTTAAAGTTAAAGATTTTGAAACACCAAAACATATTACAATTTCGGCATGGATAAAAACATCGGAGAGAAAAATAGATATTTTTACAAAGCATAAATATATTGATAATAATAGGCAAAAAGGTTTTATTTTTTTTATTCATGCAAATGGATTGCTAACTTTTGCAGCCTCTACCAACGGAACCAACTGGGTTCAAACACGTGCTCCAGAAACAGTTAGCGATAACAAATGGCATCATGTAGTTGCCACTTATGACGGAGCTAAAATAAAAATTTATATTGATGGATATTTTCAAAGCGAAGAAGAATTGAATGGAGATTTAACAAATTATGATTGGGACGCTTATTGCGGTGTTAGAAAACAATCAAATGACTCTTTTAATTATTTTAGAGGTGGTATAGACGAACTGCGTGTTTATGATAGAGCATTAAATGAGAAAGAAATACAAGAGTTGTATAAATTATCTGACGAAAGTGTAATTACTATAACTATTACAAGTCCAGACATTTCAAGAGGTTTTAAAGTTATTGAAAAAAATAACGAAATAACAATTAGTGGAAACGTAAGAGCAAACAATGGAATACGAGAACTAACGATAGACCAAGAACCGGTTGAGCTTGATGAAAATGGCAATTTTTCTAAAAAAATAAAATTAAAAGAAGGCGAAAATCAAATTTATATTTTTGCAATAGATTGGCAGGATAACACAGCAGTCCAAAAATTAGTAATAACACATAATTCTGCAAATAAAGAAACTATCAAAAAAGAAGATAATAAAGATTCTCGTAGTCAGCAAAAAGAATAATTTTTTAGCAAGTTGGAGGTTAAAATATTGAATTGACAAAAGTAAAATAATTAATAAATGCAAGCACACAAAATACTCAAAAAATATTTTGGTTACGATAAATTTCGTCCTATGCAGGAGGAAGTTATCAAAACTATTTTAGACAAAAAAGATTGCCTTGTTCTTATGCCCACAGGTGGCGGAAAATCTATTACATTTCAAGTCCCCGCTCTAATAATGAGCGGAATAGCAATAGTAATTTCCCCACTAATTGCCCTAATGAAAGACCAAGTTGATGGACTAAAAGCAATGGGGATTTCTGCAGAATTTCTTAACAGCTCCCAAACATCAAAAGAGCAGGCTGAGGTGGAAAATAAATTGAACAAAGGAGAAATAAAACTTTTATACATATCGCCCGAACGCTTGCTTACCGAAAGTTTTTATTATATCTTGCAAGAGCTGGAAATTAGCATGTTTGCAATAGATGAGGCACATTGCATATCGCAGTGGGGACACGATTTTAGACCAGAATACACCAAACTCAAATTCCTAAAACATTACTACCCAAAAGTTCCAATAGTTGCACTCACCGCAACTGCCGACAAAATAACGGCAAGAGATATTGTTAAACAATTAAAAATAGAAAAGCCTGTAAAATTTGTAGATTCTTTTAATCGTAAAAATCTAAGTCTTAACGTTTTGCCCGGAACAAATCGTATGGCAAAAATACTTGCTTTTGTTAAAAACAGAAAAGGACAATCGGGAATAGTATATTGCCTTAGCCGAAAATCTACCGAAGACGTAGCCGCAAAACTCCAAGCCTCAGGAATAAATGCAGCTTATTATCACGCCAAGTTGCCACGAGAAAAACGCTCAAAAGTTCAAGAAGATTTTATTAATGATAATGTGCCAATAGTTTGTGCCACAATAGCCTTCGGAATGGGAATTGATAAGTCAAACGTCCGGTGGGTTATTCATTACAATATGCCCAAAAATATTGAAAACTATTATCAGGAAATTGGACGCTCTGGCAGAGACGGACTAACAAGCGATACTCTAATGTTTTACAGCTATCGTGATGTAATGGTTTACCGAGATTTTATTGAAAAAAACGACGACCACACCAACAAAGAAGTAGAAATTGCCAAACTAAACAGAATGCAGGAATTTGCCGAAGCACAAACTTGTAGGCGTAAAATTTTACTAAGTTATTTTGGCGAATATCTTAAAGAAGACTGCGGAAACTGCGACGTTTGCAATAATCCACCAAAACACTTTGACGGAACAATCCTCGCCCAAAAAGTGTTGTCGGCTGTTCACCGACTAAAAGAAGAAGTGGCTATGGGACTGCTAATTGACTTCCTTAGAGGCTCGGAAAGAAGAGAGATATTGGAAAATAATTATCATAAAATAAAAACTCACGGAGTTGGTAGAGAAATTTCTTATTTTGATTGGCAACAAATAATGTTACAACTTTTAAATCAGGGATTTATAGAAATTGCTTACGACCAAAAAAACAAGGTAAAACTAACCGAAGCAAGTAATAATGTGCTTTTTAAAAACACAAAAGTAAAACTCGTAAAATCAGAAGATATAAGATTAAAACAGAACGAAAACAAACAAAAAGCCAAACCTATTTCTAAAACACAACAAATTAATAACAACCTATTTGAGCGTTTGAAAGCTGTTAGAAAAAAAATTGCCACACAGCGAGGAATAGCACCATATATTGTTTCTACCGATGCTACTTTGCAAGAACTTACCAAACTAAAACCATTTACCCAAGAGGCTCTTTACGAAGTTTCTGGAATGGGAGAAAACCGTATAAAAAATTATGGAAATGCTTTTTTGACCGAAATAATTAATTTTGTAAAAGAACAAGATTCCGAAGGCAAAAAAGTAAAAGGAATGACCTATCTTATTACTTATGAATATTATAAAGAAGGACTTACGATTGAAGAAATTAGCAAAAAACGAGATTTAAAAGAAGTAACAATATTCTCCCACCTTGCCAATGCCTATAATAATGGAAAAGATATAGATGTTTTTAGCCTTGTTTCCAAACCCGAAATGAGGAAAATTTACGACGTAGTAAAAACAATGGAAGACACCTCCACCTTAAAGCCAATTTACGAAAAACTAAACGAAGAGATAGATTACGGAAAAATCAGACTTGCAATAAGTTATATAGAAAAACTAAACATAAAATAAACAAAACTACATAAATTTAACGAGAAGTAGTATTATTTTTAAATATTTCAGCAATAGTTCTTTCATAATTTTTTATATGTTTTGTCTTTTTTACCTGCTTAAATACCTTTCTGCTGTTTTCAAAAAACAACGAAAAATATTCCCAATAATTTGTCATTTTTGACAAAACATGCGAATCGCCTGAAAGAGAATTTTGAACCTGCAATAATAAAGAATCATGAAATTCTCTAAAAATTTGCTTTTTTTCTTCTATGGTAAAAGTTTTGCTATTTTTAATTTCACAAGCAAGAAATGGATTTGAAATCAAAGCTCGCCCTATCATAATACTTTCATTTTCAGCAATTTGTTCAATGTTTTTTTTATAATACTCCACACCAACAATATCTCCATTATAAACAATTTTATGAGATATTAACTTTGAAATTTCTTTAAACTTATCTAAATCTACCCTCCCCTTATAAAGTTGCTTACCCGTTCGTGGGTGAATAATTACTTCGGATAAATTATGTTTATTTAAAACAGGAACAATTTCGTCTATTTCATTTGCCTGATTAAGTCCAAGCCTCATTTTTACAGAAACTTTGATAGAAATATTTTTCAAACTTTCATTTAAAATAGAATCAATTTTTTCGGGAAATCCGAGCAAGCCAGAGCCAAGCTGTCTGTTAGTTACCATAGGAAAAGGGCAGCCTAAATTCCAATTTACTTCATCATAACCATAGCCCGACAACATATTTGCAAGAAAAATAAAATCATCGGGATTATTAACCATAATTTGTGGAACCAATGGTATTCCTATATTATTTTCGGGTAAAATATCCCTTAATTGAGATTTTTTAACTTCCTTTTTGTTTGATAATCTTATGTATGGAGAAAAAAACTTATCTACACAATTAAAATATTTTATATATGTGTTTCTAAATTTATAATCTGTAATGCCTTGAAGTGGAGATAAGTAAATCATTTTTTAAAAAATTTATTTCTTGCAAAATTAATAAATATAACCATTATACAATATTTCGTTTAATTTTTAGTCTTTAATTTTTCATTAAAATGCAGAAAACAACTAAAAAAACATAACAAACAAATTATTTCACATTTCTTCTCTTATTTTCAGCTAGTTATGAAAAACAACATAAATATAGACATTTTTTCAAAATAAGTAGCGTCATATAAGCAGCTATAAACAAGCTAATTAATATTACTTTTAACATAAAATCTAACATATAGTTAATTAATAAAAAAGAGTGTGTTTTCTTAAAAAGTTATAAAATTATTTATTTTTTACGATATTTTTTTAAATTTTTCACAAACTTTGCAGGTCTATATTACATTAAAAAATGTTTTTTTTATACCTAAATTTAATTAAAAAGCATCAAAAAAGCAATATTTATTCCACCTAAAGCACTCAGGTCTATATTTATAGTTCTCAGGACTACCTTCTTACCAAACAGGAAAACTTTCTTTTCGCTAAAGAATACCTTTCTTCCACTAAGGAAGGCTTTTTTTTAACTCAGGAATACTTTTTTTCACTCAGGACGGCTTTTAAAATTTTTGTTAATATAAAAAAGTAATAAGAATGTTAATCTTAACCCAAAAGAAAGCAAACTGAGCAGTAAAAACAGTATTTTGAAATAAAAACAAACTAAAACTATAAAAAAGAAAGATTTTCTGATTAAAAGGAAAATTTAGCAAAACTTTAGCAAGCCAATAAAAAATAAAATAAAACTTATCTTAAATTACAAAAATATTTTAATAATAAGCAAAAGCAATAAATCTACACAAAATAAACCAATAATAAGTAAAGTCGCAGGAAAGACATAATAAATATTAAAGAGTCTTTTATATTCTTTTATTTATTTTTTTTTTATAATTATATATATATATTTGCAAAGTCAATAAATATACAAATAATGGTATATTTCAAACGACAAAAACATTATTATTCAGCAAACTGACATAAAAAGCGTTTAACTTTTTTAATGTTCAATAAGCTTAGTATATTTACTGAACAATAATAAGTTACAGTTCCCACGCTTTTAAAATTTAAAATAACGCTTTTAGGGGAACTTTATAGCAAATTAAATTATTATTATTATGAAAAATTATCTATTGTTATTTACCGTATTATTATTTACCTTCTCTACTTTTGGGCAAGCTGAAAAATCCAAGTATTATATTGAAGGAGACTATGAAGCCGTTGTAGAGGAAGGACAGTTTAAGTATAAACTGTCAAATATTTATTACGAAGGAGTTACATCAACGAGCGGAACTTACTTAGATGCTAATAATTTAAACGAAAAAGGATTTGCTTCTTTTCTTTTTAAAGAAATAGATACAGACTATAAAGATGGAACAAAAGAAGCATACGAAAGAGTTAAGTTTTGGAGATGGAAAGAGGGGAAATGGCAAATTGATAGTGAGGTAGACAAAGGAACTACCGATCAAGAAAAAACAAGTGAAATGTCAATTGTTCTCGTTTTAGATTGTAGCGAATCTATTGGAGACAAGGATTTTGAAAAATTAAAAAACAGTGCTATTACATTTATTGAAACATTTGCAGAACAAGCTCCTGCAAATAGTGTTCATATCGGAATAGTTGGTTTTAATAGTATGAAAAATACAGATAAAAATGTATTTCCTTTAAAACCTCTAAACATTCAAACTAAAAGTGAAATGATTAATTTCATAGGTAAAACTTCATCTAAGGGGCTTCAAATGGAAAAGAATACTGCACTTTATTATGCAATGGATAAGAGTATTATAATGCTTGAAAATAATGCCAAAAACATTACAAAAGAATATCAAGGTTCATTTATTGTAACATTTACAGATGGTTATGATAATAATTCTATGGATGCAAAAATAGGTGCACCCGCAGAAGGGAAAAACGACCCGTATTTTTCACATGTAAGAGACAATCAATTAAAGAAAAAAATAAAATCTGAAAATATTAAAAGTTATGTAATTGCCGTTCCTGGTAAAGATGTTGGTAATAATAAAGAAATGTTTCAAAGTATTCTCAAAGATTTAGCAGATACTGACAAATTTACACTTGCAGAAAATTTTGACGAATTAAATGAGCTTTTTGAAAGTATTGCCAATGAATTACTAAATCAATGGATAAATTTAAAATGTTATGTGCCTCCAAGATTTAAAGGCAAGGTAAGATGGACGTTAGATACAGACGATTTAGATATAGAACCAGAACCAGATGATAAAAAAAAAGAAGATTTTAAACCAGAAGAAATAGAACCAGACAACGAGAATAAAAAGAACTATAAAAAACACTTAAATTTTGTTCTCGGAACTGCGAACATGGGTTTTACTTATAATCTTTATTATTCCCATATTTTTAATAGAATTGGTTTTTATATGTATGGTGGAGCAGGATATAATACAAATTATTATATTACTCCAAATGTTAAATTTGACAACGGTTATACTAATTTTAGTGGAGGACTGTCCTTTCGTTTTGGAAAATCTAATTTAATTGCAGATATTGGACTTGGCTATTATATTACAGATAGCTGGTATTATACTTACAA
>Ga0193956_1000087_pt1 | contig 38846 bp, 35 predicted proteins | sample BB_7_MG_FD_140358 | JGI IMG/M metagenome (GOLD analysis project Ga0193956, IMG submission 140358) | Microbial mat bacterial communities from the Broadkill River, Lewes, Delaware, United States - BB_7_MG | ecosystem: Environmental > Aquatic > Freshwater > River > Microbial mats | place: USA...
CCCCCGCAAGCACCGTAATGAGGATAAACATCAACCAGAATTTTGGTTTACAAAAACGGCTATATGCTTGGCGATAGCGGTAAAAGCAGACAGCACTATAGGAAAAACAGAAGAAAGCTGCGTAAACAAATGGTGCCGCGGTAAACAACCAGAGACCGCCCACGACGGCAACAAAATGCCCGCCCAGCCAAAACAGTGACCGCGGTACAGATGAACCGGCCTTCTCTACGGTAGCTGCTTCTGAATTTTGCTTGATACTAAGCGGTCTAAGCCCCTTGATACGTTGTCCCAATCGCCAACCAATTACGACAGCAACAACGGCAAAAGCAAGATAGAGTGACGCCAGCAACAGGAAGAAATGTTGTGGCTCAACCCACATAAGATCAAGACGTTGTTGCAAGTGAGCGAGCATCTCCAAATAAAGATCGACCATATCACGACCATAGAAAACCAATAAACGACCAATTTTTTGTACTGGTAACCACAGCATTGCTAAACATCCAGCAATGAGGCAACCAACTTGATTGCGACCGAACAGACGAATTCCAGATTCAAACAGTAGTGCTTCAGCTAGAATGGCGACCATTGGCCCCAGAATAACCGCACCCGGCGAGAGAGACTTCATCATAGCGCATACGATTCCTGCACGCCAAACGAGTCCTGGCTCTGGCCAAATCTGAATAAGGGCAACGAGAAAGACAAGAGCAACTGCGGTCAAAAAACTTCCAGCAAAGGGCAGATGAAGGTTGTGTAGAAAACTTCCCAAAACGATCTCAACACAGGCCCACAAGCTCCCTGCCACAGCTGATTTCAACCAGATATCATCAAGTTTTTTAGCCATAGGTTACCCTCAGAAATTTATCGAAGTTGTGAACCAAATCTGTACAAACAACGCAATTGCTGCCTAAAAAGAGAGATGCAATCCTGTATAGATTTGACGCCCGGCCTGTGGAAATCCAGCTTCAAATTGATAATTCTCATCAAGAAGGTTGCGTACGCCAATATTCCATTGGATAGTTGAGCTAATGGGACAATTTAATTGAGCATGGCACAACCAATAAGCATCTGTTGTTTGCCAGTCAAAGGTTGACGTGTCTTGATAGTGGCGGCGGCTGTTCCACTGAGCCTGAGTAACCATGTTTAATGACGCAGGCAACTGCCATGTAACGGCAAAATTAAATTTGTGCCGTGACCGGTAAGGCAGATGATCACTTGTGCGCTCAGCCGAGCGATTGCTCGCATCGAGGAAGGTATAATGACTTGTAAATTGATGCCCCGCCTTACTACAATAGCGCAAAGAGAACTCAGCTCCGACATTACGTGCCTCTCCAACATTTTGTAGCTGTTCTACCCCAGAGCCAACAGGTTCACTTTCAATAAGATCATCAATCTTGGCGTAAAACAAATTGAATTGAGCAACAAAATCATCACCAACAAACTGTTCAAAACCAAGTTCATAGTTGACACTGCGCTCTTGTTTAAGCTCTTCGTTTGACAGAGTTTTTGAACTTTCTAAACCTGAATACAACTCTTTCAAGCTAGGAAAACGTACTTTTTTCGCCACAGAAAACCAACTGCGAGTGCTGTCACCTATTTGCCAATTGATACCAAGAAGCGGGTTCCATGCATCGTCACTTTGTCGATCAAAATCTCCCGACTCGGTAAGAGGTCGTTGCTGATCATAGCTTAAACCAACAACAATCGCGAGATTGTCTGCCAAAGCAATATTATCTTCTATGGCACAGGAATATTGCTCACTACGCTCTGTCCGCCAATCTTCACCACGGTCTGCTTGCGAGCGATGACTATCACGACGATAATGTAATGCCAAAGCCGCTTGATGGTTTAACGGCAAATTGGGGCGAAACGTTAAACTTCCACCGTAACTGTGATCATCATAAGTACTCTGAAAAGTATACTTTCGTGTCTGCCGATTAAAATCATCGTCGTCATATGAATCGAGAACGTTATCAAAGGTATCATAGAACAAGCGGCTGTGCAGGCTTCCAAGGGTTGCCACTGGACTTTTTCCTGTCAGGTAGGCCGTGGTTCGCTTCCACGTATTAAAGCGCCAATAGCGCCCCCACCCTTCATCAATCGTTGGCATACCCCACTCACTATTGACATGATGTAAACCAAGAGCATATTCGTGACCTCGTGCCGGCTCGAAACCTAGTTTAATCGCAACATTTTCCCGTTTACGGTCACTATTTTGCCGCACACCACCGTTTTCATTGGCGTGCGTATCATAATCATCAGATAAACGAAAATCATCGCTATCGCTGTAGCCATAATCGGCGCTCACATAATATCGATCCTGACGGCTAGCAATTCGAGTATGACCCCATACACGACCCCGCTCACCGGCATTGATATCAGCCGAGATCTCAAGCAGTTGTTCTGGCTTTGCACTGACTAAATTAACAACGCCTCCCATAGCTGTGCCACCATAAAGAACAGAACTGTTGCCGCGAGTAACGCTAATTTTTGCTAAACTATCGAGAGGCAAACTACCGCTATCAATAAAACCATCATAGGGTACCATCAGCGCAATACCATCGAGTAAAACAGGAACCTGCCGTTGCTCAAATCCGCGAAGATTAAAAGTTAATTCGTTGCGTCGTCCAATATTGATATAAACGCCGGGCAATGTTTCTATCGCTTGACCAAGTGTTTGCGCCCCCGTTTGTTGAAGCTCGGCCTGACTAAGTTCGTCAATTGCTGCGATTTGAGTGATGGCTTGACGGCTATCTTTTACAACAATTTCACCCAATTCAAATATTTCAGCATGTACGCAGGGGCTGCAAAGAAGAAAAAGTGCACACCAGATCAATCCTGGTCGTCTAACCATAAAACCTCCAACAATCTGCGAGCACCATCAAATCAACAAAAAGCTTCTTAACATGTCACCGTTTATCCCATCAAACGACACTCTTTGCCATTAAAACTTGCGCCACAAATACTAAAACCCGAGGACTGATGGTGTTGGGCTACTCAATAACGGGCTATGCCACCAAGAGACAACATCATATCAACAATTAATATTCCATGGAACGGCGTCATTACCCTTGATCAAGCACATCAAAGTCACTGGATCATTCACCTTAACAACGGTGCAAGCAACTTTGTCGAAAAAACAAAAGCGCCCTGTCTGTACTTTGCAGACAGGGCGCTTAAGCAATCAGTGCTGTTCTAACGCCTACTCACTATAAGATGTACTAAATTCCATCTCACGAGTCTTAGGGTCATAGATTCCTCTTGTCGCCGCATCCTCTACCCACTCTTCACGCACGGTACCAAGGAACTCCATCTTATCTTTAACAAGCTTCTCCATTGGCAGACCAATCAGTTCCTGAGCCTCTTCTTTAGTAGCATAACCAGGAGCCTCATAGTCGACAGCACCATACTTCGCTAAGATCACACGTAGCTTAAAACGTGCATCCTGAGCTTTGTTGATAGCACTACCAAGAATACGTAGGGTCTCTTCTGGAGCATGGAAGAATCCACCGTGGGCAGCAACAGCAAAGTCCCAACGCCATTGACCGTGACGGATATCCATCAAAGCAGCCTTCATTTCCGCTTCAGTCGCACCTAGCTCCCAGGCCTTAGCAGCTTCAAGGTGTGCTTTAGCCAAAATACCTGTTGCGATATTGGCTAACTCGTTCTTACGCTCCAATTTGCGAGCAATGATGTCCTTAAACTCTTGCTCGGTCTCACCATGGCAGTTCAGGCAAGTATTCTGAATATCCTCTAGTGGGCTACCAATTTTATGGCTAGAGTACTTAACGCCACCTTCGCGTACATATGGCATATGGCAATCAGCACAAGCTAGATTGTTTTGACCGTGGATACCCGTTTTGAACGTTTCGTAACCTGGGTGCTGAGCCTTGAGCATTGGGGTTCGACTTAGCTTATGAGTCCAGTCGGTGAACTCACGCTCATCATAGTAGCTCTCAATATCCTCAGCTGATAGACCGTTGTCCCATGGGAATGTAACAACTTTAGCTACCTGCTCGCCACCCGTTGGGTCAGTCCACGTGGTTTTCTTAAAGTAGTACTCAGAGTGGCACTGAACACAAACTAACGTACGCATATCTTGATGATTGGCATCTGCAAATGGCTCACTGCCTTCTGCATCAAGGCCGCGCTTGAGGTAGTCACGCGTAACTGTCAATCTCATTGTCTCGTTGTCATGGCAATCAGCGCAGCCTACAGGATTAACAATCTCATTACCCCAGCGCGCCCATTTTCCTGTAAAGAAGTCAAGCTCACCCTTCTCCTCGATCAAACGTGGGACATCTGGAGATTTACACGTCCAACAGGCCGTCGGCATTGGACCCGTTTTCTGGTCTACTGGAGCGCCAGTACGCAGAGAGTTAATATTGTCTTCCAAAATATAGTAGTGACCACGAGGTGCATTGTAATCTTTGGAGAAGCCGTAACCAGCCCACATGACAACTAAATTTGGGTCTTGCTTCAAGACATCTTTAATCTCATCGCTTTTACGAGTCTCAAGATAAGAATCATACTGACGTGGGTAGTATCTTCCCCATTCAGCACTTTTTGGTTCTAATTTTGCGATTTCAGGTACAGAATTAATCGCCGCTTGCTCTGCCTTGTTCTCTTTAATCGAGAACACCAGCAGCAGCATAGGGACCATTATGACCACAGAGGCAATTGTCACAAATGTTGATCTTTTCATAGAGTCATCTCCTAGTTGAGTCTTCTAAAGTTCTTTGACACCTAAATTATGCTGTGTTGTCGTTAGGTTGCGGGTACGGCCGTGAGGCACCATCCGGTGGCAGTCCCAACAACGGCGGCCCATAGGTACGGCATCATCAAACTGACTGTACAACTGGCTGTTTTGCTGCATTTGCGATACAGCTTCAGCATGGCATGAAATACAATTATTTTGTATCCGTTCAGCGGCATCATCGGTAATGCGCAGGTTGTAACCATACGTTCTAAAGGTCATGGCCATAGAATGATTAAAACCATCTTTAGCCTTAGCCAGCATCTTGTTAGCAAAAGAATCACGCGGCAGATGGCAGTCAATACAGCTGGCTTGCTCGCGGTGAGAGCTATGCTGCCAAGTTGCATAATGGGTGTTCATGGTGTGGCAGTTGATGCAGACCTTAGGGTCTCCAGAGAAGTAGGACAGCATCTTCGATTCATAGACTATATATAAAAACAGTCCGATCACTGCCACAACACAACAGGTTGCTACATATCGCATAACGTTACTATTTTTCATAAGCAGCCTTTTGAGTAGTGGAACGTTTCTGTTTCTCAAACTTGAATTCTTGATTCAACATTGCTCTTCGCCAGTGATACATCGTCTCACCTCCTTCGAAGGTTCCTAGCTGCGGTAAAATCCGCTAATGCCGAATCGGTAGTTCACATAGTGCTTAAAAGTTCAGCGTTTTCTCCCTCTCCGCAAGAGAAGGAGAAAACTAGCCGTTAAAACTTGTATTGTAAGCGTGCAGTCAGAATTTCTGTATCTACAGTTGGGTTCGCTACGCCATTGGACGCATCATCATCTTGCATAAAGTTTGCGTACTTAATAAGGAGCTTAAGGTTTTTGTTGATCGGCTTCACAAGGACAAGATCAACCTCATCGCCATACGTACCATCAAAGGCATCATCATCGACCGTATCGAAATAATGATAAACAGCGATCAATTTGCAGCCAAGAACCTTAGTGCTAGCCTTAACATAATAATCCTCTAGGCCACCTAACAACCCGCCACCGTTCGTTGCTAAAAAGAGATCAGCAAATCCGTTAAATTTATGGGCGGTGCTAAACAGTGTATCGAATGGGCGATCGGAACCATCTTGACCAGAGATATACGAATAACCAGCACCGATGTTAACCTTAGAAACCTGCATACCTAAGTATGCGTTAAACATATCAGCATCATGATCTTCGCCATCGGCAAAATCAGACTGGTGAGTATAATCAATATAGTAATCAAAAGGAGCTGGCTTGCCGACGAAACGGAAACCATAGGTCGCACTGTCACGGGCGGTATCGACGTTAGACTCCGTATCTAGCAGATAGACATAACCAGAGAGGGAGTGTTTCTCGAATGGAGAATATTTCGCATTAACAAGGTAAAAATGATCAAGATCAGAGTGCGTCAAGAAGATGTCATTGACCTGATTAACATAGCCAGCGTAAATCTTTAAGTCTTGGACGGAAGTGTTTGTAATAGAAACAGCATCAAATGATTGACCATTTAAGCGCCAGCCAATATTGCCAAGAAGACGTGCATCATCGAGAATGATTTCCTGACGCCCAACACGAATAAGCGTATCGGAAATTCCCTTATAATCGAGAAATGCTTTATAGAGGCGGTTACCATCAGGATCAGCAATAAGATCACGATCTAAATCACCATGGAATGAGCCACCTTGTGGAAAACGAAAATCTTCTTGAAGATTGGTCAGGTTGTGAAATTGTGCATAGGCTTCAAAGTTATAAAATGAACCCGTGCGGTAACCAATGCGAGTACGAAGACTAAACTGCTTACCTGGGCTCGTTGCATCATCGCGGTTCTTATATTCATAACTAGCCAATACATCAACGTCTGGGGTACCAGACTTAATTGCCGTCGTAAAATTTTCAAGCACCGCAGCACTTGCTGCTGAAACCCAAACCATGGAAACGAGTACAAGAACAACAACAAAACGTAGCAGTTTATCCATTCGACATTCTCCCTTTCAGTCAATTAAATTCCGTCTCGGAATTGCGACGCGGCACAACCATTTATAAAGGCTACCGCACAATAATGAGAACACAAGACAACTACCGACAATCACAGCAGTTTGATACTGTGCGTACACACAGCTCTTGGTTGTGGTGTTACAATGTACGTGCCAAAAGAGCAGAGAAAGTTCTAACTAGCTGAAACAAAGAGGAAAACTTAGAAGAGACAATAAAAAGAAGGAAGCAGAGCTGGTTAAGATACTCACAATGATACCTAATGGTAACATCATCGACAAACAGCGTTACCCTGTGGTAACGCTATCTAAATTGTACCGTTGAACTTTCTCCCAAAGGCTTTTGCGAGAAATTCCGAGATGTTTAGCGGTCTCACCCTTTTTACCACCACACTCGACGAGGGCCTGAGCAATATATTCACGTTCAAAAATGCTCACAGCGTCTTTTAATTTATGACCTGATTGACAATTGAAACCAGTTGTCGACCGACTAGATTCCAACAACTCACGCGGTAAATCATCGGGTAGAATTAATTCACCTGAACTCAATGCCACGGCACGTTCCATCGCATGTTCAAGCTGACGAACATTGCCTGGAAAGCGGCAGTTAAGCAAAACCTCAAGCGCTGCTGGAGACAATCGACATGTTTTTTTATTCATAGCACTAGAAAATTTTTCAAGAAACATTTGTGCTAACGGTTGAATATCATCAATACGGTTACGCAAGGGGGGGACTTCGATCTGGATAACGTTGAGACGATAAAATAGATCTTCGCGGAACATTCCACTGGCAACATCATCTGCAAGAACATGGTTGGTCGCTGCAACAATTCGCACATCTACGACAACTTCGTTTTTACTGCCAAGCGGCTGTACCGTGCGCTCTTGAATGGCTCGCAATAATTTTGCTTGGGCAGCAGGAGGAAGGTCACCGATCTCATCAAGGAAAAGGGTTCCGCCATGCGCTAACTCGAATTTCCCCTTACGATTATCGCTTGCCCCTGTAAAAGCTCCTTTCATGTAGCCGAACAACTCTGATTCAATTAAATTTTCAGGCAATGCCGCACAATTCACTCGAATTAAAGGGCCATTGCGTCGCGCACTATTTTGATGAAGAAGTTCAACAACACACTCTTTTCCTGTACCATTTTCACCACTTACCAAAACAGTTGAATCGATCGAACCAAGACTTTCTGCCAGCTCCATAACTTTTTGGGCTGCTTCACTCTTAACAACTAAACACCTCATCTTATCTTGGTCGACAGGATGCTTTAGCTGCTCATTTTCAACGCGCAAACGTTTCTGTTCGGTAACATCACGACTAATCAGCAATGTTCCCAAGAATTTCCCATCTGGCGTTCGAATCGCTGTGTAAGAGTTAGAGAAATATCGTTTTTGAGCATGAACGATACGACTTCCAGACGATATTTTACCGCTTTTTAAACTTTCAATAAGTTCAAGAATCCGATGATGCATCCGTGGCGGGTGTAAGGTGAGAATACTCTTGCCGAGAATTCTTTCGGCCTTAACACGCCTAACACTTTCAGCGGCGGGATTGCAAATACGGATAATGTCATTTTCATCGAGAAAAACAACACCTTCTGACATCTCTTCTACAATCGACTGATAGATCGAGCTAAAGGACATTGCGCACCTCCAAGTGTTTACTTTTAGTAACAACATAACCTGCACGCAATGAACTGTCAAATAGGCTATAGTCAAGTAGATGAGGGAGATTACTCCCCCCTCGGCTCTCACACCACTGGGCATACGGTTCACGTACCACGGCGGTTCCTTATGTTGATATTCTTCGCCTTGCAAGCAATGCATCGATCAGGCCGTACAATCCTAATTTATCGAAGTAACGTTTGCGAAATACATCGTTCATGTGTGACGCACCGCTGTTCCGCCATGGTCCCCTACCATTGAAAGCACTGGCCTTACGCCTAACCTTCGCAGCTGTGGGTTCTTGTGACGAGTACGGCCTTCTTTCCATTGCCGCCAGCCTACACATCGTAGCTTTCAGCGTATCCATCCGTCCAACTCTTCGGCATAGCCTTTGGTCTCAGTTACGGCAAAATAGTGCAACCATCCTCGAAGTACAGGATTCAAGTCTTCACGGATAAAACGTGCAAATTTCTTCCACGTCCCTGTCGAAAGAGTGTCTTGAGGTGTAATCGAAATGACCTCTGAGTTTCTTTCGATACTCGGATACGGGTTAGATGGTGGTTGGTGAAGCTAAAACCAAGGAAGATACGTTTCCATGGTCGGCCAACGGCACTCTTGACGTGATTGACCTTCAGCTTTAGTTTGTCTTCGACATATTTTGTTACGGATTGCAGAACCCGTTCTCCGGCGCGGCGGCTGCGGATGTAAATGTTGCAGTCATCGGCGTATAGACAGAAGATGTGCCCTCGCTGCTCTAGTTCTTTGTCAAGGTCATCTAAGAGAATGTTGGATAGTGACGGTGATAGCGGGCCGCCCTGTGGTGTGCCCTTGAGTGTCGATACATTCGTGTTTCCGCATTGCACCCCCGCTTTAAAAAACGAATTTACTAGTCGTTTTAACCGCTTGTCCTTAACTTTCTTGCCTAGGCGTGTCATGAGGATGTCATGGTCTACCTCATCGAAGAACTGTTTTAAGTCCCTATCTACCACCCAGCGTTTTCCTGATCGCTGGTATTCGCGTGCCTTGAGTATCGCTTCTTGGGCGCTACGTCTGGGGCGAAAGCCATAGCTGCTTTCTGTCATATACCTTGCTCGAACTGTGAAGGTTTCCTTCCTCAACACATGGTTTGGCCCTTTGCCCATGATCGCTATGGACGACTATGGCCTCGGCTGACTTCTCATGCTGCGTCCTGCCGCCTTTCGACGACAGTAGCTCTGTGTACAACATGAGACATCCCCGGGTAATGCACTCCTGCCTTCACGCTTATACCTGCCGCATCTACGACCGCGTCTTCCGTGTAGGTATAGGACTTTAGAGATAGTTGCCTCCTCACCCAACACGACCGCCTCTTATGCGGTTCCTGCTCGTCAGGCCAGCACTTTGCCTTCGGCTCGCTCCCCACAACACCTCACAATGTCGCAGTTGCCGTTCAGCTAACACTTCCCCCTACAGGGTGTGTAAGGGACTTGCACCCTCAAGCAAGTGCACCATGCCGAGCGCACAACAAAAAAAAGGGGTACCCTAATGGGCACCCCTTTAAATCTAAAATTAATCTTTTAGATATTTTTTACTCGATACCAGCAGCTTTCTCAAGCATTGCTGTTGTAACCGACTTAGGACGCTCAATCGCGTAACCTAAAGCACGGTCCCATGTAACGTTAGGTAGGCAACCTAAAGCACGACCTACACCGAAAAGAACAGTGTAGAATTCATACTCTGTGAGGCCATAGAACCACTGGATAACACCAGACTGTGCGTCAACGTTAGGCCATGGGTTCTTAGCTTTACCTTGCTCAAGCAATACGTCTGGAGCAACTTCGTAGATCATGCTTACGAGTTGGAACAGTGGGTAATCTTTCAAGCCGTCTGTAGCCAGGCAGAACTCACGTTGTGAAGTATAACGTGGGTCAGTCTTACGCAATACTGCGTGACCGTAACCAGGGATAACTTGACCGCTGTTAAGAGTTGCCCAAAGAGCTTCCTTGAGACCTTCTTTAGTTGGAACCTCACCACCAAGCTGTTGCATGAAGTTTTGAGTCCAGCGAAGAACTTCTTCGTTAGCCAAACCGTGCAGAGGACCAGCCAAGCCGTTGATACCAGCTGAGTAAGAGTAGAAAATGTCAGAAAGTGCTGAAGCAACCAAGTGAGTGGTATGAGCTGAAACGTTACCAGACTCGTGGTCAGAGTGAAGGATGAAGTACATACGTGCAACATCTTTGTACTCTTCGCATTGGCCGATCATGTGAGCGAAGTTACCACCCATATCTAACTCAGGGTTAGATGGGATATGAACGTCAGCTTTGTACTTCATGCGGTAGATGTAAGCTGCCAAAGGAGCAAGCTTCGCCATCAAGAAGTTACAATCGTCAAGCATGTCTTCCCAGCAAGTCATCTTGTTGAACTTACCGGCAGCATAGTTGTTTGAGAATACAGAATCACGCTGCATTGCCAAGATACCAGAAGAGAACATTACCATTGGATGAGAGTCACGTGGTAACGCACGTACAACATCGATAACGTACTGAGGAAGTACAGAAAGTGACTTCCACTCTTCAACGATCTCAAGAGTTTGCTCCATTGTTGGAACATCACCAGTCATAAGTAGGAACCAGAATGCTTCTACGTATGGGTAGTTACTGCCTGGTACTTTTGGAAGAGCTTCGAAAGTCTCAGGGATTGTCATGCCGCGGAAGCGGATGCCTTCCATTGGATCAAGATAAGAGATATCTGTAACGAGGCATTTGATGCCACGTGCACCACCGATACATTGTGAAATAGTAACTTCACCTAAAGAAACATCACCGAACTCTTTTACTAGCTTAGTAGTACGAGGACGATGAGCATCAATCTTTTGCTTCATGACTTGCTTTAATGATGACATTTTTTCTCTCTCCTTATAAATGGAAATGAAAATGGGGCGACCTACATGGCCACCAACCAACTACAATAACTTCAGACAAGCAAGTCCCCCCGACCGCTCGTCATGAAGAAAAAACCAATTCAATAAAAAAAACCTATTTCAAATTCACACACGGCCTTTTACCACTAGAAGTTTTAACAAACTCACCCTGTGGCGTCAAGGCATTTTTGTATACAGTATTTTTTATCACCGCAAGTCTTTTTACATTCACAGCCTCCTATGTCCATGTTACATTGCCTAAATTATGAGCACTTCTACACTTAAAATTGGTTCGATTGTTCTCGACAACAATGTCATTCTTGCGCCCATGGCGGGGATCACAAACTCCCCTTTTCGCCAGATTTGCAAACAATCAGGTGCTGGACTTGTTTATTCTGAAATGATTAGTGCCAATGGTCTGATACGCGACGGACAGCGAACTCTAGAGCTTCTACGCCGCTCCGGTGAAGAAACGCCCTTCGGTGTACAACTTTTTGGCGACGACCCACAAGTTTTAGCTCAAGCATCTGAAATCATATCAGAATACGGTGAGATTCTGGACCTAAACATGGGCTGCCCAGTAAAAAAAGTTGTTCGTTCTGGCGCTGGTAGTGCCCTTATGCAATCGCCACAACGCGCAGCTGCTGTAATCAGCGCTATGCGAAAATCATCCAACCTGCCAATGACAGTAAAATTTAGATCTGGCTGGGACTTATCAACAATCAACTTTTTGGAGATCGGTAAGATCGCTGAACAGTGTGGTGCCGATGCTTTAATTCTTCACCCCCGCACTCGCTGCCAAGGATTTGGTGGAAAATCAAACTGGGATCACATCACAGAACTTAAACAATCGGTTAATATTCCAGTTATTGGCAGTGGCGACATTATCACCCCTGAAGATGCAATCGTGATGATTGATCAAACAGGCTGTGATGGTGTTATGGTCGGTCGTGGCTGCTACGGCAACCCTTGGCTTATTGAAAACATTTTACACCATCTTAAAGATGAAGAGTTAACAATAGTTTCTGCTCACGAACGGCGACAAACAGCCCTAAAGCACCTTAAACTTTATCAAAAATCCTTTGGTGACCGTCGTGCTGCCGCCGAAATGCGCAAACACCTGTGCTGGTACTCTCGCGGACTCTCAGGTGCGGGTGAATTTCGTTTTCGTGTGAATCAAATCAATGAGATAAAGCAACTCGAAGAAACCATCAACACGTTCTTCTCTGCTCTGGATTCAATTCATGAGTGATACCCTCACGGATCAAGACAAACTATCGACCAATGTTCTCAACAGTACCAACGATGCGATTATTGCCATTGATAATTCGTACCATATTGTTTTCATTAATCCTGCTGCTCAGATTCTCACTGGGCTCTCATCACGTCAGGCATTTCAGCATGATATTCTCAATATGTTCCAAGGTCAGGATGACATCATCTATCTGATTAAAACGGCCATGACTCAAAGCCGATCTATTTCTGACAGAGAGACCATTCAGCTTCAGCGCCAAAACGCATTACCATTACCCGTTAGCGTTAACGCCTCGCCTCTTTATACAGATGCAGGGGTGCAAGAGGGCATTATTTTAACCCTATATGATGTCTCCAATATTCGACAGCTAGAGCAAGACAATCAACGTGCTGAACACCTAGGAATGCTTGCAACTCTCGCAGCAGGACTTGCTCATGAGGTAAAAAACCCCCTCGGTGGCATACGGGGGGCAGCACAGTTGCTATCCATGGAGTTAGGCCAACGTAACGACCTCCTTGAATACACTCAAGTAATGATCAAAGAAACAGACCGAATTAACGGCATCATCGAAGAGTTAATGGACCTCACCTCGCCACGGTCTCAAGTGATGAGTGAAGTTAACCTGACAAAAATAATTAACGATATTGTCTTGCTACAGTCCCAATCGGATCAAGGCAAAAAGATCCATTTCAACCTGCAACTCGACCCAAGTATTCCACCAATTAAAGGGGATCAAAAACTGCTAACGCGGTTATTTTTAAACTTAATCAAAAATGCAACAGAGGCCATTGAGGGCAGCGGGATGATTACAATCTCAATCAGAATTGATAGAGAACATCACCTTACCCGTCCTGGGCATGCTGCGATTCCATTTGTTCTGGTAAAAATAATCGATAACGGCCCGGGAATTAACGACAGTATTCGGCAAAAGATGTTCACCCCTTTTTACACAACCAAAAATAACGGTAGCGGACTAGGGCTCGCGATTAGCCAAAAAATCGTAACCGATCACAATGGCTTATTGCGTATTGAAAACACGTCCGAGTCTGGGACCTGTTGTAGTGTATATCTACCATTCATTTCAGCAATACCTGCTATTGCAAATTTGGAGTTATAACCATGTCACTAAAACGAGTTTTAGTTGTCGACGACGAAGAAAGTATTCGCTGGGTTCTTTCAAAAGCTCTTACCCGCCAAGGACTTCAAGTCGATATCGCGGACTGTGGCGAGAGTGCACGAAACTTTCTCAGCAAGAATCAATACGATCTTGCCATGATCGACATCAAGATGCCAGACATCTCAGGACTTGACCTATTGGATGAAATCCTTGTCAGCCACCCGACACTTTTCATCATTATGATGACCGCAGAATCGTCTATGCAAAATGCCGTAGAAGCGATGAAGCGAGGTGCATATGATTACATCACCAAGCCTTTTGACCTCGATGCGCTTGAAGAAATTATCCTTAAAGCACAAAAGAATGTCATTGCCGACAGCACTAAGGCACCCTCGCTACGACAACCAATATCTGACCCAAGCGGCAAAAGAGCAATCATTGGCAACAGCTTACCAATGCAAGAAGTTTATAAACTCCTTGGCAAGGTATCGAATTCTGACATCACAGTACTGATCACAGGTGAATCCGGAACAGGTAAAGAACTTATTGCCCGAGCCGTACACCACAATAGCAAACGTGCTGAGATGCCATTTGTTGCCCTAAATTGTGCAGCAATTCCTCATGAGCTTCTCGAAAGTGAGTTATTCGGCTTTGAGAAAGGTTCGTTCACCGGTGCAAATGAGCGGAAAATCGGTAAATTTGAACAAGCAAATGGCGGCACGATCTTCCTCGATGAAATTGGCGACATGCCTCTTGACCTACAGACAAAACTGTTGCGCGTTTTGCAAGAGAAAGAGATCACCCGAACCGGCGGTAGCCAACCAATACCGATCAATGTTCGTATTGTTGCAGCAACAAATAAAATTCTTGAAACATGCGTTGCGGATAAAAGCTTTCGCGAGGATCTCTACTATCGCTTAAATGTTCTGCCACTGGAGCTTCCTCCTCTACGTGAAAGAACAGAAGACATTCCATTACTCGTTGAATTTTTCATCCAAAAAGCGAACAGTGAATTTAACTCAGAAACAAACCGTTGCAGTGGTAAAGCCATGGAAATTCTGGTTAAACACAGTTGGCCTGGAAACATCCGTGAACTCGAAAACACGATTCAAAGGGCATGTCTTTTAAGTCAGGGGAGCACTTTGAGTGCCAGTGACTTTCCTCAACTAGCAAATAGTAAAGATCAAGAAAAGCAGGAAGATTGTGCCCTAGAGTCTCTAATTGAGAACAAGCTACGCACATCGTTAGCACAGAGAGACATTGTAGAAATTAATGATCTGTATGAGATGGTGTTACACCAAATGGAGCGACCACTGATACAAATAATTTTGGATAAAACGCGAGGAAACCAAGTCCGTGCAGCAGAGGTCTTGGGAATAAATCGAAATACTTTGCGCAAAAAAATCCAGATTCTTGGTATTACTACAGGCAAAAACGGTAAAGCGTAAGAAGCTAGCCATCACTGCGATGAGATTGGTTTTCAAAGCGAGTAAATTGGCCACGGAAAGTTAGATGAACAGTTCCAATAGGACCATTACGTTGCTTACCAATAATAATTTCAGCATCCTGATCGTGCTCTTTATCACAACTACCATCACGACGACGACAGGCTTCGCAATAAACAGATTCACGATAGACAAACATGATGACGTCAGCATCCTGCTCTATAGCACCAGATTCACGTAAATCTGACATCATCGGCCTCTTATCCGTTCGACTCTCCAAGGAGCGGTTCAACTGAGAAAGGGCAATCACGGGCACATTTAGCTCTTTAGCTAAGGCCTTAAGAGATCGGGAGATTTCAGAGATCTCCTGTTGACGACTCTCAGGATTATTACCTTGCATAAGCTGCAAATAGTCAATGACAATCAATCCTAAATCGTGTTCAGCTTTTAAACGTCGAGCCTTTGAGCGTAATTCCAGCACTGAAATAGCGGGCGTATCATCAATATAAATTTTAGCATCAGAAAGTAAGCCGGCACCATTCGTAAGTTTTGGCCAATCAGATTCCCCGAGGTGTCCTGTACGTAATCGACTCGCATCAACCTTCGACACCGAACATAACATCCGTTGGACCAGTTGCTCTTTTCCCATCTCTAGAGAAAAGATCAATGCTGAAATCGGCTTATCGGAGTGCATTGTTGCGTGCTCTACGACATTAACACTAAAAGCAGTCTTACCCATTGAAGGACGGCCTGCCACAACGATAAAATCACCGCCCTGAAGTCCAGCAGTCATCGTATCAAGATCAGTATATCCCGATGGCACCCCTGTCACGAGCTCTTTGCGCTCGTAGAGCTTCTCTATCGCTTTGAACGTATCCTTCATAATCTCTTTAGTTGAGAAATAAGAAGGGCGAATTTTCATATTTGCGATTTCAAAAATTGACTTTTCGGCCCAATCAAGAGTCTTATCCATCTCTTGACCTTCGTACCCACGCGTTGCAATCTCAGTCGCAACACTAATCATGTGACGAGCCACAGATTTTTCTTTAACAAGTCGGGAGTAATAAACGATGTTCGCTGCGGTAGGAACATAATCGACAAGAGTAGCCAGATAAGCACTACCACCAACAGCAGAAAGGCCATCACGCTGTTTAAGCTCAGCTGTTAAAGTTACTAAGTCAGCAGGTTCACTACGTTCGGAGAGTGCGACAAGGGAAGAGAATATCTGACGATGACTTTCGCGGTAAAAATCATCTGTATTCAAAATTTCGAGAACCTTATTAAGGGCCTCATTGTCTAAAAGAATGCCACCAAGAATGGACATCTCGGCTTCTAGGTTTTGCGGAGGTAATTTATGGGTGAGCGTCTCTGACATAGTACAGCACGTTACCTTTGTCTATTGATAGCATATACAAATCAAATACGATCTCTTGGCCATAGATCACTCCGTTCTCCGACAACACCATACATTGCAAGTGGAGATACGAAGAACACTCCTACGACAGGTCACAAGAACCTGTCGTAGGATAATATCACTCTATTCTGCGGCAACAACAGAAACAGAGATTTCAGCAACAACCGCTGCAGGAAGCTTAACAGCAACCTTGTGATCACCTAACACCTTGATTGACTCATCAAGTTGAACTTTTTTGCGATCTACTTCAACGCCAGCTTCAGCAAGCTTAGCGCAAATATCAGCTGAAGTAACTGAACCAAACAATTTGCCATCGTCACCAGCACGAAGAGCAAAGACACAAGCAACAGCTTCGATCTTTGTTTTCATCGCATCAGCAGACTTAGCCAATTTCAATGCTTTATGCTCAAGTTGACGCTTTTGATGCTCAAACTGCTTCATACTGCTTTGATCAGCAACCACAGCAAAGCCTTGAGGCAATAAATAATTACGAGCAAAACCTGGCTTTACATTTACGATCTCGCCGATTTCGCCTAACCCATCAACACTTTCAGTTAAGATGATTTCCATCGTTCTCCTCCACAAAGGATCTACGTAGTTTTTGCACGTGGCTTACGAAAGTCAAACCACATATCAAACACCCCTACGGCCGTCACCAATAAGGGCAAAGGATTGATCACAAGAATTAGTACATAACCAAAAACTCGTGACAAAGTCGAAAATGATTTCTTTGTAAAAAAGAAAGTCATTATGGCAACACCTTGCAAGAAATACAAAGGCAACAACACTGTTAAAATGTTCAGAGCGATAAGTTGTACCATTGGTAATTGAACCAACAAACTAAAGCCTGAAACAATTAAAAACCATATCAGCCATTCCGGTAGACGAAGATCATGAAACAATCCCCCAGAGATGACATATCGCCCTTGAGACACCGCACTTAGCAACAACAAGGTTACTGCTAGCACGACAGCAAAAGAGATTACCGCCAAACCAACATAAGCTTGTTGGAAAAATACAGCCGTTGTATCTAAGACCGCTAACAACTCTTGTAACTGTTCTGGCGGTAGATCAGCTTGTTGGTATACGTCACGGGCACCAGCAACCTCACTGGATACATATGATGCAACCACAGACGAAATCGATGTTTCCATCTGTGTGGCATAGCCCCAACCTGCGATAAAAACAATAGTACTTGTTATCGCCAAACAAACGCCAATTGCCCTGAACCAGCCAACACCTAATCGCAATAGTTTAGGTAGAACAATTGAAGCACTACCAAATTGAAGTAGATAAAACAGGCCATGGTTGAGACTTGACAACTGAATATCGACAACAACAACTATAAGAAACGAAACAAGTGCTGCAACAAAACCTGCCCTCATACCAACATAAGCGACAGGCAAAGCTAGAACTAAATTCAAAACAACTGCCAGCGGTCCTAATGCTTGAGAAAACAGAAGCAACCCGCACGTGACAATTGCGCTAACAACGACCATTATTAACGTTGCTGAAAAATTCGTCTTTTCTTGCACAGCAAAATTAATTGCCAATTAATCAACCGTCCGATTTGAAGTAAATGATAGCAATGCGATATTACGCGCACGCTTAATTGCTTCAGTAACCTTACGTTGATGTGTTGCACAGTTACCAGAGATCCGGCGAGGAACAATTTTACCACGCTCAGAAATGAAGTAACGAAGAGTACGAACCTCTTTGTAATCGATTTGAATAGTATTGTCAGCGCAGAAACGGCAGCCTTTACGACGACCGAAACGACGTCCAGAGTTACTTTTTTTTACAAAAGCCATATCAGATAATCCTTCCAGATTTTTTCTTTACGAATTACTCCGCAGCCTCTTCGGCAGCAGCGTCACCTTCCGCAGCAGCTTCTTCAGCTGGTGCTTCAACTTCTACAGGGGCTTCATAGCCGCCCTCGAGAAGTAAGGTTTGAAACTTGATAATTGAATCATCAAGGCGCATACGACGCTCAAACTCTTTAACAACGCTATTTTCGGCATTAAAGATAACCAGAACATAAATGCCTTGGTCATTTTTCTTAACGGTATAAGCAAGGCGCTTAGTGCCCCACTCATCGACCTTAAGAATTTCAGCTTGTTGATCAGTTAAGACAGTTTTGAACTTGTCTACCACTGCGGTGTAATCATCACCAACAAGTTGAGGATTTACAATAAAAATTGTTTCGTAGGTACGCATGCGTAAACCTCCTCATGGATATTAGCCCCGGTCTCCCCCGGAGCAAGGAGCGGACACTTACTATAATTGCCCGACTTGCAGAATTGAGATGTGTAACACACACCACCACAATTGTCCATTTAAAAACTTACCATAATGGTGTGCACAACTAATTCGTCTTGATTAAACATTGAAACGGAAATGCATCACATCACCGTCCTTTACTGGGTACTCTTTGCCTTCAACACGAAGTAACCCTTTTTCTTTTGCACCTGCTTCACCGCCAGCAGAGATAAAATCTTCATAGCCAATCACTTCAGCGCGGATAAATCCCTTTTCAAAATCTGTATGGATCACTCCAGCTGCTTGCGGGGCTAGGGCATCATTCGATACCGTCCAAGCACGCACCTCTTTCACGCCTGCTGTAAAATACGTAATGAGACCTAACAGTTGATAGCCAGCGTGAATCATTCGATCAAGACCCGGCTCCTCAAGACCTAACTCTGCTAAAAACTCAACCTTCTCGTCATTTTCAAGCTCAGCAATTTCAGACTCAATCTTACCGCAAATTGTGACAAATTCGGCACCTTGTTCAGCAGCATATGCTCTCACTTTATCTACATGGGGATGCTCGCCTGCTAGATCATCCTCTGAGACATTGGCCACATACAATACTGGCTTTATGGTAATCAGATGCATATCCTTAACCAAAGCAACATCATCTGCACTCAGTTGTGCCGTTCTCGCGGGACGACCATCATTAAGACAGCCCTCTAACACCTCTAGAACCTTCAATTCAGCCTGCGCATCTTTATCACCACTGCGGGCAAGCTTTTGTGCCTTAACGTGTCTTTTTTCAACAGAATCGAGATCAGCTAGATTTAGCTCTGTCTGGATAACATCAATATCACGCAAAGGATCAACCGAGCCATCAACATGAACAACATTGTCATCTTCAAAACAACGGACAATGTTTGCTATAGCGTCAACTTGACGAATATGGCCAAGAAACTGATTTCCAAGCCCTTCACCACGGCTTGCACCTTTCACAAGACCCGCGATATCAACAAATTCCATCGATGTTGGCAAAATTCGTTGCGGCTTCACAATCTCAGCTAAAGCATCGAGACGCCGATCGGGAACAGCAACAATACCGACATTCGGCTCAATTGTACAAAATGGATAATTTGCCGATTCCGCACCAGCAGAGGTAATTGCATTGAAAATTGTTGATTTACCAACATTTGGCAATCCGACGATACCGCACTTAAATCCCATAACGCTCTCCAAACAACGATAGCCGAGACAAGCTGTCTCGGCTACCATCTATTATCTTAAAATTTTTCTACTAGGCCAATAGTGGTGCGATGACCAAAGAGACAACACTCATCAACTTGATAAGGATGTTCATAGCTGGACCAGATGTATCTTTGAATGGGTCGCCAACAGTATCACCAATAACGGCAGCATGATGTGCTTCACCACCCTTAGACTCACCTTCAATTTTACCTGTCTCGATAAACTTCTTTGCATTATCCCATGCACCGCCACCATTTGACATCATGAGAGCAAGAAGAACACCAGCAAGGGTTGCACCAGCGAGCATGCCACCTAATGCTTCTTTACCAAGAATAAAGCCGATAAGAACGGGAGCAACAACAGCAACAACACCTGGAAGAACCATCTCTTTAAGTGCAGATTGTGCTGCGATATCAATACACTTCTCAGGCTCAGGCTTAACACCTTCTTTACCTTCAAGCAGTCCAGGAATCTCACGGAACTGGCGACGAATCTCTTCAACCATTTGTCCCGCTGCACGACCAACACTTGTCATGGTTAGAGCACCGATAAAAAATGGCAGTGCACCACCAATAAACAGACCAACAACAACGCGTGGCTCAATAAGATTAATCGCTTCGAGACCAACAGTTGTCGCATAAGCTGAGAATAATGCTAACGCTGTTAAAGCAGCAGAACCAATTGCGAAGCCCTTACCAACAGCAGCAGTTGTATTACCAATTGCATCAAGACCGTCAGTGATCTCGCGTACATCAGATCCTAGACCTGCCATCTCTGAAATACCACCAGCATTGTCAGCGATTGGGCCGTAAGCATCAACAGTCATGGTAACACCAACCGTTGCCAGCATACCTACAGCAGCAATGCCGATACCATAGAGGCCTGCAAAGTAATTTGCAGTCATGATGCCAGCACAGATAATCAAGATTGGAGCCGCAGTACTTTCAAGACCAACAGCAAGGCCAGCAATGATGTTCGTTGCAGGACCAGTCTTACTTGCTTCAGCAATACGACGAACAGGAGCTTCAGCAGTATAGTACTCAGTAATCAAACCAATTGCGATACCAGCAAGTGAACCACCCACTAGCGCAAGGAAGATACCGAACTTAAGGCCCATGATCAAGATTATGAAAAGAGATGCAGCCAAGAAACCACCCGCAGCAACAAACGTCGTTAAACGTAATGCATCGGCAGGATCTTTATCTTGGAAACGCTTCATGGAGTAAATACCTGCTGCAGAGAACAGCAAACCAAACGTTGCAAGAACCAAAGGAAGCAACATCGCAGCAGATTGAATACCGTCACCGCTACCAAGTTGAGCAAGCAGCTCAGGGCTAGCAGCTGCGGCAATAGCAATTGTAGCGATAATTGAGCCAACATACGACTCAAAGATGTCTGCGCCCATGCCAGCTGTATCACCAACACAGTCACCAACGTTATCCGCAATAACACCAGGGTTACGTGGGTCGTCTTCAGGAATACCAGCTTCAACCTTACCAACAAGGTCAGCACCAACGTCAGCAGCCTTAGTATAAATACCGCCACCTACACGTGCAAACAGAGCAATTGAAGAAGCACCCATTGCAAAGCCGTTAATATAACGTGCAGTCTCAGCGTCGCCACCAAAGAAGATGTACATTGCGCCAACACCAACTAAACCAAGAGAAGCAACAGACAGCCCCATAACAGCACCGCCGTTGTAGGAAACCTCAAGAGCACGTGCTTGACCGTGGAGACGTGCTGCTTCAGTCGTACGAACGTTAGCACGAGTTGCTGCCTTCATACCGATAAAGCCACAGGTCATTGAGCACGCTGCACCAGCAAGGAATGCCATCGCAGTTTGAACGCCCATGCCAGCAAGAATCAGTAAAAATACACCCGCAACAAAAATTGCAAGCACACGATACTCACGACGCAAAAAAGCCATCGCACCATTGTGGATAGAATCCGCAATATCAGCCATGACCTCATTACCTACAGGCTCTTGCTTAACTTTGTTGTACAACATGATAGCGGCAGCAAAGCCAACCATCCCCAGAATTACGGCAAAATACGCCATTGCCAATCTCCCCTTTGAATTGATTTTTTACGGTTTTAAAACATTGCGCCCATTGTACTCGCACATGGCGTATTGTTCACCATGCACCAACAAGGCCTCAACAACCTCGGCAGCATACAAGAGCACCTCATCAAGATATTTTTTTTCACTTCCAGAAAACGGCTTCAGAACGTAGTTAGCAACATCGCCACCTTCTGGTGGACGACCAACACCTATACGTACACGAACGTAGGAATTATCACCAAGGGACTGATGAATATTACGTAAACCATTGTGTCCGCCATGGCCTCCACCAACTTTAATGCGTACAGCACCAAAAGGAAGATCAATCTCATCGTGTATCACGATTAAATCCCCCGATGTAATATCGAGGGATTTAATCGCTGATGCGACACTTTCACCACTTAAGTTCATAAAGGTCTGTGGTTGCAACAACATCACACTTCTATTGCAACAACGGCCAACACCATAATGAGCTTTGTGGCCTTTTTTTTTCAGCGAAATACCGCTACGAGCCGCCAACAAATCAACCAACATAAAACCAACGTTGTGACGTGTAGTGACGTATTTCTCGCCCGGATTTCCAAGCCCAGAAATTAAAAGCAAAACTAGGCTTCTTCCGTTGCTGCCTCTTCATCACTCTCTTCAGCATCATCATTGCCTTTGTAACCAATGACAGTAATAACTGTGAAGTTGACATCATGAGGGAGCTCAACGCCATCTGGAACAACAACGTCGTTAATATGAACAACATCGCCGATAGCAAGAGCTTCAACAGCGATATCAATTGATGCTGGAACAACTGTTGGTAAGCAGAACACCTCAAGCTCCTTACGGATAACCTGAAGACTACCACCCTCTTTTTCACCAACAGATTGACCGATAACATTTACAGGAACCATAAATGATGCGGCAGCTGTTGCGTCAATCGCTTGAAAGTCAACATGCGTAGGTACGCGGGAGATTGAGTCAACCTGCATATCTTTAACGATGGCAAATACTCCATCAAAAGAACCGTCACCCTTAAGTGTCAACATTGTGTTCCAACCAGCCTCACCACTGATAGCAGCAGCCAAAGCCTTTGGCTCAACATTAACAGTACAAGGGGCCATTTTAGGACCGTAAACTACGCCAGGAACAAGACCTGCACGACGAGCACTACGTGCTCCACCTTTGCCAACTCGCTCACGCAGTGTTACATTTAATTCTGCTTGTGCCATGATTACTACCTCCAGATATAACAGCGTACTGGCTCAGTGGCACAGCACGCTTTGATTTATTTATACGAACAATGAACTAACAGACTCATCGGCATGAATACGACGAATCGCTTCTGCTAGAAGTTGTGACACAGGTAACGGGCGAAGTTTAGCACACAGCGCCACCTTCTCCGAACATACAATTGAATCGGAAACGACAACCTCTTCGAGACAGCTTTCTTCAATTCTCTCCATTGCCGGGCCAGACAATACAGCATGAGTCGCATAAGCAATAACCTGCTTTGCGCCTTTTCCCTGCAACGCTTTAGCAGCCTGACACAAGGTACCAGCCGTATCAATCATGTCATCGACGATAACACAGGTCTGATCTTCAACATCGCCAATAATATGCATCACTTCCGAAACGTTCGGGCCACTACGACGCTTATCAATGATTGCCAAACCTGCATCCAAGCGTTTTGCGAAAGCGCGTGCACGTTCCGTACCACCAGCATCTGGGGAAACAATAACAACTCGGTCTTGGAATTTAGATTGCAGATCATCAAGTAATACGGGAGCGGCGTAGAGGTGATCAACAGGAATGTCGAAGAAACCTTGGATTTGCCCAGCATGAAGATCCATCGTCAACAACCGATCAACACCTGCCCGAGCAATTAAGTCGGCAACAAGTTTACCAGTAATTGGTGTACGGGGTGCGACTTTGCGATCTTGACGTGCATAACCAAAGTATGGAACGACAGCTGTGATACTCGCTGCTGATGCTCGCTTTAGCGCATCAGTCATAATCAACAGTTCCATCAAATGATTATTGGTGGGCGCGCTTGTAGACTGGACAATGTACACGTCACAGCCACGAACATTTTCGCCGATCTCAACCATGATCTCGCCATCAGAGAAGTTCTTTACGTTGGCGCTACCAAGGGGCACTGAGAGATGCTCACAAATGTCCCGAGCCAAGAGAGGATTCGAATTTCCTGCAAAAATCTTGATTTTATTCACGGTACATCCTGAGGTGATAAACAAGCAATTAAAAGTGTGTGATCAACACAAACAAAAAAAACCTCTCAACGCATGACCGAGTTCCGATCAAACTGTCATCGTAAGAGGTTTTATAAAGTGGCTGGGGCGCCAGGGTTCGAACCTGGGAATGCCGGAATCAAAATCCGGTGCCTTACCACTTGGCGACGCCCCATCATAAATCTATTTATGAGTTAAGCAATATCTCTCCACTGCAATGAAGTTTTATCTGCTCAATTCGTGGAGGCGTTATACAACAAAGACAGTATAGTGTAAATAGAAAAATCAACTTTTCTGAATTTTATCTCTCAGATAATGGCGCAACAACCTGTGACCAATAGCCATACTCTTCAACAAAAACGCTAGCAGCCTGCTGCGCACGGTCTTTATCAAAAAACAATCCAAACACGGTCGCACCGCTACCAGACATCAATGTTCCATCTGCTTCCAACTCAACAAAAATACTTTTGATCTGAGCAATTGTCGGACTTATGGTCATGGCAGCACGCTCAAGATCATTATAAAGTAATTCGACGAGCTCCTTTTGACTCGAAATTCTCGGAACCATAGAACGGGACGAATAATCCTCACAATTTAACCAACCATAGACTTTAGCAGTCGATACAGCAACGCCCGGATTAACAAGAACAATCCAAAACGATGGTTCAATCTTAATTGATGTGAATTGATCACCAACACCACTCGCCCACGCAAGAGGTTGATAGAGAAAGAATGGCACATCTGCCCCCAAAGAGAGAGCTTCTTTGTGCAAAACATTTTCTTCAAGTTGTAAATCTAGCAATTGGTTCAATGCCAAGATTGTTGTCGCAGCATCAGAGGAACCGCCACCCAAGCCAGCGGCAACAGGGATATGCTTATGTAGCACAACATCAACACCACGGGACTGATCATCATACGCCAACATAGCGCGCGCTGCCCGCACCACCAAATTACTCTTAGAAGCGCCCAAATCTGCTTCACAGTGAAAACGCACAACTGGCTCGTCAATCACTGCAAACTCCAATTCGTCATACAGTGAGACACTCTGCATAACCATGGTTAACTCATGATAACCATCTGCTCTTTTACCATTCACATGCAAACATAAATTTACTTTTGCAGGCGCTAGAAATTTCTGATGAGCCATTCAATCCATCCAACTGTTGTTAATTTAAGCTATCTAGAGCTGCATTGGTCCAATCAAGGGCCTCAAAGTAAGCCTGAGTAACAACACGCTGCTCAAAACCACACGAATCGACATCAGACCAGCATGCCCGCTCATATGCTTCAACACAAGAAAGTGTGGCACCAAGCCCCCCTTCTCGCTTCAACAATGCGGCATTCACCTCTTCGGTAAGAGGAAGTGTTTTCAGCACCTCATCCATAGGCAAATCTAAAACACTGTCAAGCATTGAGAACAACCCAACAGTAAAATACATACCACGCTGTTCAGAATCCTCTGTTGCGGACATTATTTCACACATTTTACCGCGCAACAAAGCCATCAACATGAGTTCTTGCGGTTTATCACTAATACTACCCATCGAAACAATACAGGCCCAGTTACGGATATGTTGCAAACCCAGATAGATAATAGCCTGACGAATTGATTTAACCTCAGACATCAAACTATAAAAACTAGAATTAATTTGGCGCAACAATTTCACGCTCAAGTTTACATCGGTTTGTATAATTTCCTCCAGCTTGCACAAATCGATATCAACACCCTGAAGTTCACTCATTAGTCGTAGCATGGCCAAACGACTCGGTGGAATTTTTCGTCCCGAAACAACCTGCGGCTTACTAAAGAAATACCCTTGAAAAAGATCAAATCCTAACTCACGACAAAACACATATTCATCATGAGTTTCAACCTTTTCAGCCAAAAGCTTCAACGACTTTATTTTGCGCAACTTTTCAACCTGAGAAACAACATCTTCACGCGACAGCTCCAACACATCAACCTTAATTACGTCAGCCAATGCAACCAAAGGAACCAGCTCATCTGTTACAACAAAATCATCTAACGCTATCATGTGTCCGCTACGAGACAAACTTCGGATCGCGTCCATAACTTCAACTTCTGGCGTGACAGTTTCTAATACCTCTATCACAAGTTGATTGGTCGGGAACGGAATCGAGGCACCCTTTATTAGAAAATCTCGAGTAAAATTACAAAAAGCCTTTTTATCCCCAACGAGGCGATCAAGCCCAACCTCAATCAAAGAGTTAATAACCACTTCTGAACTAGCAGCATTAAAGTCTGTAATCACAGCATGGTCCACAAACCCATGACGATAAAGAAGTTCATAGGCGTAAACTCGCATATGTCTGTCAAAAATTGGTTGACGACCTATAAACACATCAGCCACGGGAAACACCCCTCAATCGCATAACCCCATTATACATCTCGCTAGAAAATCTAACGAAAGACAGAGGAAGGTCCTCTGGCCTACCGTTTCAACTAAAACAAGAAACAACCAGATTTATTAAAATAACAAATTAACCATAGATAAACTACTCTAATCATCTAAGCAGATGCCTCAGTTAGCTTAATTCAAAATTCGTTCAACAGGATAAAAGGACAACAATAATGGAAGAATTCGAGAAGTGGATTTAATTACTATATTTGCGTATGGTAGAAATCAGTAGAAACGTAGAAGAATCAAAGTTATTCAATAAGGATTCATTGAATAGAGAGGTATTCCACAGAGCAATTAGCCAACATGCTGGTTTTGGTTCTTTGCTCGATTTGCAACAATTGTCTGATCTAGCAATTCTCCACATCGGCTACATTTCCATGCCTCAAATGAGCGTACGAAATCTACATACTGTTCCAAATACATTCGACCGTTACATTTTGGACACTTCATTTTGCCTCTCCTCTCCATGCTCACAAAAACAAATAGCTTTGTTAATGAAATAATACACCAATGTAGAGAAATGGAGAACAAATCTAATCTAAAAAAACATTGTTTTATTAAAAAACAGAACGCCACGCATCTAATGTTTTGGTTCCGATCCCCTTCACGCGCTTGAGTGCTTCGAAGGTATAAAACTTTCCATATCGTTCTTGGTTCTCAACAATTTTCCGAGCCATTCGTTCACCGACACCGGGCAATGCCAACCAGTCAGAATTTGACATCCGATCTGGATGCAAAGAGACTCCTAGTGTCATTCTACGCTCAGCGCTTATATAATCAACCTGAACAAACCACTTACCTTTATCGTCCTTGTTGAAAATAATTCTTTGCCCATTGTAAAGTTGATGCTGCTGAAAATAGTCCCTCAGCACTCTTCGTGCAACATCATGGCTAACGTGACTAAGAGCATCCTGCTTCGATTGCACATGAACAATTCGCGTAAATTTCGAGGAAGTAAGGTTAACCGGAAGCTCGACATAGTAGCCGCTGCTCTCACATGCCTTAAACACAACAGGGGGTACCTGCGGCGCAAGTACCCCCTGTTGAACAGAAACAAACAATGTAAGTATTACCAAGGCAACAACAAATGAACCTTGGCGACCAAACATCCTAGTCAGCGTCCTTAACCAGCTTATACAATAAAGCATCTACGAGTGCATGGTATGATGCATCGATAATATTATCGCTAACACCAACGGTTCCCCATCGAGAATCATCATCTCCCGACTCGATAAGCACCCGCGTAATCGAAGCAGTACCATGCCCACTTGGCAAGACACGAACTTTATAATCAAGTAACTTCATTTCATTTAACTGGGGATAAAAATGTTCCAACGCTTTACGAAGGGCGTTATCGAGAGCATTAACCGGCCCATCCCCCTCTGCGGCAGTGTGCTCAATACGTCCACCAACCTTAACCTTAATCGTTGCTTCAGATAGTGGTTTATCATCCTCTTTCAGTTTGGTGTCGATAACACGAAAACCAATGACTGAAAAATAGTGGCGCAGCGTACCAAGAGCTTTACGCATCAACAACTCAAACGACGCCTCAGCACCTTCAAACTGATAGCCTTTATTCTCCATCTCTTTAATATTTTCAAGAATTTCAAGAGTCACAGGATCTTTACTATCAAGATTGATGTTAAACTGCTCCGCTTTAGCGAGGATATTAGCACGCCCCGACAGGTCAGAAACCAGAACACGAGTCGCATTACCCACTTTTTCTGGGCGCATATGTTCGTAGGTCTCAGGATGGCGCTGAATAGCTGAAACGTGCACCCCACCCTTGTGAGCAAAAGCCGAGTTACCAACGTATGCCTGATGCTTGTTCGGAATTAAGTTCGCTAACTCGTAAACGTAGCGTGAAACAACACGCAAAGTTTTCATTTGCTCGTCAGTCACACAGTCCTGGCCCATTTTAACCTTAAGAGCTGGAATGATCGAACATAAATTTGCATTACCACAGCGTTCGCCAAAACCATTTAATGTCCCTTGAACATGAACAGCTCCCAAAGAAACGGCCATCAGTGAGTTGGCCACTGCGCACTCGCTATCATTGTGAGCATGAATACCAAGTGGAGTTGACACCGCTTCTTTAACTGCTGCCATGATTTCAGGAAACTCACTCGGCAGAGTACCGCCATTGGTATCGCATAAGACGATACAATCAACACCAGCATCTTCAGCAGCTTTAAGAGTCTTAAGAGCATACTCAGGATTAGACTTGTAACCATCAAAGAAATGTTCAGCGTCGTAGATCACTTCAGGAATATGCTGTTTTAAGTAAGCCAGAGAGTCGTTGATTAACTCAAGGTTTTCCTCAAGAGTGATTCGCAGTGCTTCATGAACATGGAAATCCCATGTTTTACCAAAAATTGTCACCACATCAGGATCTGACTGAATCAACGTTTGAATGTTGTTATCCAATTCTGGTGTTGTTTTCGCACGACGGGTCGAACCGAATGCAGCAATTTTCGCCTGCTTCAATTCCACCTTTTTAATCTCTTGGAAGAAAGCGATATCCTTGGGATTTGAACCTGGCCATCCACCTTCAATATAATGAACACCAAGCTCATCAAGTCGTTGAGCAATACGCACCTTATCACTAACTAAAAAAGAGATATCTTCAGCTTGTGTTCCGTCGCGTAATGTTGTGTCATAAAGCTTTATTTGACTCATCAACCTACTCCCTATTGGCCTACAATTAATTACTGATCACTACCAAGTTCAAAAGCATCATGTAAGACGCGAACAGCTAACTCAGTATATTTATCTTCAATAACACAAGAGACTTTAATCTCACTGGTTGAGATCATCTGAATATTGACCCCCTCAGAAGAGAGAGTGCTAAACATCTTACTTGCAATACCCGAGTGAGAACGCATACCAACACCAATGATTGATATTTTTGCAACTTTGTCATCGGATGTAACACCGCCCGCACCAATCTCTTGCGCTGTGGCTTCTACAATTTTCAGAGCCTTTTTAACGTCACCGCGCGGCACTGTAAATGTCAGGTCGGTAAAACCCTCAGTAGAAACATTCTGAATGATCATATCGACAGTGATGCTTGCCTCAGATAATGGGGAAAAAATATCCGCTGCAATCCCAGGGTGATCGGGAATACGCAATACTGAGATTTTCGCTTCATCTTTATTACAGGTTACCCCTGAAACCAGTACGGTCTCCATTTCAGAATCCTCCTTCATAACCAGCGTTCCAGGATTATCGTTAAAACTGGAACGGACGTGAATAACTACATCATATTTTTTAGCAAACTCGACAGAGCGAATTTGTAATACTTTTGCCCCCAACGATGCCATTTCGAGCATCTCCTCGTAGGAGATTTTCTCTATCTTACTGGCATTCGGCACAATGCGTGGATCGGTCGTATATACGCCATCAACATCGGTGTATATTTCGCACACATCAGCCGTTAACCCAGCGGCAACGGCGACCGCTGAGGTATCAGAACCACCACGGCCAAGTGTTGTAATATTGCCCTGATCATCAATTCCTTGAAAACCAGCAACCACGACAATTGTGCCACTCTTTAGATCTTCGCGAATATTGTCTTCGCCAATCTCTTTAATTCGAGCGCGGGAGGAAGCATTATCTGTCAAGATTGGAATCTGATGACCAAGATAACTTTTTGCTTTGTAGCCCATCGACTGAAGACACATTGACAGCAGGGCAATTGTCACCTGCTCCCCAGTAGAGACCAAAACATCATATTCGCGCTCACTTGGAAACTCGCAAATATCATCCGCCAATGCGACGAGTTTATTTGTTTCACCTGACATAGCTGAAACAATTACCACAACATCATTACCTTCATCATAGGTCCGTGCAACTCGCTGCGCTACATTGCGAATTTTATCTGTCGTCCCTACGGAAGTACCACCATATTTCTGTACGACCAGAGCCATTTTCGGTCTACCTCCTTGAGCAATCAATCACGAATAACATACATATTTGATAGCATTTAAAGTATTTGTTTTCAGGGTATTACCACCCTAACATAGTGCTTTTAACAGGTAATGGTAACAGGGTCAAAACTTTTATTTTGTTGCGCTGGAGCAATCTCAACACCACTTAGTTGAGAAGGGGGAAATTATCGCTCAAGCCATCTATCAGAGATAGGTACTTCTCCTTCGCCCCAGAAACCGTAAGCGTCACCGACCTCACCTCATCAGCCACATAAGCTAAATCAATAATAAGCGCGGAGGCTGCCAACTCGGTACATCGTTCCGGCCACTCAACAAGGGCAACACCATCACCATAAAAATAATCATCAAAGCCAAGGTCTAACAGCTCATCCTCCGAGCCAAGACGATATAAATCAAAATGATATAGTGGCAATTTCCCCACATAACTATTTAGTAAAGTGTATGTTGGACTTGTTACGGGAATCGAGACATCAACGCCTAACCCGCGTGCAATACCTGTGGCAAGACATGTCTTCCCTGCCCCTAAATCACCTCGCAACAACACCAATGAACCAGCAACCAACAAACAACCGAGCTGACGACCAAATTGATCTGTCTGCTCTGCTGACTGGGTTTGAAACGAAAACAACACTTCACTTGACAACAACTTACACTCCTATCGCACGAATAATGTCTAACCGCGCAATAACACCAAGAACATTCAAATTATCTACAACGGGGATTAAATGAACCTTATTTTGCACCATCAGCTCTGCAACCTCTGCCACAGGTGTCTCAGCACTGCAAGTTACGACATCTGTCGTACAGATTTCAGCCACCGTTTGAGCACTAATTCTCCGAACTTGCTCTTCGAAGTTTTTCTCGCTTTCGAGATACAACACCCAATCGAAAATCGAAATAACCGTCGGGATATGCAATGTTTTATCGCAGTCAATAAGATCAGTCGTGCTAATAACCCCCACCAATTCATCTTGATCGTTAACAACGGGCATAGTGCTGACATTATGCTGCTGGAATAGCGCAGCAAGTTCTTTTAGCCCTGTTTGTGGCGCAACAGCAACAACCTCTGTTGTCATAATGTTTTCAGCTTTTAGCATAAGTTACTCCTCTCCCATAAGGGATTGACGAACAACGGGAAGTTGCGGCAATAAATCGGTAGCCAGATAACCTACTCCACCATAAAGAACCTGACATCGATCAGCTGCCTTACCATGTAGGTAGACGCCTAGAACTGCCGCACTAAACACATCAACACCTTGAGCTAACCACCCAGCGATGATACCCGTAAGTATATCACCCATTCCACCGCAGCCCATACCAGAATTACCACTACTATTGATCCACTCGCGGCCATCGGGAGCGGCGATAACTGTTCTGGCTCCTTTTAAAACTACAACAACATTCCACTTTTTGGCAAATTCACTCGCAACTTTACAGCGGGAATTTTGAATTTCCTCGATTGACAAACCAGTCATTCGTGCCATCTCACCCGGGTGAGGAGTTACGACAACACTCGCTGTTTGGCGCTTAGTTAAACAAGTAAGATCCTCACTTATGACATTTAACGCATCAGCATCAATCACAAGGGGGACAGCTGAGTGTAGAATGACATCCTGCACCAGCCGCATCACTGGCTCAGATTGCCCTAAACCTGGACCTATGGCGATCACACTCTTATCATGCCATATACTTTTCAACTGATCGAAACCTTCATAAGACAAACAACCGTATTGACTTGGAAGCGCAACAGTCATAACTTCAGCCATTGTTGGGGCAATAAAAGGTTGAACAGCATCAGGAGTCGCCAAAGTGGCTAACCCTGAGCCAGAACGTAATACCGCCGATGCGCACATCTGTGCGGCACCAGATTTACCCGTTGAACCAGCGACCACCAACACATGACCAAATATCCCCTTATGCCCAGCAACGGGGCGATGAGGCAACAATTCTGCCGCAACCTGATCAGTAACAAGAACATGCTGACAAGGCACAGACTGACACAACGAATGGGGTAGACCAATATCAACAGTAAAAAGTTCGCCACCGAACTCAAAGGCGGGATAACTAACTTGCCCAATTTTTGCGAAAGCAAAACTAATTGACACCTCAGCCTTAATCGCGTCAGCGAGAATCGCACCACTACTAGCATGACAACCAGAAGGCAAGTCAACGGCGACAACAGGCAGTTCCAAGGCATTAACCTGCTGAATAGCATGACGATAATGTCCCCTGACTTCCGAATTTAAACCATTGCCAAAAATGGCATCAATCACAAGAGAAACCCCGGATAATTGAGATAGAAACTGATCGATTTCTTCACTCGTTAATGCATGATGAATGGGGTGTTGATCACCTTCTAGGATTTGTAGATTGATCGAGGCATCGCCCGTAATTTCTTCACGACCAGCAAGAATTAATGTTTGAACAGTCCAGCCCATATTTTCAAGATGGCGCGCCATGACATAGCCATCTCCGCCATTATTACCTTTTCCTGCAACAACTAGAATAGGTCCTGGGCGCAGGAATGAATAGCGTTCGTCTACAATGTGTGCCGCACCACGACCTGCATTTTCCATGAGAACAATGCCTGGGACAGCACACTCTTCAATCGCACGGCGATCCAACTCTCTCATTTGCTCAGCAGTTAATAGTCTCATGCCCGCTCCAAGACAACGGTTGCCACGGCATACTCCTGCTCGTGACTATAGGAGAGGTATGCTGGTGATAGTTTTCGTTCTAATTGAATTTCAGCCGCGCGGCCTGACAGATGAAGCGACGGGCAACCAAGGTCATCATTGCGAACTTCCATATCCTGCCATGTTATTCCATCGCGCAAACCTAAACCTAGAGCCTTAACAAATGCCTCTTTCGACGCAAAACGAGCAGCGAGGTGTTGGGCCGCACCTTTACGTGGCAAGGCATAGCCCAACTCATGCTCGGTAAAGAGTCGAGACAACAAGGCCGTTTCACCTCGATCAATAAAACGCTGAAAACGTTCAACGCGCACAATATCTGTCCCAATCCCGACAATCGCCACTGATGCTACCTTACCAGCAAAGCTTTCATTTCACGAACGGCTCGATCAAGACCAACCAGTACTGCTCGGGAGATAATACTATGACCAATATTAAATTCCTCAATCCCCCCCAAGGCAACGACCGCTTGAACATTATGATAATTAAGCCCATGACCAGCATTGACACCTAGACCTGCTTGACGCGCGGCATGAATAGCATGTTCAATTTTACCTAACTCAGCTAGCTGCGCACCACGCGATGGAGCATCACAATAGCTACCCGTATGTATTTCGATAGTATCGGCACCGACTTGAAACGATTGATCTATTTGCTTCAAATCAGGATCTACAAACAAACTAACAACAATCCCATATTCTTGTAGTTGAGCGATGTGTTCTTTAAGTTTTTGAGAACAACCAGCAACATCTAGCCCGCCCTCGGTGGTTAATTCTTGACGTTTTTCTGGGACTAAAGTCACCGCATCTGGCCGAACTCGACAGGCTATCGCGACCATTTCATCGGTACTAGCCATCTCTAGATTGAGTGGTGTTTGTACAGTCTGACGCAGCAATTCAACATCACGATCTTGAATGTGACGACGGTCTTCACGAAGATGAACCGTAATGCCGTCAGCACCAGCTAACTCAGCAATCGAGGCCGCCGCAACAGGATCAGGATCTATCGTTCCACGCGCTTGGCGAACCGTTGCAACATGATCAACATTTACCCCTAAACGTACCATTAGTGATCTCCCTCTTTCACACCACCAAGGTGCGTTTCAACGGCAGCAACAATTTCACCAGTAAGTTGCTCAATTTGCGAGTCACTCTCACCCTCTAGCATAATGCGTAGTAATGGTTCTGTGCCTGAGTATCGAATCAATACTCGACCCGTTTGACCTAGCTGCTCTTCACAGTGCTCAATAACACTCTTGATTTCAGGAATGGATGCCAATTCAACCCGCTGCTTTACGCGCACATTACATAGAATCTGCGGTAGCGCTGTCATCACTTGCGCCAGCTCTGATAAAGGCTTACCCGTCCGCTGCATAATTGCCAACATCTGTAATGCCGAAAGGGTGCCATCTCCCGTGGTATTATAATCAAAAAAGATCATGTGACCTGATTGTTCACCACCAAAGTTATAACCGTTACGGAGCATCTCCTCCGTCACATAGCGGTCACCAACACCCGTCTTAACAACCTGACCACCAGCATTACGCATAGCGATATCTAAGCCCATATTGCTCATAACTGTTGCAACTAATGTATTTTTAGCAAGAGCGTTATTTTTCAGCAAATGTGTCGCACAGATCGCCATAATATGATCGCCATCGACTTCACTACCATGCTCATCAACAAATATAACCCTGTCGGCATCACCATCTAAGGCGATACCAACATCAGCGCGATATTCGCGGACAGCTTCAGCCATAACATGTGGATAAAGAGAACCACAGCCTGCATTTATATTGGTGCCATTAGGGCTAACCCCTAAGGTGATCACCTCAGCGCCAAGCTCTTGCAGCACGGCAGGAGCAACTTTATACGCTGCACCATTGGCACAATCCAACACGATACGTAAACCTCGTAGGTCTAAATCACGGGGAAATGAATTTTTCAAGAAAACAATATAACGACCTGTTGCATCATCAATGCGAAATGCACGGCCAACCTCATCAGCAGTAGGCCGCAAAAGGTCTAACTCTTCCGAAAACAACAGTTTCTCAAGCTTAAGTTCCATCTCGTCAGGGAGCTTAAGACCTGAATGGGAGAAAAACTTGATCCCATTATCTTGGTAAGCATTGTGGGATGCCGAGATCACCACCCCTGCATCAGCCCGCATCGAACTGGTGATAAATGCAATGCCGGGTGTCGGCAATGGGCCAACCAATTGCACATCAACCCCCATGGAACAGATACCTGCAGCCATCGCATTTTCGATCATATACCCCGACAAACGTGTATCCTTGCCGATTACAATACGGCGCCGTTTATCAGAACCTTTAAATAGATAGGCCACAGCACGACCAAGCTGCATCGCAATCTCAGTCGTCATCGGGTGGACATTTGCCACCCCTCGCACACCATCAGTTCCGAATAATTTTTTTTCCATAATATAATTCTTCCAAATAAAACTGACTTTAACCATCTCAGCTTGTTAATCGTTAGTTGTCTGCTGTGGTTCAACAACGTCCATGACGATATCGTCGTTTTCGACCACCTCAGGGGGAATAATAATCACTTCAACTTCAACGGTTTTTTGATCTTTCAACGTTGTATAGGTGCCACGATAGTCGATAGGCAGCGTCAAGGCGAAACTTTCTTGCGCTAAAGAGATATCAACCTTTTCAGTCACAACCCCATCGACGTCTTTCACTTCACTCTCTGCGCCCTCAATAACGACCGACTCTGGGCGAATGATCACTTCACTCAATATCGCACCATCAACAGGTTGTCCCTCAAAAGCAATACGTACGGGGACGGTCTTTTGACGAACACGCTCCAATTTCACTTCGACATACGATGGCGACAAACGCGACACTCGTAAGGCGCTAGGTATATTTAAATTTTGATCAAGTCGCTTGAATGTTGTTAAGCCTGCTTGCAAACCACGTAGGTCAACAGACATACTCAATGCGGATGATTGAATATTGCTCAATAGCGTACGTGGCCCACTAATTCGGACATCAACCAAACTTGGAACCTCGTTCGCAACCACAAGACCAACTGGTAAATTTTTCAATTCGAGGGGAACGGTATAACCAACCTCGGCCTTTTGCTCGCCCATGACAAATAACCACAGTAACAAAGCAAAGACCAACGAGAGCAGCTTAAGTCCCCAGTTGCGAACAATCAGTTGAAACATCGCTCAAATCGCTCCTATGATTTACGACCGGGGTCAAGTAAACGGGTTAAAATACGCCGCAAAGAGGTGGAATCAAGATCTCGTGTCATTCTTCCCCCGACAACGGCAGATATCTTCCCTGTCTCCTCTGAAACAACAATTGCTACGGCATCAACAACCTCTGTAAGACCGATGGCAGCGCGGTGACGTGTTCCGAGGTTCTTACTGATATCAGGGTTTTGTGAGAGCGGTAAAAAGCAACCCGCCTTTTTCAAACGACCATGCTGTAAAACTAAAGCACCGTCATGAATCGGCGAACGGGGAAGAAAAATGGCTGTAATCAGATCGGAGGTTACTTTTGCATCAACCTCTATCCCGACCTCAAGAAAAGTCTTAAGTCCCGTTTCCCGCTCAATCACAATTAATGCACCAATTTTTTTACTAGCCAGATTGATTGAAGCCGTAACGAGTTCTTCAATAACCTGAGTCTCTTCACGATAAGAGACATCGGCAAAAAAAGGGTTGCGCCCAACATGCATTAAGGCTCGACGAATATCACTTTGAAAGATGACAACAACGACAAGGACAATGGAGGTAAGGAAGTTATCAAGAAGCCATTGCAGGGTATAAAGCCCTGTCAACTGTGAAGCAACATAGACGGTAAGAATCACCGCTAAACCAAGCAACATTTGAACCGCACGAGTCCCTTTGATAAGAAGGATAATTCGATAAATGATAAAAGCAACCAAGGCAATATCCAGTGCATCAAGCACCCACCTAAAGTTTTTCATCATCTCATCGAACATCCCCATACACGACTCTCTATATCTATTAAAATGTTATTTATCGACCCGCAGTCATTGCCCATGCAGTGTCTACAACATGACGAGTTTCTTCGACATCGTGAACACGAAAAAACTGTACGCCGCGAGAGACAGCGACAGCAACCGTTGCAAGCGAGCCACTCAAGCGTTGTTCGGCTTGTGGTTGATTTAATATTGAACCAATGAAACTCTTACGTGAGGTTCCCAACAAAACGGGATAACCCAACGCATGAAATTCTGATAAACGCTGTAAAATTTCGAGATTACCTGCCAAAGACTTACCAAAACCGATTCCTGGGTCAATAGCGATCTTATCAACATCGACACCCGCTTCAATGGCGAGGTTAGCTGAACAGCGCAAGCAGGAAATGACCTCGGCAACAAGATCCTGATACTGTGTATCGGACTGCATCACCTCAGGCCGACCACGGGTATGCATAACAAACAACCCAGCACCACTCGTTGCCACAACATCTGCCATCAGCGGATCAAAAGTTAATCCACTGATATCATTAATAAAGTTCGCACCGCTATCTAGGGCTGCCCTCGCAACAGATGCCTTTGTTGTATCAACCGAAATCGGAATATCAAAACGGTTCCGTATCGCTTCAACCACGGGGACAACACGCGCGATTTCAACATCCTCGCTAACCCCAACAGAACCAGGTCGGGTACTTTCCCCTCCAATGTCGAGAATATTAGCTCCTGTTGCCAGCTGTGATTCAGCCTGAGATAGCGCCGTGTCGACAGCGAGACTCACCCCACCATCATAAAACGAATCAGGTGTAACATTGATAATCCCCATCACCTGAGGACAATCCAAAGTCAAACGACAATCCTTGCCTGCTAAATACGCTGAAGGAGTGTAATAATTCACCAACAGGCTACTTAGTTGCTGCGCAATGCTTGCCAGCCCAAAGGGCTGGCAAGGCAAACGTCGAACAAGCAGCTTCAATTGCTTTTTTGTGCCCATAAGCAAAACGTCAGTATAACTGCGGCTACAGGTCACTGATCCGCGCGCGACAGCAGCATCAGCACCAATGGACAGCATCTCTTGCTTTAGAATGTTAGCCGCGCCACAAGGCACCGATTCAACTAACACATTTATACTTTGTGCTTTACCCACCATCCGTTGGATTCCAGCGGGATCAACACCAAGTGACGTCATTGCTGAGACCACCTGAGCTTCGCTCTCCAAGTTTAAAACTCGTAGATCAAAACTACTCACCTATGCATCAACCTCTTCTTCGGCTGAATCAGGCACATCGGCACCCGTTTGCTCTGACATGATACGAGCAATATCTTGTGCATCAATGGTCTCTTTTTCGAGGAGTTCCTGAGCCATCTGCTCAAGAATCTCACTGTTATCGCGAAGAATCTGTTGCGTTTTAGCGTAGGATTCAGAGACAAGACGGCTAACTTCTTCGTCAATAATTTGAGCCGTAGCCTCACTGTAGTTTTTCACATGGCCCA
>Ga0193956_1000089_pt1 | contig 38744 bp, 58 predicted proteins | sample BB_7_MG_FD_140358 | JGI IMG/M metagenome (GOLD analysis project Ga0193956, IMG submission 140358) | Microbial mat bacterial communities from the Broadkill River, Lewes, Delaware, United States - BB_7_MG | ecosystem: Environmental > Aquatic > Freshwater > River > Microbial mats | place: USA...
ATAAGCCTACCAGAGCAATTCTCAATTAAAATGATTTAGATATGAGGCGTTTAGAAATTAACGGTATTGAAGTTGAGATTGATGAAAAAACAGCCATCGGTATCACGTTTAAGAGCTACAATGTCGAGAAGGTAGGAACTACAACCACAAGCGATTCGAATACATTTAGCGTGCCGATAACTAGCAGAAACTTAGCTATATTCGGAAACATTCAAGATCCTCAAAGCTTGTCAACTAAAGTTTATGAAGAGAATTTATGTAATTATTGGGTAGGCAATGAGCAGCATTTAACAAACGCAAAAATATCTGTAAAGTCAATTACTAACAGAATCAATTTATATGCTGTTAATAAACTGAGTTTTTGGGATGAGGCTAAGGTTTTATTGTGGACTGATTTTATTTATGATCTATTCCAGTGGCTTCATTTAGAGAAAAATCTCCCATCGGAAGAAAGTCCGTTTGTTGGCAGTTTTAGCGAATTTATAACCGACACAGGAGTGACAAATAACACTGAAGGCGTTTTGTTACCTCTATATGTTACTAATTTAGAAATAGAAAACAAAGCACCATATAATGAAATTCTTCTTAACGATTATGAAAATACTACAGGTGGACATTTTTGTATTTATGCGAAAACTATTTTCGAATATATAGAATATAGGTTTGGTTTGAATTTTGGGGTTTCGGAAGTAGGCTTAAATGGTAATTTGTGGGACGACATTATCGCTACATCTTTATTCATTCCAGTTAGAGAGTTGTTAGTTATAAGTATTCCAGATGGTTCAGAACACTATTTCAAGCAACCAGAGTCAACTTTGTGGGCTACTGAATTCCCTCCTTATGATTTAAATCATGCTAATGAAGATAAGACCCTTTTAGAATTCATTTCTGCATTTTTTCAACATTTAAATGTCTTAAAAGATGAAATACTAATAAATGGGAAGAGTGTTGTAAGACTATCTAGGTTTGACGACTTAGAGGATAAAGCCGAAGTAGTCGATTATTCAGATAATTTTGACTTTATAAAATCATTCACCCCGACAATAAAAGGATACGGTCAAGAGAATTATATTAAATTTGAATCTATTTATGAAAATGGAAGTAAATTCACGAACAGTAAAAAACTCACATCACTTAACAAGAATATAGATGTCAAAAAAGATTTATTTACAATAGATGCCTATATAGGTAACGTATTAGAATCTAACCCTTCTGATGTTTTAATAGATTTAAGTACAGAGGATTCTTTTAAAACATTTGAGTTTTTAATATCAGGCGGGTTGACTTCTGACTTGATTACTGTTTTGTCCAAACAAGATTCAATCAGTAATCCAGCTGTTTTTAGTCCGTTTATAAATATAAGTTTTAGTGATTTCGTATCTAGCTCAGACGGTAGCGATGTTTTTGGCGTTGCGGCAGATAATAACAATATAGCTATATGCCAAAATAGATTGCTAAACATAGGAGCTACTAGCTTTATAAAGTTGAAGTGGGACGTTATTGAAGGAGGTGGCGATTTTTCTATGAAAATATTCGATGGGATAAGTTTATTAAAAACAGTCCCTATCTCGGCAGAGGAATTGGAATTTCAATTTACGTCAGCAGAAGGAATACTTCCTGTATTGTTGACTATTGAGCAAAATGTATTATCGATAACAGACAAGACTCTTGACATTAGAAATGTATCTGGGTTTATTTACAATAAAAATCCCTTTGAAACCACATCTTTAAAACTAAAAAAAGCTGCCTTTTATGACCTTAATTCTGAATATAACTTACTCAATAGTGCTTTGCAATATCCGAGATTTTACGAGGTGCAAAGGTGGATGACAAATGAGGATATACGAAAGTTGGAATTTTTCAAACTGTACTACTTTAGACAGTTGGGCGGTTCTTTTTTTATCAATTCGGTTAAAGGATTCAATCCAGACAAATCGAAAAAGAGTACAACATTAGAGGTTTTTAAAGTTTCGGATAGAACACCACCACCAGTTTACGACCGTGAATTTTTAGTTGATGATTCAGGAAATTATTTTGTAGACGATTCAGGAAATAAATTTTATTAATATGGCTGAAAAGATTAAATTATTTGAACTAGATATTGATGCGGATCAGGCATTGAAAGACATTGCCGAATCTCGTAAAAGAGTTGAGGCGCTAACTAAGAGCATTGAAGAGTTAGCCGAAGCCGAAGAGGACAACGCCGAAGAAATCGAAAAGCTAACTATTGCAAGACAATTAGAACAAGCTGAGATTCGGAAAACTCAAAAAGAAACCAAAAACCTTTTGGCAGCTCAAGAGGATAATATTGGCACGCTTGAACGTTTGCAGAAAGAGAATGCAGCGCTAAGGACTGAACGGTTTAAGTTGAACTTAGAAACGGACGAAGGTAAACAGCGCTTACTTGAAATTAATCAAGCTCTTGACGAAAATAACGACTTCATAAAAGAGAATAGTGACCAGCTTAAGCAACAAAAACTAAATGTTGGGAATTACAAAAATAGTATTTTGCAAGCATTGACTGGAACGGATGCTTTCAACGATGGATTAAAAGAAACAGCTAAGGGGTTTGGCGAGTCTACAAAAGCAGCGTTAAAATTCTTAGCCACCCCAATCGGCGCAACTATAGCCGTAATTGCAGGGGCTTTTAAGTTATTGCAAGGTGCATTTGAACGGTCGCTTTCATCTCAACAAAAGCTTACTAAGATTACTGGTAAGCTTTCAGCGGCTTTAAATATCGTTTATGATGCTTTAATTCCAGTAGTTGACTTTATTTTAGATACTGCCATTTCTGCTCTCGATGCGATGGGTACAATTATTTCTACAGTCGTGGATGGTCTTGTCGATATGGGCATTTTGGCAGAATCTACAGCCGAAGACATGACCGAAACTGTAAACGCTGTTGATGACTTAGCCGATGCAGAAGAAAGACTTGCATTAGCTGATAGAGAATTGCAATTGCTACAATTACAGTATCAAACTAAAGCCGAAAAGTTAAGACAGTTACGGGACGATGAAACTAAAAGTATAGCTGTCAGGATTCAAGCCAATGAGGATTTAAACGCTTTACTATTAGAACAAGCAAATTTAGAGCAAAAGCAAGCTCAAGCCATTTTAAAGATAGCAGAACAAAGAGAATTGGTAAACGGTCGAAGCGTGGCGAGTATTGAAGAAATTACAGCCGCACAAGTTAAGGTTGCAGAAATTACAGAACGTATAACTTCACAACAAAGTGAACAGCAAGCAAATCTTAACAGCTTAAGACGTGAGCAGGCGGCGCTAACAAAAGAGCAAGCCGAAGCGGATGCAAATGCAGCAAATGAGCGTTCAGAGGCTAGAACAAAAGAGGATGAGGAAATTGAGGCTGACTTTATGCGAGAGCTTGAGCGTGAAGATGAACTAACTGAAAAGACAGTCGAGGCTACACTTGCAAGAGCTGAAAAGGTAGGGCAAATTGCGCAACAAATAGCCGAAACTAAAAACCAATTCCAACTAGATGAGGCTAATAGAGAACTAGAACTTGCACAAGGGACAATTGATAAAAAGTTTGACTTAGAAAGCGCTGCTCTACAGCAAAGCTTAGCACAAGAAAAGCAAGCCGCTGAAAAGATTGGCGCAAGTACTTTGTTAATTGAAAAGAAATACGCTAAGTTTCAGCAAGATTTGGAACGCCAAAAACAACAGGGCAAACTTGCAATTGCGTCAGGATTTGCGGGTCAAATTGCACAGATAGCAGGCGAAGCAACGGCGGTCGGACGAATCGCAGCGGCGACCCAAGCAACTATTGACACATACCGAGGCGCTCAAAGTGCATTTGCACAAACACCGGGTGGAATTGTTATAAAATCTATTGCGGCGGGATTGGCGGCGGCAACTGGAATCTTGAATGTAAAGAAAATTCTTAGTACTAAAAGCGGGCTGCCAAATGATTCTGGCGGAGGTGGTGGTGTATCAGTACCAACCCCAGCGCCAGCGGTTTCAGCCCCAACTGAGGCGGTCGAGGCTGCACCATTAGAGGCTATTGCGCCAACCGTGGGGGAAGGGATAATATCGCGAGAAACAGCAATCGACAGCACTCAAGCCGATACTAAAATAGTCGGGGTTTTACCGATTGATTCCGTTACTGAAGCTCAACTCGACAGCGATGCAAACAGTTTAAGTGCCATTGTTGCATAAAAAAAACCCTTCAAATTAATGAGGGGCTTTTTTATTCAAAGAATAATTTTCTTTTCTACTTTTCCAATAACTTAATTATTTGTTTTTGATACTCGATTTGTGCAGTCCTTTGCATGTTAGCTTCTGCGTTTTGGGTAATTATCGTTTGATTCTGTGTAATTAACACGTTAGTTTTTTTGTACCATGCAAAGAAATTTCTAAGCGCTAAGAAAATTAATACAAAAACTGCTACTAATACTACTGCTAAAATAATTGATTTAATCATAACTTTATTTATTAATGTTTATATTAAGAAAAAAACAAGCCCAAGGATGCCTTTAATTCCTAAATCTTTTCAGAAATGCTTTTACATTTATTCAGGGCTTGTTTGTTTATGCAAATGTACTGATTTTATTTTAAATTCAAGTCTTCATTCGAGACCTTTGGCTTGCTGTTATCATTAAACTCTTTATTATACTTTTGAACCGCTGTCAAGTAATCAATCAAACTACTTAATTGAGCCTCATTAAAGGGGAAAAACTGAAACTCCTTCCCTTTTTTAAAACAAATATCAAGTTCCCTTGTTTCTCGGTATGGCTTTAATTCGTTGGTGCTTGATACCTTAAAATCGAGGATAGCATCATCTGACCCTGTTATTCTATATATATGATTTTCCATATTCATAATTATATATTTTACATATTAATAATTCAAGCGCATTAAAACGCCCTAAATATTTGCGTTATTGGTTAATTTAAAATGAGGTATTCTTTTTCTTTGTGCGTGTGCTTTTTAGCTTTTGAAAAGTTAGGAATATTAACCTTACTAATATTTAGTAATTGCCTTTTGTGTATTTTATTGGTAAATAGTACAAACTGAATAATCTCTTCATTACTCTTAGCCCAAACGATTTCATTTTTTACGTAAAACTTCGATACATAATTGTGAATTTCGTAATTGATTAAATATTTTTTATTCCCAAAAATCCAGTTAAATAAATTTTTCATATTATTTTATATATTTTACATATTAATAATTCAAGCGCATTAAAACGCTCTGAATATTTTCGTTAATGGTTAATTATTCAAAGTCAAAAATGTCATCTATCAATATACTTTCAACTTCCTGTTCAAAATCAATATTTCTAATAACTTCAAAACTTTCTAAACTAACAACGTCTTTTCCTGAAATCGCTATAACTCTTACTGTGCTTTTACCATCTTGGTATAAGTCGAAAATCATTCCTTTTTTCATAATCTGAAATTTATTATTATTTAAATTTAAACTTTCAACAAAGATACTCATTCTAAATTTAATAAAAAACATGTTTAAAAATACCCGCAAATAATAAAAGCATGCTAAAAAACATACATTTTTAGTTGTTTATTTGTAAAATTCATTTATAAGCGCTAAATTTGTACAAAAATAAAGAATATTATCTTTTTTATTAAAAACAAAGACATGAATAAGTTTCAGCTAAGAACCAATAGCGATAAATATATAATTAAATCAGAAGCTAACTTACCAGAACTTTCTGAGCTAATAGTTAAGGATGATTTGAAATTTGGACTTTTTAAATTAGATTCCGACAAAGAGATTCTTATTTCTATAAAGGATATAATTTCAGTAAGAGAATTATAATATGGCAAATAAAATATTAACTGGTGGAATTGGTGAGGAAATTACTTTAAGTGATTTGGCTAACGAAACTAACATAAACTTAAATTCTTACGGCGGGTCTTTGTATGAAGGGCTTTCGATGTTTGATTTTATTAAGAACTCTGAAATTGAAGTTGGTTGTATCGGTGTTTGTGCTTCGGCTGCAACATTGCCACTTTTAGCAAGCTCTAAACGATGGGGAACGCCAAATTCAAGGTACTTAATACACAATCCTCTACAAATGGCATACGGCAACGCTCAGGATATGCAGGAGGTAAGTAAAGAATTACTTTACGAACAAGATAGAGCGCTAAACTTGTATGTAGAGAATTTAAGTATAAGTAAAGAAGAAATTCAATCTTTAATGAACGCTGAAAAGGTTTTCGACGCAAAAGAAGCTTTAAGAATTGGCTTAATTAAAGAGATTCGCAACTTTAACGAAAACCCGTTAATTACTGAGGGGTCGGATGTTAAAAATATATTTAATCAATTTAAAATGTTTTACGACATGGATGAAAAAACAAATGAAAAAATCCTCGGTAAAATGAACACGCTTGATAAATTGATGAGGGAGTTAAAATCCTTTATTGGTATTAAAGAGAAAAAGATGGTAGTTGTTCAAACGGTAGAGGGTATTGAAGTAGATTTCCCCGAAGTGGAAAGTGCCGACCTGATAAAAGTAGGCGATAAAGCAACGGCTGGCGGAAGTGCTGCAACTGGCGAACACGTAATGCCTAATGGCGAAACTTATGTATTTGAAGCTGGTGAGCTAATCGAAATCAAACCCGCAATGGAAGAGGAAGCCGAAGTAAGTGTTGAGGTTGAGGCTTTGAATGCTGAAATCGTAAACTTAAAAGATGAACTTTCAAAAGTTAAAAATGAACTTTCAGAAAAGGATAGTTTTATTGCTGAAATGAAAGCTAATTTTGAGGCTAAGGAAAACGATTTCAAAAACAAAGCTGAAGAGATTCAGAGTAAAATTCAAGAAATAAACGGTTCTGTCGTTGAAAATAAAGCTGAGGATAAAACTCCAGCTGAGAAAATCAAGAAAACAACCGTTAGAAAATCAAGAAAATAACCATAAAAACATAAAAAAATGGCTGAAGTAGTAGAATTAAGCAATTTAACCTTAAATAATGAAGAAGCAAGAAGCACTTCTGAGGTTATATTTGAAAAAACGATTGAATCGCCTGAACTTTCAGCGGTTCACAGAGTCGACACTGATGTCGACATGGATAAATTTATTCCAATTGTAGGCGAATTAGGTTTAGTAGGGAAGGCCGATCCAGGCGGATGTGCTACTAATGAGATTACGGAGGTTATTCCAGTTTCGGAAAAGACTTGGGAACCTAAGTTGATTTCTGGCCGTTTGCCAATTTGCGCAACGGATATTCCTGCTAAAATTAAGTTTTGGAAGCGTGCAAGACAAGCGAATAAAACTTGGGAGGAAATTGATAACGAATATATGGCTTTCGTTGAGGATCAAGGTATCAAGGCGGTTCATAATTCGATTATCAGACATACTGAGTTTGGGGACAAAACGGCTTCGCCTTTTGGTGATGCTACTGGAAACCAAACCTTAACAGTTGGTACCGACAAGACGTTTTTTAACGTAATAAACGGGATGTGGGAACAAGTTGAAGCTGACTTAGCCTTGGCACCGAACAATGAAGGTTATCATTATTCGATTACTGAAAACGGATTAGCAACAACAGCTTTACAATTAGTATTGGCTGCCGATAGAGCTTTAAAAGCTATGAGGGCTTTATATGAAAACATAGACCCAGTTGCATTTGAAGGTAATCTTGTGTTTGCAATGACTCGTACAATGTTCAATAACTGGACTGCATTTTTAGAAGACCAAAGTTTGGCTTTCATGTTAACGCAAGCAGAAAGTAAAGGCGGTGTTTCTGGATTCTCGTACAGAGGCATTCCTATTGTTGTTCGTTTGGATTGGGACAAAACAATCAAAACTTACTATAATAACGGGACTACTTTACATTATCCTCACCGCATTATATTGGCCGACATTGACAACTTGCCAGTAGGGACAAGAGATTCTGAAAGTTTAAAAGATTTCTCAGCGCAATATGATTTTGTTACTAAAAAATGGTACATGGATTTTGCTTACACAATCGACATGAAGATTTTGTTAGAGTCGCAAATTGCATATGCTCTTTAGTACTAACTTTTAAAATTTATAGATATGAGCTGTGCTAATGATATGGCAAAGAGTATAATTTCAAACTGCGACACTCAACCCGTCGCAGGTGTTGAAATTAAGGCGTGGATAGGTCAAAGGCGTTTTATTACGCCTACCTATGACGTCACGAATCCTTCTTTAGTAACTGGATTATCGGTTGAAGTTGGTCAACAGTTATTTACTTTAACTGCTGTTAAACAGCTATTAAATCCAGCTTATGAGCGTATAGTTGCGCAAAATAGAGCCGATACTTTTAAACATAAATTTTCTTTTGAAGGTTTTGAGTTTGAAAGTGCAGACGTTGAAAATTTAGATTCTTTAGACGATTTAGTTGTTATTGTTGAGATGATAAACAAAGTTGCAAGTGTTGACGGGACATTCCGAATATTTGGATTAACAAGAGGTTTGTATCCAACAACAGACACATGGACGGCTAACGACATCGACGGAGCGCGCGCGATAACGATGGAATCTTTAGACGGACAAACCGAAAAATATTCTCAAAATAACTTCTTAGTCTCGACAGGTGCAACGGCTTACGCTGACACATTAGCTGCTCTAGTTGCATTAGAACAAGTTCAAACACCATAATGGTAAATGAAGTAAACAAAATAATTAGGTTAGAATTTAATTCAATAATTGCAGATGGACCAAACACAATGCTTTTGTTAGGATTATATTCTAAACTTTATTTAAACGGACAAGCTCCTAGGACATGCAAGGCGCAAATGTTCAAGTATTTTAACGAATTAAAAAGAACTGGTATTATGAAGGCTGAAACTAAGCAAAAAATCAAAGAGAGAACTTTGGTCCCTAATTGGAACGGGAAAAAATACTTAAGAGGCGGTGCTATTATCGATTCAAACACGATTACAGACGAGCAAGCTTTTAATCTTTTAGACAAAGAAGTCTTAGACAAGAAAGACTTTAAGACCCTGCCTAAAAAGAAAGTTGAAAAAAAAGAAGTTAAGAAAGCAGATAAAAAAGCTTAATTTAAAAAGCAATGAGAAACAGCGCAAACGAAAAAAAACTTATCTATTCCGAAGCAGAACAGCGGGTTAATGTAGCAATCGACAAATCTATTAAGAAGGTTGACGATGGTGTTAATGGCTTAATGAAATTCGGGGGTGAGAATGGTTACCCGCAATTGATGGAACGCTTGATAAATGGATCTGTTACGGGGAAAGCTGTTACTTCGATTTATTCAAAATTTTTAGCTGGTTTAGGCTTCGAGAATGAAGCTATAAATAATATAAAAGTAGGAACGGATTCAAGGGGTAAGAAAATAACCTTAAAGAGTCTTTTGCGCCAAGTTGCTTTTTCTGCTGCTATGAATGCGGGGTATTATATTCACTGTAATTATGAACTTAATAACAATGCTGACGCAAAAATTAAGAGCGTTTATTTGCATGATTTTAAAAACTGTAGATTTGCAAAAGAAGACGACACTGGTTTTTCTGCTAAGATTTTAGTTTATGATAACTGGTTGAAGGAAAAAGAAGGCGCTCGATACGACAAGAATAAGGTGCAAAATTATCATGTATTCAATTCTGATAAAACCGCTTTAAATTCCTCGATAAAAAAAGCAATTGACAAGGGCGAAAAGTTCAAAGGTCAAGTGTATTTTGAATTTTTAGATAATCAATTTTTTTATCCTTTGTCGCCTTTAGATTCTGCTTATCTGGACTTAGACAACGAAGCGCAAATTTCTTTATTTGAAAATAGAGAGCTTCGAAATGGCTTTTATGGTTCTGTTGTAATTAGAATGGCATTGTCGGGAAGCGATAAGGAAAAGCAAGACTTTGTTAATGGGGTAAAAAAACAAATGGGCGCTGACGGTGATAGAGTTACAATCATTCGAGCAGAGGTTGACGAAGAAACGGGTGAGATACAAGAGAATGGCGCTTATAAAATGGATACAATTCCGCAATCTGTAGAGCCTGCACTTTTTGAAGGCATTAAGCAACATATTTCTGATAATATTAGAAAAGCTATGGGCAATGTACCTAAAGTATTTCTCGATTACGATGCAGGGGCGCTTAGTTCTGCAAGTGGCGAAACGTTAAAACAAGCGGTTAACTTTATGAACAGTTTAACTTCTGACGCAAGAGCGCAAATAGAAGAGAGTTTTTCCGAAATATTTTCTAATTTTGAGAATGAAGAGCTTGCGAACAATGATAATTGGAAAATTAAAGAGCTTGAATTAATACAAGAAGAAACGACAGTTTTAAAAGATATGTAAATCATGGCATTAATCACAATAGAAGAACAGCAAGTCTTAAAGCCATTGAGCGCTAACTGGGTTAAAATGGCTAAACTAAGCGGCGGTGTATCTCATTTCGAGCAATTAGCTGAAGAGGTTGAAAGTGTTGATTTGGCTAAATTGCTAGGTTACGCTCTTTACCAAGATATAGTTAAAAATCCCGCTGAAGCTCGAAATGTTACACTTTTAGAAGGTGGAACGTTTACGGATTGTAACGGTTTACCTGTTGATTTTAAAGGAATTAAATATCAATTAGCTTATTTTAATTATCAAAGATACGTTAATAGTTCGAGCTTTTCAGATACGGCAACGGGAATGAGGCAAAAGACGGGCGAGAAGTCCGAGCCATTGCGGGACGGTATCATAAAACGCGAAACTCAATTTTCAAATGCTATCGCCATGAACGATTTTAGTTTGATGGAAATGTATTTAAACGAGAATTCAGACAATTATCCTCTTTGGGTTTGCTCGAATGAAAAGAAAAACAGACCAACGGCGGAAATGATTAATTTAAGAAATACTTTAAGATAATGGCAGATCAAAAATTATACAGTCAAACGCTACAAACATCAATTGCTGAAACTGATAGAATAGCTTTTGCTAAAACTGGCGATCCTATAACTGGGGCAAAAAATATAGTTTGGTCGGCTTTTAAGGATTTAATTAAAGCGATTACTTTCAATAAAATTAATTTAGCTGTGGATTCTGGCGTTACCTTAACGGGTGAAGGTCAAATTAAATGGAATGACAAATATTATACGCTTGAATATGACAGCGGATTAGGTTATACCGTAACTATTGGGAACCAAACATACATTGTATTTTACAATGATACTGGGGTTGAAATTCAACAAGGGCGCATGATGCACCTTGTCGGCGGAGCCTCTTTTGGGGGTGAGATTTACCCTACTTTTGAACTTGCCGACCCAAGAACGTGGGAGAAAGTTCAAGGCACTTTGGGCATGACATTTCACACTGTAGGAATTGGCGATTTAGGTCTTTTGGCTAAAGATGCTCAGAAAGTGAATGTTGACACTTCGGGCGTTTCTGCTGGTTCTCAACTATGGATAAAAGCCGATGGAAGTGGAACGATTACAGATATTAAGCCTCAATTCCCAAACATTGCGATATCGGTTGGTGGCGCTTATAATAGTGCTGTCGATGGTTGTGTATTCTTCAACATAACTTCTGGAATTAATGAAATTTTTGATGACGCGTGGGACGGTTCTATTCTTGAAGGTTTTGATTTTGTAATATCGACTGACGGGATTACGGTATTAGGTGTTTTAAGTAACAAAGATACTTCTCGAGATTTGGCTATTCAGTTTTCTACTGGTTTTTATACTTTCGATACAACTCCCGCAGCACCTGTTCTTTTAACTACTGGCACAGATACAAATCCGCAACTCAACTATATATATATATTAGAGAGTACAAAGGCGCTTACTGTAAGCACTTCGGGGTTCCCTTTAGTTGAACATGCGAAAGTTGCACAAGTGGCATTATACAGCGCCGCAAAGACTCAGGCGAACGGGGGAGCTATCCGTAATCAAAATATCAATGATCACATTAAGACAACTGGCGACAATGGGCACATTTTACATATAGCTGAAAGACTTCGACAATTCAATGCAGAATGGGATAACGGTACCGAAGGATCTCTTGACGCAACAGGCGGGAATGGCTATATTTCCGTAACTGGTGGCGAAGTTTGGCAACTACATAAACAAAGCTTTCCTGCTCTTGATATGGCTGTAAGTGATACCATTAGAATAGTAAACGATTTTACAACTGCTTATCGTGAAACCACAAATTTAAACACAATTACAGCTTTTTCAGATGGCTCTTCGTGGAGTAATGAATGGTCTAAAATTGTAGTTTGGGGGGTTGCTAACAAAAGCGGCGAGGCTTCTTTTCTTATGTGCAATATCCCTTCAGATGGCTACAATTCAGAAGCTAATGCTATTGCTGACGCTTTGAATTATGCAGACTATTCAATTCCCGAGACTTTTAAAGGCGTAGGGTTTTTAATTGGTGCTTTTGTTATTCGTATAAGTGGCGGGTCTATTACGTATAACGGCGGTTCATCTTATCAAGACTTAAGAGGTTTTATTCCAAACAACGTTGCAGGCGGTGGCGGTGGCGGAGGTGGTGTTACTTCTTTTCTAGGATTAACCGATACTCCGAGTGCGTACACAGGACAAGCGGGTAAATTCCCAAAAGTTAACAGCGGCGAAAGCTCTTTGGAGTTTGTGTCTGTTGATGAATCTTTGATTTATGAAAGTTCTGGCTGGTGGTCTACACTCAACACTGTTACTGAGAATGTTTTAGAATTAGACTTAAACAGAACTCAAGTTTTCATTCAAAAAGCTGGAACGATTAAGCAAATTAAGTTATATATTGAGGATTTAGGCACAAACCCAAACGGGATTGAGGTTAATTTTGTGGTTGGGTTGAATGATTTAATTTTAACGGATCAAGCTTTGTCGGCTGGCTGGAATACATTTACAACTCTTCAAAATACAAGCGTTTCGGAAAATGACGAAATACAATTAGCTGTAAGAATTGGATCTGGGAATGACGATATAGGAGATTTTAGTTTATTTATAACTGTTGAGTAATGATAATAAAAAAAGCTAAGAATACATATATTTTACCTTCTAATTTTATTCCATCAGGAAATAAAACGTTCGATGTATCTTCAAAAACTGGTCAACCATTTGACTATTCAAATAATAACATAATATTAACGCCCGCAAATGAACTAACAGCGATAACAGATCGTTATGGGAATAAATTTCAAGCTGTTGAGTATAATGGCGTTGACGATGTTGTAACGACAAATACGAACGCTTCTATTTCTTCAGTTCTATTTTGGGTAAATCCTTATATTAATAATCGTGATTTAATTGAAATTGCAGCGGGTATTAAAATTAGTTTAAATGCATCAAATGAAATTGTAACAACTGGATTAACGAACGTAACCACAAAAGTAAATTTAAAATACACTAATGTAGTTCAATTAAATTCTTTTCAATTAGTCTATATTGAGTTTGATGAAGTTACGGCTCTAAATTCTAAAATAGGTTTTTCAACTACTTACTTTAGTGGTGTATTTGAAGATATTATTTTTTATAATTACAAGATTTCAGGTGAAGAGCAAAAAGCTGAATTTAAAGATTATCAAGGTAAAAACAACTTATTCTTAACCACAACAGGTGGTACGGTCGGAATTACAACTGTTAACTCTGAAACTCAAAAAGTAAAAACTTCTGATGGTCAAACGTTCACATTAATTAATAATGTAGAGCAAACTATTGATTTTGTTGCGGGTAGGAATTATGAAATTGAGTTTGATAAGTGGAGTAGTACAACAGTTTTAAATATTGCGAATAGCAACATCGTATCTGGACTATTAGATTCATTACATTTAGCTACTAATTTATTAAATATAAATGCTTCGTTCAATTACTTAAACGCTCAACTTCCTGAAAGCGTTGGAGATATTGGAAGTTCTATGCAGTTTTTTGTTTTCCCATTTTGTAGTTTGTATGGTGCAATACCTTCATCTATTATCAATTTTACTCAGTGCAAACAAATTTTATTACAAAATAATAATTTAGATAACTTAACTAGTAATTCTTTTAATCAATTTGAAAAATTACAGTTTTTGTGGCTACAGAGTAATAACATAAATGGGAGTGTATTAGATGATTTAATTATCGAATTGCATAGTGTCAGGGATAAGCTAGGTGCTGAATCTTGTAATATTGCAATTCAAGACAACGCAAGCGGAATAACAGAAGTTGATAGAATTATTGGTGAAGGGATTTATAAATATGCAATTGTAAACGTGAATACAGCAAGTAATTGGGTAGAAATTGCAGGCGATAAAACACTTGACTATCCGATTAATTCAAAATTTGAAATTAAAGGCTCAACAGGCAATGATGCGATTGGTTTAATTGTAACGGCTGTTAGTTTTGATGGTGTTAATACTAGAATTACAACTTCAAGTATTCCGAGTGCAATTGATGACGGGTTTGTGAGCGATGGTTTAGGCATTGGTGGAAATGGTCGGGGGTGTAATGTAACTTATACAGCAGCTTAATAAATATAAAAATATGATAAGAATAATACACAAAACAGATTTCAAAATAAAAACTTTCATTAATGAGCAAGCAGCTACTCAAATAAAGTGCGCTGAATATGCTCTAATTTCTGATAGTTTGATTGATGAAATTGAAGCTCAAAAGTATAAAGATGGTACTTATTTTGACGAAAACGGTCAAGAAAAAGATAATTTAATTGATTTAGGTTTTATCAAATCTTTGAATATTTCCGAAACTGGAAACCGTTTTGATGAGGTTTTGAGTGTAGAATTTAAAAGTGATGAAGAAAAGGATTTGTTAATAGAAAGTTATGAGAATGACAAAATGAATAGGCTCTTTAAAGATAAGAATTACAAAGTCATATCAACTTTACCTTGGTTAATGAATACCTACCCTTTCATTTACGCTCTTTGCAAAGAAAATGACAATATAATAACCGAAAGCGAGTCAATTGGCGAGGATAATTTAAAAGTTATTGCATATATGGATAATGTTAGCGACTTCATGAAGTCTATAATTTTACAGAATCCTGAAAATATGGAGTTGGTTCCAAATCCGACAAAAACTCTTGAAATAATTGTATAATGGGTAGCCACTTTTTAGAAATAAATAATAATAAAGCAATAATTTCGCAAGCTCTGATAAATGAAATTAACAAAAAAGACGATGAGAAACTGGAAAGATTACAGTTTCTTCTCGAAATTACAGCGCTTAAAAATGACATTAAACACTTTCATAATAATGTTAAACTAGCAATTATAAAAAATTCTCTTGCAAATTAAAATAAAATTCGTAAATTTGTAAAAAACAAACTTAACTATGTACGGATATGGAATAGCAGCGATGGTATGGTTTTTTATCGCATTCGCTTTAATCGGGTTAATGGTTTGGATTAAAAAAAAGAAAAGGAAATGACTAATTTAATTCAATTTTCAGAAACTAGTATTTTTAAATCATTTAAAATAATGGTTGTTGTTGCGTTCGCATTAGGTGGATGGTTCACAACAATGCAGCTTAACCAGTTGAGAATTGACGAGCGCTCTATTGAAAATCAGAATAAAATAGAGCAGATTGAAAGCAATTATAATTCGTCAAACTTAAAAACTCTTCAGGAACTGTACGACATCAAAAGTACTCTTAACGAAATTTCGTTAAATTTGAAAAATAGCGAGGAAAAAATAAAAGAATTGAAAAAGAAATAACTCATAATTTAATTTAATTAAAAAAGTCGCTCAGAGATGAACGGCTTTTATTCTTTGTGTGCTAGGCTGTTGCAGCGTTTTTAGCATAATGAGGGTGCGTAAAGCTTTATGTTATATGAGCATATTATTGCTTAACTCTATAAATTTTGGAGCAGTCATCACATATATAGGCATCACTTCTAATTGGGGTTATATATTTACATTCGCAATAAGACGACTCTATAACATTGCTCTTATCAACATTATTTTTTACTAAACTATCATGTTTATGTTTAGCATATTGTTCCATTAAATCAATCCATTTTGTCAGTGAATACGTTGTGTTTGAAGCTGTCCACAAATTGAAGTCAGCATCGTTATTTTTTATAAAATCTATTGCAGTCATTGTATTAATTTTAAATTCGTAAAAAAGAACGCTTGTAAGCGCATATTCGTTATTTATAATTTTAAAATTTGTAAAGGTTTATTTGTCAACTCGAAGAGAAAACTTTGAATTTCATGTACGTACTTAAATGTTTTTTCTGTTCTAATTTCGTTAAAATCAGAATGAATACTTCGAGTAAAAAAAGAAAGTTCGTTTTCAGAATACAAAACCATTGTGTTAAAGTTATGATAAAATTTAAATTCTTTACGCTCTTCTTTAAACCCAATTTTTAAAAGAACATCTTTATTTATCGTTATTGGATTTAATCTATCTTTTGTCTTAAATAAAATTATATTTTCAAAATCGTTTTCTGAAATTGTAATCAGATCCTTGTAGTTATTTCCGCAAACAAAATAAGAGCAATTTATTTTAATACCTTTTAGTTCCATTTTTTTAAATTAGTTCAACAGTAGTTTTTAATATAAATAACATTGTTTTTAGTGCATTAAAACGCACTAATACTCATTTTCGTTATATTCAATTCAGCGCGTAAATTTCAGCTTCTTCTTTCAATTCTTTAAATGCCAAACTCTCGAAAAATATTGTTCTTAATATTTCGCCAAACATTACATTCTTTATTTTTTCTTTACAAAAACTGGCATGTATATCTGTTTTTATTTCGATATCAAAAGAAAAATGATAATCTTTTGTTATTGTAATAATATTAGTAATCTTAATATCATCAAATTTGCGTTTAATCTTTTCAACTGTAGAAAGAAAAGAACCATGTGATTTCATTTCTACATTTGCCTTATAATTTATTTCTTGATTCATCTATTTGTTTTTAATAATAATTAGAGAATATAACATTGCACTTATAAAAATGCTATGTTAGTTATTACTATTAATTTACTTCTTAGTGTCGCACTTTTTAAGTGCAGTACCGTTATATGCAACGGCTTAAAAAGTCTGGTTCTATTTCAACACTTCTTACTTCCTTACCGCATGCAGGACAATTGTTTACTCTTATTTTTTCATTTCCACTAAGCATGTACGGCATACATAATTTTTCACCTTCTTCTGTCTGTATGCTAAACCATCCGAAATTCTGTAAAAGCTTCTCAAAATAGCCGCAGCATATAACATTTTGTAAAGGCAATTTGCCGTTCTCTGTTGTTTTATTATCTATACTCATATCTTTATCTCTTTTGTTTAATTTATCACTAATTTGGTTGGGGCAAACATGCCCTTACAAGTGGTCGTTAATTCACCCCCACAAACTCGATCAAAATTTCAGGGGTGTAGACCAGTAGCAAGTAGCCGTGTTGAACTCTTAAGAAGGCTACTTGTTGGGCTTTGATTAGGTCCATAACTTAAATTTCGTAAGCTTTAATATTATACTCAAAGAAGCTTCGGGTATTTTCGTCAACTTCAATTTGATTATCATAAAGCAAACTCATAAGCTCTTTGCCAGAAACGCCCACTTTTGAAGGCGAGATACTAACAAGTCTATTGAGTTGCAATGGCAGCAAATAAACCCCGATATAATTGTCCGAATACTCAATTATAAACTCGTCAAAATCATAGAGCTTAAGCTTTCTTATTAACTCGGATTTTGGAAAGCATTCGTCGCAATAATCTTTTTCGCCATCTAGTGAAAACTCCTCATTTTCTTTAATATTACCGCAATCTTTACACTCGAAAGCAGTTTCATTTTCTAATTCGTCGCTATAGTTACTCATTGCGCTTTAATTTTCTTAGTTAATATTCGTGTTTGACTCTTTAACATTTTAGAAATCTTAATTTCGACCGCCATGCGCTCTTCGGCCGTCTTTGCGTTTGCTCTCATTGCCTCAAATGTCTTATCTTGTCTTTTTTTCTGTTCTATTGTCATGATTTCATTTCTTTAAATTCATTTTTCTTAATTCATTCAATTCTCTAAAAGTTGGATCTTGGTACAAAAGTTTCATTTATGAAACAAATAAAACCATGTGTTGTAAAGCATGTTTTTGTAAGTTAGCTTTCTATGTGTGAAGTTTTCCACCGCTCAACTCACATAAAAATTTTGAAACTATTTCCTGCTCTGGATTTCGCCATGCGTGATTTAGATAAACAATAGGCTCGTTATAATGATAGTGGTTAGCGTCGATATGCTCTTGACAAGCTTTTGATGTTAGGAACGTGTTTTTGTATTCGTATTCAATATTAACCCAAACTTTGCGCCAACCTTCATTAAGTTCATCTTGCAAAAAACCTAAAATCTCGTCGGAATCCATTTCTTTAAATTGCTCTTGATTGTCATTATCTGACAGATATTGCTCCACATACTCGGCGATTTCTTCAACTGTTCGAAGTTCGTCCCCCTCGTCATTAACCCAAATCTCTTCGCCACACCCCTCATGCGCTGCGACCTCTTTTTTTGTTCTGATTTGAAACATGTGAGGCATTCGGGTACCTAGATTATCTTGCGAGGTCATTTCTTTTGATAATTCCATTAATGAATTATACATTTCGTCGGTTACTTCTATTGTTTTCATATTTTTATTGTTTTAAATTAACTTTCAACAAAGATACTCATTCTAAATTTAATAAAAAACATGTTTAAAAACACACAAAGCGCAAACAACTGAATGAATGCGCTTTGTGGGGTGTATAGATTGGTGTTTTATTTTAACAGTTCTTTATTTTCGTATACATTTCCGATCAATTCAAAAAATACGTTTGCTTTTTTAAGCATTTTTAAATATTGTTCAAAATTATACTTTTGATTATCGGATAAAGCGATAAAATAAAAAGAGAAGTTTTTAAAAACAACTTTATATTTTTTATTCACCTGATTCCGAATAATGTCACCCTCGTATATTTCTTTGTCATTTTTATCTTTCAATCCTGTAAATTGACCAACCGTTTCATGGTCTACTTCTATAACATAAGCTTTTTCTTTACCTTTTTCTTCATCAAAATATATTTGTTGTATTTGTTTCTGATTTTTGTCAGCATTATGGCTAAACCTTCTAGTTAAATAGCCACGAACAAACCCATCTATAGCGTATCCTTTAAATTCTGGTATTGGTATGCCTCTAAATTTTATTTCTCTTTTCATAATGTATAATTTAATTACAATGCCGTTGCGTTAAAATAAACTAGAATTGCAACAGCGGTTAGTATTAATGTTATTGTAAAGTAGTCTCTTTTTCTCATCTATTCGCGATTTATCCAATTTAGAATCCTTTTTATTTTACTTATGTTTGTAAAATCTTTGTCTGGTTTGCCGTTTTCCCTCTCGCTAACGAATAGGATTTTTCTAATGTGGTTGTAGACTATTTTCATAAGATATATTTCATTATGCACCTTAAAGCGTCTCTTTGCTCTTCATTGGTGCGTTTTAAATTTACATTGAATTGTTGTTGAACAAACTTATTGTCTATTTTTTTGAAATTAGGTTTATAAAATTCATAATCTAGTTCCAAATAAATACAAAACTGTTCAATTATATTTGTAGCTTCAAAATTGCGACCAACCGAAACACCAATTTTTGCTGCCACTTGCTTGTTTTTAGCTTTGTGAGCGTTAAATATTGCCTTGTTTTGCTCGCCTTTTTCAATTACTACCAGTACGCTAGTGCTTGTAAAGTTAGAAAATACGGCTAAATAATCAAACAAATCCATGTAGTTTAAATTATAAAGACATGTTTCTTTTGTATCCTTATTAAAGTAAGCAACCCCGCTTTTCTCTGTATCTGGGTCAATTCCTATATATATCATAATGCTTTTTCTATTTGTTTAATTTTATAAAGTCTATCTTTATAACAAAGACAGTAATAAACGCATATAAGCAATTTTTGACGGTCTTTAAATAAAACATAACCGCGCCTATTTGCAGCTCTTAAAATCACATTAATTTCGTCCATAAAGACAACCTTAACACAATTGTCTTGCTGCAATTCCTTCTCAGCATCGCAAAAGTTTAAAAAGCGTCGGCCATCTGGAAGTAACCAGTTGTTTTTATATTTTATCGGTTTTAATCTCATGTTTTTTTCTTCAAAAGTAAGGCTTCTTTAAATAATTACAGAATTTAAAACTATGTTGTACAACACTTTTTTGGAATGTTGCAAGGCTTGAACTCGCCCCAGTTTTCAAAACTCTCTAAAGTTGTGTAAAATAGCTTGCCTAGATTCTCGTAAACTTCAATTTCTAAACCTAGATATTCATTCCACCACATAAAACCCGAACCCTCGACCGAAATCACAACTTTTAAGACCGTTTCTTTTGTCTCGGTTGCGATTATTTCGGCTTTCTTTTCGGGCTGCTTGAAAAGGCCTTGTTCAATTCTTTTCCTTTCTTCTGCTGTCATTTGTTAGCTCGTTTATTATTTTCGCATAGACTAAGGTTAAGCCTATACTCAAAATATTAGCCTCGCCATACCCCCAAACTTGCATAAATATATACAAGTTGTAGAAGTACGTGAGGGTATAGAATAGAGTCATTTAAAAGGGCATATCATCTTCGCCTTCGGGAATGTTTGGGCTCTTTGAAACACCAGCGCTCTTAACTTTGTCGACTGCGCTTTGTTGTTCGCTGTCTTTTTTACTTCCTATCATTTGCATATCTTTTACAACAATGTCGGTAAAGTATTTCTTTTCTCCGTCCTCTTCTGAAATTGTCGTTTTAATGCTTCCTTCTACATACAACTGCTGACCTTTTTTAACCCACTTTTCAACAACCTCGGCTAAGCCACGCCAGAAAACTAAATTATGCCACTCGGTTTTTTCTACCTTGTTACCTTCTTTATCTTTATAGCTTTCGCTAGTAGCTAACGACAAACGAGCATAAGCCGTTCCATTATCTAATCGCTTAACTTCTGGATCTTTGCCCACATTTCCTACAAGTATTACTTTGTTTACTCCCATGTTTTTTATTTTAATAGTTTTATTTGCTCAACTTCTTTAAGAACTTCAGCTTTGATTTCTTTTAACGAATTTTCGATATTAAAAATCATATCTTCATCACGAACAATATTCAAATCAATAGCAGGTAAATTTGGATGGAACGAAGTCCAAATATTCACTTTTCTATCAGACACATACAATTCATATTGTAGCTGTTTGTAATATCCAGTATCAATCTTTTTTAATAAATCATTATCCGAAAGTCTGTATTTTTCTGCTCTGGTTTTATCATCATTAACAATCGATAGATATTTCTTTTGTGTATTAAAGATAGGACATTTTATTTGATGTAATGTATCTTTCCCAATTAACCCGTCTGGCGAACAGTGCGACCATTCGTCCAGAATTACCATTCCAACTATCTCGACACTTTCTAAAGTTCTGAATTCAAAATCCTCTCTGGCTATTGGCTCAAACTCATGACCTCTTTCAGTATAAGCATTTCCAAAGAATTTTTTACTCTCAGTTTCAATGCCCGTAATCGTTTCTTCTACCAGTCTATCTTTTAAATTTTGATAGCCTTTTGTGGTTTTGGGCATAAGCAAATCGGCTGCATTTGAAGCGCCTATTCTTCTTACTCTCTCTTGCATCCACTCTTCCGAGTTTTGGACAATATCATATCTATAACTAGGCTTTAATTTCATCAGCTTCTTTTATTAATTTTTGTTCGTTTTCTTTTGATAAGTTGTAAAACTTAGTAATACCGTCAAGTTTTCTTGAACTCTTATATCGAGCTACAGCCGTAACCCATTTAGGACTGGCGGGTGTTAATTCTTCTTTTTTCACTATTGGGAGGGTAGGCGCAATCCTCAAAGCCCAATCCTTACCACCGCCAAAAGCTTTGTCCATTTCTTGCTGTAGTGTTACGTCTAAATTTATACTTGCCCAATCTTCAATATAAGGCGAACCGGTAAGCTTTTCTAACCTCTTTAAGTTAATGTTGGCAGAAAGAAGCATAGGCCTTTTAAAATATGGATTAGCTGCAAAATAAGCAACCTTATACATCCCTTTTACACCTTTAACCTTAACCTCTTCGTATTTTACGCTAAGAAGCTTAACAACTATCGGCTTTCCTTCTGGCAAGACGTACGTTCCTATCCAGTCTTTATCTACTGTTTTCTTCCAGTGTGTTTTGATTTTCTCACTCATAATATTTCTATTTTTTAATTTAACAATATGCAAAACTAATCAAAATTCATAACTTTTAGCTAGCTTTGCGTATGTTGTGCAGCATATTTTACTTGATATGATTAATTATTTTATCTATCAAAATTGCAGTATCTGACATTTTCTTCTTGTTCAACTCTGAATCGAAGGTGTATTTTGTTTTTAAATTTTCTAAGTCCGAAACTAAAGTTTTAAATTTCTCAGCGTCACCCTTTTGAAGTTCTGCTTCTTTTTCTTTTGCAATTCGCACACGCTCTAAACGTTCAGCTTCGGCTTTTGCTTTTAATTCAGCTTCAATTTGTTCTTTTGCCTTGCGTTCAGCTTCGGCTTTTGCCTCAAGTTCTGCTTGGATCTTTGCCTGCTTTTCGGCTTCAATTCTTGCCTTTCTAGCAGCTTCTTTTTTTTGCGCCTCTAATATAGCGGCTTGCTTTTTACGTTCAATTTCAGCCAATCTTTCACGCTCTAAACGTTCAGCTTCGGCTTTCTTTTGTTCTGCAAGCTTTTCTTCTAAAATTTTGCGTTCTCTTTCTTCAGCTTCTCTTTTTAATTTCAGGTTTTCAGCTTCAATTCTTTTGCGCTCTTTTTCTTGTTCAATCTTTTCTAAGCGCTCTTTTTCAATTAAAGCAAGTCTTTCAGCTTCGGCTTTGGCTTCGGCTTCAATTTTAGCTTTATGCGCTAATCTTACACCATTAAAATAATTTTCAAATACTTGGCTTTCCATTTCTCCCAAATTTGAAGGGATTAATTCAAAGTCAAGATAAGGCATTAATTCGACTTCTCTTGAAGTTGTTAATTTTTCAATACGCTCTTTTTCTAAATTATCGTAATAATCCACAATCTCCTTGAGCTTATCTTCCATTTGTGTTACGCTTAAAGTGTGTTTATTTTTTAACGCATCGACAAAACGACCATAAGATAAGGCAACCGCCTTTTCTGCCGTGTGTATTTTTGCAATTCCAGTCCTTACTTTTACTAATTTTTTTCGCAAGTCGTTAGCCTTTGCGCAAAGAGATGGAGAGATTTCTTCTTTAATTAATTGATTGTAAATTAAAGTTAAAGATTCTTTTTCGCTAACTTTTGGACTGAATGATAATTCAATACTTTTCCCTTGTTTTTCTTCTAATCCAAATTCGGACGCTTTTACTAATTCCATAATTCTATAATTTAATTTGTTATTAATTCAATGCAAAACTAATCAAAATCAACTTAGTTTTACTATTTTTCACTATGTTATAAAACAGATTTTAATCTATGTCTTAATTTTGTTAAAGGGTAAAATTTTCGCTTTCTATTGTATATCAAATAATACCCTTTAACATTATTCTTAATGCTCACCTTTATTTCTCGCTCACCAATATACTTAAATTTACACAACTTGTCCTTGACTTTATGAGCTTTTCTGTACATAATATTGTCTTTTATTATGTAATTATTGAAGCCTATTAAGGCAAAGATTTTCATATAGTTGTGGGGGTTTTAGTATAATGAGGGTGTGTAAGTTCCTACGTTATTTACAACTCTTCAAACGTAACTTTTAAGCCAATGTGCTTGAGTGTTTCGTTTAAAAACTTTACATTGCGCTCAATCCTTTGTTTTAATCCAGCTTTGTTTTTAGCTGAATATCCTAAAAATTTAGATAAAGCAACCCAAGTTCTGAACTCAGATTGCTTTATTTTGTTTGTTATTTCTTCCATCATATCATATCGTAAGTTAGTCCGTTTGTGAAAATTCTATTCCAAATTAGTTCCTCATCTTCATTAGAATTATTTTTTTCTTCCTTGAAATTAGAATAAAACTTATTACAAAGTTCGAACTCTGCATTTCTTTCTGTCTCCGTTTTGAACCAAAAAGTTCCAACGTAAAAATTATCTTTTGAAGTTTTATTAAATCCGCAACCTCTTTCAAATTCTATTCCCAAGCCTAAATTAGAATAATCTACAAATTCAGAATCTTCTTCAATAACTTCCTCTTTAATAACTTTGAAATCGTTATTAACAAAATCAGTAACTGCATAATAATAGCTTTCATAATTACCTAGCTTGTAATTATTAATAAAATCTTCTACTCGTTCCAATTTGCCAAAAGGTATTTCAATAACCTTATATTCGTCTCTGTAATCAGTTTCCTGTACAGCTACCTTTCTAGTCGAATATGCTTTAAATTCCTTTTCTTTAGAAAAAATAACAGCATATACGTTAGTACTGTCATTAGGTCTATATTGAATAGATGTACTACCACTTTCCATCTTTATTTGAACTTTTGAGTCCCAACCTTCCGAAGAATGGTAACGGTACAAATTAGAGTATTTGACTTTATCAATAGCAAAGTCAAAACTAACGGCGATTTGATTACCATTTTCAGAATCAAATATAGTTTGTTCTTTTTTGTTTTCTTGACTATTGTTATGTATATCAGTTAAATTTTTCATGATTTCTATTTGCTAATGATTAGTATTAATTTCTGATACAAAGATAAACAAAGTTTTTATATATGCAAACTAATTAACATTTTTTAACATTTAAAAGAAAAATAAAGTAAATAACATTGTAATTAATATAACGCAATAGCGCCTTATCACTTAGTTTGCTGCAATAAGGCGCTATATAATTACATTTTCGTTATATGGCAATTAAAGTGTTTTTAAATATTCGTCAACATGCACATCTTCAATCGAGTCCCAGTTATCGTGAGTTTCGTAGTGTTTTTTAAGAAAACCCTTTAACAGTTCGCTTCGCCAAATAACATTGCTCTTAACAATATTATTTTTAACCAAATCAGAACGGATATAACTTATAGGACTTTCATTTTGATAATCTAAACAGTGTATCCCATTAGTTCCTGCTTTTTCTTCAAAATATATAATTTCTGGTAATTCTTCTTTTTTCATTAAAATTTGTTTTAAGTTAGTAAAAATAACATTGTAAGCGCATTTTCGTTATAAACAATTTTGAAACTCACTAACTACTCTACTATGCAAGTTCATAATTTCATCTACCTCAATAGTGTTGTTATTCTCTTTCTTCTTTCCAATTGAAAGCATATTTCTACTTAAAAACACATCAAACGATATGCCCCGCTCGTCGTTTCTAAGCGAAGAAATCGCAACTATATCAGATATTTTAAAAATTCCTAGCTCTGAAACGTGAAATTCTTCTTTTTTAATCAAATCAGACTTAAACAAATTCTCTACATAAATATCTGAAACCAATATTTCAGCTTTATTTGAAGTAGTTAATTGACCAGCTTTATGTGCTTCTTTTACTAAATGCTTTATTGTATCTATATTCATAATATTTGAGTTTATAACATTTTGTTTAAGAAAATTTGCTATAACAAAACGTTAAGTTATTAATAATTAATCTATTATTTTGTAGTTTAGAAAAGAATACAGTTTGTTAGCTCGCAAACTTTCTAAACAAATTTCCGTTATAAATAATTTTTCAACACTATAGTTTTATGTAAAGGATTCATTGAAAAGAATGATTCTTTCTCTGAATTGAACTTTATAGCATTTGGATTATTTATATCAGCACCGCCATCAAATCGCCTTTCATGTCTCATGTTCTTAATTAATTTAAGTTTTTCAAAATCATTAGTAACTAAAATAAAATTCCATTCTTTTTTTAAGTCATCTAACTTTATATAATTTGGAGCTAAAATATCTAAAATAATATTTTTATCTTTCGACTTTATATTATAAAATATTTCAAAAAAATCAATTTCAATCATATCTGTCCAATTAGCACAAATAAAATTAAAATTGTTATCCGTAGAAATTTCAGAAAGTAGTTTTATTTTATCTTTACCTAGTAAGTTTATTTTTTTTATTTTGGTTGTAGTTGCTTCTTTTATTTCTGATGTTGCATAATGCTTTCTTATGAACAAAAAAACAAAAAATATACATATTGTTCCAATACTTAATATACTCATAATATTCCTTAAATTTATAACATAACTTTTAAAACATGCTATGTTAGTTATTAATTTTAAATCGACTTCATTAAGCGCACGATTTTAAACGCTGTACCGTTAGCAACAACTAAAACAGCGTTGCGTATTGGTTAATAATTTGTTTTCTCGGAATAAATAAACATTCAATTTTATTTTGTGTTTTCGTGCTTAAATTTGATTTTATTTTTTTCTGCCATATTTTTGTAAATCTACTTTCAGGCATCCAATATTCAGAAATAAATACTTTGTGCCCTTCCTCACTTTTCAACTCAGCCCAATCGTAAAATGTTGGATAATCGAAAATATTAGTTCTATATTTTGTAGTGTCGTTATATGGTATATCACAATAAATTATTGATTTTTCAGGTATAATTAATTGAGAATAATCACAACAATAAAATTCAATATCTTTAATTAATTGTATTTGTGTTTCAATATTTCGGATACTTTCATCAATATAGTTTCTATCGTACTGTATCTTTTTATTTTTCCCATCTATATAATCGGAAGCATAACCATTGTAAAACTTACCATTAAAAGAAGCCATAAATCCAATCCACCCGATTAAAAAATCAGAATAAAATACATTTGAGCCGTTTTTAAAGTCGCTTTTTGCATTGTCATACATTTGCTTACTTATCTCTTTTGGGTAGATTAAACCTTGCTGTAAACCTTGCCACATAGCAATTAAATACTTGTTATTATCAGCTGCAATTCGTACACCTTTTATTTTGTCAATCATATTTGCACCTCCCACCATAGGTTCTACATAAGCCTGCTCTAATCCTGTGCGGTTTAAGTCGATTATTTCTTTAATTTCTTTGGAAATCTTATCTTTACTTCCCATGTATTTCATAAAACGATACTTTGATAATGAATAAAAAAAGAGTTGCTAACATGGTGTTTAGGCTGTTTGGCTTTTTTTAAGCCAAACAGCCTAAACACCTGTCGTTAAACACAATTTAAAATAGCAGTCCGCAAAATATCTGTTAAATCCGAACCGTATTTTTCTTTTAGTAAATTGTATTTGTCTATCTTAATTCTGATAGTTACGTTTTTCGAGGGGTCAGGCTTGCGCCCTTGCCCCTTTTTGTTTTTCTTTTTCATTTATTAAATAATTTTACCATCAACAATAAAAATATCATTTCCTTGATTTAATCTTTCAGCTTCGTATTTTAGAGCTGTTTTCATTATTGTATTATATAAATTTGGAGAGTATCCTGCATTTTCATTTTTTCTTGCAATAATTCTTTCAATTATATTTAATTCTTTTTCAGTTCCAAAAGCCATAACAATTATTCTAGCATTTTCAATGTGATTATTATTATTTTCGTTAGTTGTATAAATTTCTGTTAAAGTTTGCATTGTCTTAAATTTTAATAGTTAGTATATCTCTTATTTTGTTGATACAAAGATAAGCTATTTATTTAATATATGCAAGCATTAATTAATAAAAGATTGAATTATTTTTAATTTATTTTATAAGTATGTGTATTACAGTGTTTAACATGCAATTTGTAAAAACGCAAAAAGCGCCAAACATTTAATAAAAAACATTAAGGCGCTTTTCAAATTACGTACCGTTATAAACAACTACGAAACACTGGTAACAAGCTTTCAATTTCTGCTGAAAATATTTTTTTTTCATCAAGTTTTTTCTTTCTTGCTTCCATTTTTTCAACCACATTACAATACCATTTTTTAGTATGATATTCAACTATGCTTATGCCTAACATATTTATTGAGTAACCAATTAACTTAAATTCATCAATTATTTTTATTGCTTCCTCTTCTTTTATATCAATCTTTATGTTATCCGTTTCAAATTGAAAAAAAATTTTATCACCAACAACATTTTTGTTTATTTTATATTCGTCTTTCCATATTTCAATTTCCATAATAAAAGTTTATAACAGTCGCTTGGACAAAATGCCAATTGACTGTTGTGGTTAATATTTACTTTCGAGCGTGGCACTTTACCAAGCTATAACGTTACTTACAATTTAAAAATCAACTCATCTTTGGTAAGTGCAAAGTATAGGTTTTGTAATTCGTGCAAATAATAAAACTCATTACCAACTGAATATTGACCACTCAAAAGGACAAAGCCGTCGTAAGTCGTTTTTAATGTTAATCCATTCATTTGATAAAAGTAACCATTATTATTAAACCCACATTTAATTAATATTTCTTTCGTTAATTTAATAGGCGTAATTCTATCTTTAGTTTTAAAAATAATTATATTTTCAAAATCTTTTTCAGATAAAGTCATCATATCTGAATCTTTACATCCAGAAATATAATAAGTACAACCTATATTTATTTCTCTTATTTTCATAATATTTTTTTTATAATTGAATCAACATTAGTTTGTCTTACAGTAAGTAACATAGCGTTTGAAGCTAGTTTGCTGTTATTGCTACGTACTGTTATCTATTTCCTTTTTAGTTGTTTAAACTTCCCTTGGATTTGTTATGGTCGCAAACCATCTCAATACGCTGTACCGTTACAAATGCAAAACTAAACCATTCTTCATAAACATTCTAATTTTGCGATATGCTACACAACATATTTGAAAACTTTTTTCTTAAGCTCGAATCCGCTTTCTTTGCAAAAGTATTAATTTAAATTATCAGTTATGAAAAATATGATATTGCCAACTGTTTTATTTTGGGTTGTGACAGGACTTTTAATCTGGCTTAGTGAAGATGTAATAAACGGCTTAATTGCCTTTTTAATATTCTTATTTGCGTTCATGGTAGCGCTCATAACATACTTGATGACAAGATGAAAAGGCTAGTTAAATTGTATTTGAGGCATTGCCCTAATTGCGGGCTGCCTCATTTTCATTTTAATCAAGAAAAAGACTACTGCTCGATAATGTGTCGGGAAATATTAAAACATAGGCTTAAAAACAAGCCACACGGGGTTCTAGTAATCCCAAGCAAAATGAATTTTGCCGATTCTGAAGAGGTCGGAAAACTAATAAAAAAATTATTATGATAACAGAACAACTTAGATTAAAGTTAATGAACAAGCCTAAGCTGGCTTTTCCTGTTTTTAATCACGACATGAGCGCCGTTCATGTAATCACCGAAAAAAACGGGGATTTTATTCTTGCGTTAGGGCTTAAAGACGTGCCTTTTAAGAAACTGCACTTTGACCCGTTAGAGGATCACTTAAAAAACTGTTTTGAATTTAGGATTATAGAGGATAAATTGTTTATGCTAAAAAATGAGGGTGGAAGTGTGGAAATGGGGCGCTTCTTTATTCATAGTAATAGAGTGAAGTTTGAAAGAGACCCTAATTTTTTACTTAATTTAGTAAATGAACTTTTAATAAAATAGATATGGATAGAATGGATAAAATATTTATATTAGGACTAATAATAAACATAATAATCGCAATTGTAGGCGTTTGGCTTACTTTTGCATTTGTTAATATGTGGTTTGTGGGGATTGCGTTATTGGCTATCTTTGCGGTGGATGGCTTGCTAATGATAATTTTTGAGATTCATAAGGATAAAACTCTAAATGATTAAATAAATTTGCAAAGTAAGATTCTTTTCTTATCTTTGTTCTATTGTTTCGATCTCACAATAAGAAACATAAAGACATTTAGCCCTTTTAATTGCGCTGTAGAAGTGAGATCCTACAGCAATATTGAGAGGGCTTTTTTATACCTACAAAATGAAGAAATACGAAACTACATTTATCAATCTTAAAGAGAATCAACCCCAGAAAAACAGATTAATAATAGCTAAAATGCTAAAAAGTCTTTGGATAATAGGATCTAAGGACACAAAAAAAGGAATCACAACAATAATATTTAAAAGATACTTATAATGGAGGATAAGAATTTTAATATAGAGAGAATAGTAATAATAAAACTAATAGAAGAGCCTGAAAGTATTCATTTAGTAAGTGCGTCTTTCTTTATTGATCCACTAGCTATCTACTTATTTGAGTGTATTAATATTAAAATAAAAAGCAAAGCGGTTTATTTTGACGCGGCGACAATAGCACAAGAATATTCTAATAAAGAGTTTCCAACTTTTAATATATTTAACTACTTAACAGATATTGTTTGTCCTATTGAAGGCGCTCAGTTTTACATCGCGTTATTGAAGGATAATTTTTTTAGACGAGAATTAAAGCTTCAATTAATGAAAGATTTAAAATTCTTAGACGAAAAGAACTCTGATTATTACACTTGCTTTGAGAATTACGAGAAGATAAAAGAACGTGCAGAAAGTGCCGTTTCGATACAAGGCGAGACTCTACAAAAGAATCTTAATACTTCTATAAATGAAATGTATGAACGTATAGAACGCTTTAAAAGTGGGATTGTAGACTTTCAGACTGGAAAAAAATCTCTTGACGAAATGTTAACTTTTCAGAACGGGGACTTGGTCCTTATTGCGGCGCGTCCTTCGATGGGAAAAACTTCTTTGGCTGTAGATTTAGCTGTAGACTTTGCACGCAATAAGAAAAAAGGCGCGTTTATATCTGTCGAAGTTTCAAAATTGAACCTTACAAATAAGATTCTTCTTTCAGAAAATGAAGGAATTGATTCGTCAAAGTTCCGAAAAGGACAATTAAATGATCAAGAGTGTGAGCGAATAGAAGAAAGTTTAAACCTCTTTAACGACTTAGAAATTATTATTGAGGACAAACCAAGCTATATAGATGACATTGTCAGAACGCTTACGATATTAAAGAGAAAAGAAAATATTCAATATGGAATTATTGATTATATTCAGCTTATCAAAGTAGAAAAGGACCACGGGGCCACCGAAAATACTTCGGAAATAAGCAAGAAAATAAAATCATGTGCGAAAGATTTAAACATTCCTATATTTGCGCTTTCTCAACTAAATAGAGGTGTTGAAAATAGAGGAGACAACAACTATCAATTAAGCGATCTGAAAAATTCGGGTAGTCTTGAAGAGGACGCCGATATTATTATGTTCTGCTTTCGCCAGTACCGCGTGGACCAGTTGAGTGGTTTGGATATGGGTGACGATTGGTTGGACCAAAACAAGCGAACTATGGACTTACAAATAAGAAAAAACAGAAATGGCGAATGTGGCGACGTTCTTTTATATCATAACAAAACAGTAACTAAATTCTATGATAAGGATGTAGCTTTTAATCGCGGGATTGATGACGACATAGACAGCATTTTAAATAGTAATGATAACAAAGATTTTTAAATTCAATTTATTTTATTATCTTTGTAGAGAGGTTGAGCCGCAAACTCGTAAAAGGTTTCTGACTGTCCTTTACCTCTCTTATTTTTCATCAGTCAGATAAAAAACAGTCACATATGAATAAAAAAACCCCATCAAGAGACAGTTTCGTCTTTTACCGTAGCTTTTATGAAGCTATTAAAGAACTCCCTCAAGAGAATCAATTAGAAATATACAACGCTATTGCAGAATATAGCCTTAACTTTGTCATACCTGAACTTACGGGAATTTCTAAGACTATATTTATACTGATAAAACCTCAAATAGAAGCTAATCAAAAGCGATACATAAACGGGACTAAACCGAAAAGAAAGCAAACTGTAAGCAAAACAGAAGCAAAACAGAAGCAACTCGAAAGCAGAACTGGAACTAATGTAAATGATAATGTAAATGATAATGTAAATGATAATGTAAATGATAATGTAAATGATAATGAAGAAATAACTCCTTCTTCTGATTCTGATATTAAAGCTAAACCTGAAAGTGATATTCCAGACTTCATCCAAAAAGAACTTAAACCATTCTTTAACTTAAAAAATTTATCTAATGCTTTTCAATTCTTAAATTCTCTTAATGGCGAATACGAATCATTTAAACAACAGTTTTTCGATTACAAGCTATTTCAAGAGACCTCTAAGCAATATAAAAAAAGTTTTGGTTCGTTTTGTAATAAATGGAATGAAACAGATTTTAAAGCCTCTTTAAATGATTTAAAAGAAATAAAGAACGATTCCGAAAAAAACCACTTCCCCGACATGCAATCGCAGAAGGTGAAAAATGTGAACGGGAAAACTGTTTATAGAGTTATTCCGGATGCAAACGGGAAACCGATTATTAACCCAAATTTTTAAAGACATGAACAAGAATGTAGATATAATGATTGAATTGCAAGATAAGATACAAGAAGGATATGATTCCATAATAAAAACGGTTATATCTGATTTATTGAAAAAAGAGCCTTCTGAAGAGGAGTTGAAATGCGTTGAGGTTTTTAAATTTGAAGAAAATGCTGAAATACATTATTTAGCTTATCGCAATAAAAAGCTGGGTAGAATTATTTTAGACCCGCAAAATATGAGGTTTGATCCTTATGAAAATGAGGAGTTTTTGGAAGATGCAGTTGTTAATGGTAAAGTTACTTTTAAATATTAAAGCCTGCTGCACAACATGCCACAAAATTATATTAAGTCGAGAGGATTGTGTAGTTTTGTGGAAATTTAACGGACACGTATTTGTGTCTGGAAATTTTTATTTTCAAAAATTTATAGCATCAAATACGATGTTATAAACTCTTAATTTTTACTAAATCAAATATATAATCATGGGTTTGCAAAAAATATCAGAACAAACAGGAATAAGAGAAGAAATATTACGCTTCGCTCTAAAAATGGAAGAAAAACTAAAAGAAAACGACCACAAAGGGGGGTGGAATAATTCATCTATTAGTTATTTATTATCTGGAATTGAGAGAGAAACAGAAGAATTGAGCTATGCAGTTGGACAAGAAGGTCAGGTATACACTCGAAAAGATAGATCTAATATTATTTCAGAATGTGCCGATGTTGCTAATTTTGCTATGATGTTGGCTGATAATTCGGTTCAAGATTGTTTATAACGGTACTGCACCTTTGAAGCGTGCAACGGGATGAATTGAATTGAAAAATAAACTTTGCATTGCATGATTTCAAGTGCAATGTTATTTACTCCAAAACAAACCACTGTTGAACTAATAAATAAGAAAAAAAATGAAAATTGATAAAGAAAATTTTAGAGATAACTTGTTCATTTTAACTAGCCCATGTTTTTACATATACGCTTTGTATTTGATTTTGAATAAATTATTTCATATATTATTTGAATATTTTGCATTTAAGGATGTTTATTTTTATCTTTTCAGAATGAACGAATATAAATGGGAAAAGGCTAATTTTAATCATGCTCGATACTTATTTAAAAAAAGCAAATCTGTTTTTAGGAAAATAATGATTTTAAAAATATACAAAAAGCAAAGAAAAAATTGTAAATAACGAAAATCTTTACACACCCTCATTATACTAAAAACCTTGTAATTAGGTGAAGCCCTTTAACTTAAGATGTTTCAACAATTACAAATAAAAAAAACAAAACAGTATGATAATAACAAGAACAGACACAAGAGAAGCACTAGCGAATGCAAACAAGGCGCTTATAGCTGCGAAAAGTAGAAGTAGGAAAGTAATACACTTAACAAGAGATAACTTTGTAGAGTGTATTGAAATCGAAGAGAAAGCAATCTCACGTCGAGAGTGGGCGAAGCATTTAAATGAAACTGCTTTTTGTCTTAGAACTTTTAAAATAAAAGAATAAAGCATGTTTTTAAACATAAAACTATTCTTTCATATGTAGAAAAGAAAGCGTAGTTTTGTGTATTCTTTTTCGCTTCGATAGCTCAGTTGGTAGAGCGCTCAGGTTAACAGCCTAAGAGGTCGGTGGTTCGATTCCTCCTCAAAGCACTAAACCCCTTCGGCCTTTAATTAGGTTTGGCGAATTATTATATTTCACTCTTTGTTTTTTCAGAAAGCCTTACGATCGGGTTTAAATTATTTGTCAGTTTAATTCATTTACTTTAATATTTCTATTTTTCATAGTATTAGCCCCCTCGACATTGCGAAATGGTAGGGGGTTTTTGCATTTTATAATAATTATGCGTAAATTTGCAATAAAAAGATTATGGCAGCGAGGAAAGGTAATAAGTATAACGAAAGATGGACAGAGGTGGCTTCTAAGAAACTTTTTGACGAAGCTTTAACACTTGCTAAGAATGGCGCAATAACTTTAACAGATATCGCCAATGAGCTTGACGTGTACACTGACGTCTTTGAATACATATGCAATAAGCACAAAGACTTTAGCCCTATAAAAAAAAGAATCCTTAAACAGATTGAGAACAATACCTACAAGGGTGCTTTGAATGGCGATTATATTCCTTCTATAGCAATCTTTGGACTTAAAAACAATCATGGTTGGAAGGATAAGACAGAAGTAGAGCAAACTGTTCATCAAACCAATGTAATAAAATTAGGCAGCGGAGAAAAACCAAAATAATGGAATTGTTGAGCAAACAAGAAAATGCAGTTTTTTATTTAAAAGACGATTCGACTACAGAGATTTTATACGGAGGGGCTGCTGGTGGTGGAAAGTCGGCTATAGGTGTATTATGGTTAATTGAAATGTGTCAAACTTATCCTAAAACTAGGTGGTTAATGGGTAGAGCTAAGTTGAAAACATTAAAAGAAACTACTTTAAATACATTTTTCGAGATAGCTTCAAAGTTTAACCTTAATTCTCAATTTACATATAATACGGTTAGTTCTGTAATAAAGTGGAATAACGGAAGTGAAATTTTACTGAAAGATTTATATTACTATCCTTCTGATCCTGATTTCGATGAGTTGGGTTCTTTAGAGATTACTGGCGCTTTTATTGATGAATGTAATCAAGTAGTTCAAAAAGCTTGGCAACTAGTTAAATCAAGAATAAGATATAAGCTTAAGGAATACGATTTAATTCCGAAAATGCTTGGTAGTTGTAACCCTGCTCAAAATTGGGTTTATTCTACATTTTACAAGCCTTCAAAAGAAAATAAACTTCCTGATTATAGGAAGTTTATCCAAGCTTTACCGACAGACAACCCACACCTACCAGAGTCTTATTTAGAATCTTTGTTGCAAATGTCTCAAGCAAGTAAAGAGCGTTTATATTTTGGTAATTGGGATTACGATGACGACCCGACAAAACTATGCGATTATGATGCTATTTGTGATTTGTTTACTAATGACCATGTAAAAGGTGGACGTAAATATATTAGCTCTGATTTAGCAATGCAAGGACGTGACCGCTTTATTACTGGAAGTTGGGACGGTTTAATATGTTCTGTTGATATTGATTTGCAAAAAACTACTGGAAAGGAAATTGAAACGAAATTAACAGAGCTTAAGAATAATAAAGGCGTTCCGAATAGCAATATCGTTGCCGATAGTGACGGGTTAGGTGCTTACCTTGAGAGTTATATTCAAAATATTAAGTCTTTCCACGGTGGATCGTCTGCATTTAATAAGAATGATTTCGATAATATCAAAAGTGAATGTGGTTTTAAATTAGCTGAAATTATAAACAATGGTTTAATGAAAATCATTTGCACGAAAGAACAAGAAGAGCTAATTAAGAAAGAGCTTAACATCTGTTTAAAGCGTGATAATTTAGACGTAGATAAAAAGAAACTTATCAAGAAGCCAAAAATGAAAGAGCTTTTAGGTAATAGTCCAGACTATTTAGATATGTTGTTAATGCGAATGTGGTTTGAAGTACGACCAGTAAAAAGGGTAAAAGGATTCTCAAAAGTTTACTAAAATGAAAATAAAAGATATTTCTTTTTTTGATTATACCAAATTGGAAGGTGAAGAGCGTGAACACTATGATTTTGCAATAAAATATGGCAACATGAAAAGCTTTGATTTGTTTCAAATTGGGAGCTTTCTTGAATGTACTTTTGGATTTGTTAAAGAATTTCAGTACATACTAAATTCAAGGGACGAAAAAGGAAACTCTTTATTTACATTTGAAAAATACATCGAATTAGTTATTGACAATGTAACCCTAAAGCCTCAAAAGCTTAATTTTAAAGCTAAGATTCGTAAATTTATTGTAAAAATGCTAAATAAGGAAGCTGAAAAGAAAACCATAATCGCTTCAATGTCAATTTTTGATTTAATTAAAAGCTATAACTATGCAGTTGAACAGTTGTTTGCTATAAATAACATCGAGAATGCTAATTTAAGCCACGACCCAACGCCCGAAGAAAAGCAAGCTGGGATCGGTTTATTCCAAGATATGGGTAATTTTATACAACAACATAAGCTTTCTAAGTTCTTTAACTGTTCGTTTGATGAGGTTGAAAGTAAGCAGTATAATGTTTGCTTTGTTGCCTTGAAATATGATTGTGATTTGGCACAGTATCAGCGTGAGATTAACCGAATTAGAAGCAATAAATAATACTAACTATGTTTTTAAACATTTTTTTACTAACTTTGCAATATGGAACAATTTGATATAATTAACGAACTGAGAACGTATGCAACTGAGCAAGGCTGGAAGTTTATCTACGCTTTAGATGATTTCGAGGCGAACGAAGTCATAATGCAAGATTTAGGCTTGAATGAACATGTGTTGGTCGCTGGGTTCAACTATACGCCCACTATTAAGAATAGACGTATTACTTCGATCAATTACAGCGGCTTGATGTCATTGGGGCGTAAGTTTGACGCTGATGGACAAGCCGCAATGTTAGACGAAACACAAGAGCAGAAACACGATAGAAGGTTGAAAGAATTAGTACAAATGCTTTCTGTTTGCATTGCTGAAATGGGATGTCGTGGAAATATGACAGCCGACAGCGGTTTGATACAACCCGACCCTGACAAGTTCGATGAGAATATTGATTTCGCAACTGCTAACACTGTTTCATTTATACAGTAATATTATGGCTGAAACTTTAAAAGAAACGTTTGAAAGCTGGCTAAATAAGATTCAGTCGGGACTTGTTGAGAGCTATATTTCTAAAGGTCTTAAGGCTAGTGGCGAGTGGGAGAAATCATTAGAGCAGTTTTATTCTAAATCTGAGAGTAAATTTACGTTTGGAATAAAAGCAAATGATTATTCTGAATACATGCAAAACGGTCGAAGGCCAAACAAGAAGCAATCCCCCGAAGATATTAAAAAGTGGGTTGGTTGGGCTGGTTCTACTTTCCTTAAAAAGTGGGTGCAAGATAAAGGACTAAGTGTAAGTCCTTTTGCGGTGGCTCATAAGATAGCCAAAGAAGGGATAAAAGTCCCCAACACTCACAACGTAGGAGGATTAGTTACCGACGTGGTGAATGATGAGAGTATTAAAGAGCTTTCTGATTCCCTTACTTTATTTTTTGTTGAGAAAATTCGCAGTGATTTAAGAAAGGTTTTTGATTAGTTTTTCGTTTATATCCATTGATATAAAGAAAGCAAATGTCTTCAAAATCGTCCTTTTGTCTTTGCAGTTCTCTTTCAAAGAGCTTGATATCATGCTCTAACATTGTGGCTATCTCGTAACCATTCCAAACTTTTCTCCGTTGGTCATTGATGCCTCTATCTATATTGTGGCTTCCGCTTGCCTTTCCTATTATTACACACCACAAAAATAAGCAATAAAACAACCATTCTACTAAAAAAATCTATGCTATGCAACATATTATTAATATTTTTCGTAAATTTGTAAAAAATATTACATTATGGCAATTACTAGCATAACAATAACTCAAGATAATAAGTCGGGCGATTCTAATTTGGTGCCTATTCATTCACCAGTTACTTTTCTTTGCGAGGTTGAGTATAGTGGAGGCATCCCGCCTTCTTTTATATATGTTGATATTCTGGATAAAGATTTGAATTTACTTGATACTTTGCGCTGTTATAAGCAGTCTGATCAAAGCAGTTCTTTATCTACATTTCAATTTAAGGCGAATGACAAAGTTAAATCATTAATGCCAAAATTTGACGATTTTATTCAATCGAACAACACTTTGGTATTTGATGAAACTAGAACTTTATTGTTGAATTTAAAATTTTATGATCCAGACGATGCTTTAATTAATGATTCTGTTTTGATTAATTTCGTAAATGCTGCTAATCAGTTTGGAGAAGAGTCTAATTTGAGAGATAGTTATTTTAATTTTGTAAAGACTTATTTTAATGAAGCAGGAAAGCCCTGTTATGCTTATCATTATAACCAGCAGCTTGCAGTTATGACAGTAACGCTTATTGATGAGAATGGAAGTAATCAAATAATTACAGGTCAATCCTTGACCGAAATTGGATTTTACAGACTTAAGATAGATCCATCCTTAAACACACAGATTGAGTTTTCTAATGATGGTGGCGAGTTTTACGCTTATACTGAAGTTTTAGATAATTGCGAAGGCTTATATTTCAAGTACTTAAATCATGAAGGCGGTTATAATTTTTATAATTTGAATGATTATTATAAGAAAACTGCTAAGGTTTCTGAAATCGGAAGCGTTGAAAAGAATTTCACTAATATTTTAGATGCTCAAAGCGATAGAAGTAACATAGGTTACAATAATTCTGTACAGATACAAGGCACGCAAGAAGTCCCAAGTTCGCACCTTGAAACTATAAAAGATTTATATGATAGTCCAAGAGTGTACTTAAAGATAGGCGATGGCGAAGAAAAAAAAGACTGGCTTGAAGTGAAAATTAAAGCAAGTGAAAATCTACACAGAAGGCGAAGGGATAATTTTGGCTTTATTGATTTTACAATAAGCCTACCAGAGCAATTCTCAATTAAAATGATTTAGATATGAGGCGTTTAGAAATTAACGGTATTGAAGTTGAGATTGATGAAAAAACAGCCATCGGTATCACGTTTAAGAGCTACAATG
>Ga0193956_1000090_pt1 | contig 38741 bp, 30 predicted proteins | sample BB_7_MG_FD_140358 | JGI IMG/M metagenome (GOLD analysis project Ga0193956, IMG submission 140358) | Microbial mat bacterial communities from the Broadkill River, Lewes, Delaware, United States - BB_7_MG | ecosystem: Environmental > Aquatic > Freshwater > River > Microbial mats | place: USA...
ATTCCTTTGAACCAAGCCCAACCGCCGTTAATTGTTTGCTCACGTTGAAGTTTTTTTAGAGCTTTTTGCTGTTCGTTAGCCATTCTGTTTAAGTCAAATAGAAGTCCAATTCTACGCTTGCGTTCTGTTTCGTTTTGACTATTTAAAACCCAAGGAGTTTCTTGCAAAAGAACTGATTTTAGTTCCTGATTTTTTTCCAAATTTGAAAGCAAAGCCTCTGATTTTGGAGTGTTTTTCCAAGCATCAAATACTGCTTTTATTTTTGGCGAAGAGTTAGCAATATGACTCGCCAAAGTATTGGCATAATATCGGCTAAAAGTTTGCTCCGAACATTCGTAAGGATATTCAATCAAATAAGGCAGTGCCTGAACTGCATACCAAGCTGGATTTGAGGTAAATTCAAGCGTATATCTGTGATGTTTTATAGTTTTTGATTTGCTTGAATTTATTAGTTTTGTAAACTTAAATTCTTTGGTGGTTGCACCTCTAATTGGCAACGGCATACTTTCCGTAACAAGCATTCTGTTAGACATTACAGGAATTGCTTTTTGTTCGCCATCGGAGAATTTGCCAGTTGTAGCAACCACTTTGTAGCTCACAAGTCCTATTCCGTGAGGGATTTCTATTTGCCACTCAACAAGCGTATTTTTATCGGCTTTAACCGAAAATTTCTTTTGAGCACTTTCAGATTTAACTATAATATTATCAACAGGTTTCATTGTTATTGCATCAATAAATTCAAGTTTTATTTCGCCTTCAAAATCTTCTTTTGAAATATTATTTATTTTTACAGGAAAAGTCATTTTGTCTCCCTCTCTAAAAAAGCGAGGAGCGTTTGGCATAAGCATCAAATCTTTTTGAGTTACAACACTTTCGTTGATATATCCAAACTGCATATCTTTTGTGTGGGCAAATCCCATAAATTTCCATTTTGTAAGCGATTCTGGTATTGTAAATGCAATAATTACATCTCCATTTTCATCAGTTTTTAGATGAGGATAGAAAAATGCCGTTTCGCTAAAATTCTGACGAACCTGAACATTATCAAAATTAAGTTGTTGCTCCAAAGCTTTTTCGCCTGTAACAACGGTTTGTTCGGATACCGAAACAGGTGCATCTGGCTGATTTGCTGTAACATCATCTATGGCAAAATCTGTATCTTCAAAATAAACTTCCTCTTCTCTTTCATCAAATTTATCGCTCACTTTAGACCTTTCTTTATATAAACGAGCATTTCCATTTTTACTCTCTGTTCTAACAGAATAAGCTAATGTTACCATACCATCTTCATTATAACCTCCACCAAAGTAACCACCATAACTATAATAAGAAAATCCGTGCCAATTTAGTGAGCTATAATATTTTGGAGTGTAATAATGGTAAAGATTATAACCATCAGAAAGCATAGTAGAATTGTTAGAGCCAAAAGTTGCACTACTCCAATAAAATTCGTTGTAAAATGAGCTGTAAAATGATTGATACCAACTGTTTGCAGCAAATTGGTCAAGTGAAGCATCGTATAAAGTTGCCACCATTTCGGCAAGAACTTTGTCGCCTTTTGCTCCTTTTATTTTTAGTTGCCACTCTTCTTTTTGCCCGGGATAGAGCTTGTCTCTAAATGTAGAAAACTCAATATCAAGGTCTTTATCGCTGTGTGGAACAACTACTGTTGCCGAATGAGAATACAATCTATTGTTTTTTACAAATACAAAATTTACTGAAATATTTCCTCTATACTCTTCTTTTATAGGTATTTCTATTAACTTTTGAGCATTACTAATTTTTATCCATTCTTCTTTTATGATTTTATCTCCTTGTGAAATTTGATATAAAATTTTGTTATTATCCAAACCCGAACCTATTATAAATTTAGCAGTTTCTCCCGGCTCACATAAAGTATTTATGGCTGCAAAAAAATTGGTTGTATTATATGCTAAATTTTTATCTTTTTCAGAAAAAAGAGTAAAGAATCGTTTGTAGCTAACTTGATTTCCAAACTTATCTTGCGACAAAATTTTTGCAACATAAATTCCACTATCCCATTTTTTTATAAATTTAGCTTTAAGAGTCTTCTCTTTTTCTGTGTCAAAATTAGTTTTATAAACAGATTTTTCTATTTCATAATTTTCAAAACTATTTTCGTCTTTATATACATTTCCAGAAAATTGCGATTTCCATTCAGCTTCCGTATATAGAAAATGTTCTGGCTTTTGCCAAAAACGGTTTCTCAAAGGAGTATCATTATCTTTTAATTTAAAAATTTCTATTTCTCCTTTGGCACTAATTGGCTGATTATTTAGATTTTGAGCGGTAATTGGAATTTCCCAACCTTCATAATAATCTTGTTGTTTGCTCATTTGAGTAGGAAAATTAATATCCACTTTTAAACCAGTATAACCTACTGTAATAGATTTACTTGTGCTTTGGGTTTCGCCATTAATATCGGTTATGTCTGCCGAAATTGTGTAGTTAAAGGCTGTAAATTCGCTTTTTTTGATGCTCAAATCTGGAATTGCTTTAAATTTAATTTCAAATTCGCCGTCGTCGTTGGTTGAGACTGTGCCGTTTCCTATTTCTATTGTGGTAAAATTCATATTATAATACCACCAACCAAACCACATTGGCTGCCGCTGAATGCGAAATTTTACTTGTGCATCGGTGAGTTTTGCTCCAGAATAATTTAGAGCAGTTCCCTTGACTGTAATGCTATCGTTTAGAATATAATCGCCATCAAAAGGTAGCATTTTAACCTCAAAAGTTGGTCGTTTGTATTCCTCTACTTTTATATATTTTGAACCAATTTGGGTATAAATTTGCATGTTTCCATTTAGTAAACCTGTTGGAATTTCAAACGACCCGCTAAAAGTTCCAAATTCATTACTTTCAATTTCTTGTTTTGAAATTTCTTGCCAGTTTACATCATAAAAAATAATATTTTCTTTATGTTTAGATATTATTTTGGTTCCCAAACCTTCTTTTTTCAAAACAATTCCTTTAAAATGAACTGTTTGTCCCGGACGATAAATTGCTCTATCTGTAAAAAAACTAATGTAAGGCTCATTTTCATAATCATAGTCATAATCAGATAAATAAATATCGTTTTCGGAAACAAAAAAATCGTTATAATAATCCATTTCCATAATTATTGATGTCCAATAGTCATTTCGTTTTGTTTTTATTTTAAAAGAACCATCATCATCAGAAGTATAAGTTCCATAAAGTTTTCTAACATATTTACTTAGGGGGTAGCTATATTTTTCGTAATATGCTTCTACCGAGACTCCTGAAATAGGCTCTCCTGTTTCTCTATTTAGCACAAAAACTCGTTGCGATCCGTCTCCCATTTCTTGATTTACATAACTCAAATTAGAAACTTGAACGGCTTGATAAGAAGTCATATTTTCGTCGTAAGAAAAATCTTTATTATTTGATGCTATAATTACATATAAAGATGTTTTATCTATTTCCAAACCCTTCATCAAAATTTCGGTTGAATGAGAATTGAAATCATTGTCTTTTGGCAAGTCTTTTTCAATGGTGTAAATATCTTTAGAGGCTTTTAGCATTTTATCATAAAACTCTATTCCATAATTCTTTTCGGCTAAATTTTTGTATTTTTCTCTATCAATAGAAACAACTTTTAGATAAACTTTATCAGTATTTTTATAATCTATTCGGCAAGCAAAAGTTTTGTTTGGGATTAAAGTTTTTTCTACCGAAGAACTTATACTATGAGTTTCAATACTATATATTAAAGTTAATGCTTTATCTGCAGCCTCGGTTTTTTCATAATTTTTTATTATATTTTCACATAATTTATGTGCTTCTGTTTTATAGTTTTTATATTTCAGAGTTTCTTTATTATCTATCTGATACTTATAAGATTGTGTATTATAAAATGAAGCAAGAGAATATAAAATTTCTTCATAATTTTCGCTTTTACTATATTTTTCTTTCATTTTTTTAAGTGCAGAAAAATATAATTCGTCTTTATTTGTGTTTACCGAAAAACGATAAACATAATTTAGTCTTTTAAGCTCTGCATCAATTAGTGCGGCAGATTCGTTTTTGTTTTCGTATCGAAAATAAATAAGATTTTGTAAAATTTTAATTCCATTATAATGCAATGATAATGTGTCGTTTGACTTAACATTATGAGTTGCAAAATATTCTGCATCTTCAAAATAATAGTCTTCTTTTATCTGAAAATAATCGGCAGGGCGAGTTAGAGTAATTTCGGGATTGCTATAAAAATCTATTGCCCGATGTGCAAGAAAGTCGTATAAAGTTGGTCTTAGTTTTTCCGATTTTGTTCCCCAATTAATAATTTCGTTATAAACTTTCATTGATGTATTTTGCAAGCTATCAGCATTTTGCAAAGAAAGTGTGTAATGTTTGATAGAAAAATCTACCATATTATCAAGCGTCCAAGTTTGCACGTCGTTTGGCACAAAATTGAGAATATTTGTCCGCTCCTGAATCTGCCAACGATTTGATTGATAATACATCCAATACATTTCGGCAAGCATAGAGTGCATAATTGCGTTGTTGGGAAATTTTGCTGTTTTTACGTCTGCCTCCATTTCGTAAATTAGGTCTTCAAAAGCGTATTCTTCAAAAGAATTTCGGATACGCAAGCGATAAGTGTATGATTTTAAAATCTGGTCGTGATTTTCGTCGGCTTTTGCATCTTTATAAATAACTTCAACAATTTCCAAAGCAGACTTTGGCAAACCTATACTAAGCAATGAATCAACTTGTTGCCACTGTTCTTTGTAGTCATCTTCGGTATCCAATGGGATAAGATTTTTGTTGTTTTCTGGAAAAAAACTGTTCAGTATCAAAGTAATGATACTAAATAATAAAATGAAATTTTTCATGATTTTATGGTTTTAAATGATTAAAAACAAACACTTTCTGGCTTTGTGAAATCCAAAAGGTTTCTTTATTTTAAATTTATATTGTAAAGATACATTTTTTATTCTATTTCCATAAAAAGATTATAATTTTATTTTAAAAATAAAAAAAGCCCTTGAAAATCAAAATATTTCAAAGGCTAATAAATTTTCTTTTAGCAATCATAAGTTTTGTGAAACTTATGGCTACTTTTGTATTTTCCGTAATTGCAAAAAAAACAAAAGTAGCGAATAAATAATTGTTATGAACTATTTTAAAAATAGATTAATTTGAATTATGAAATCCTCCCAAACCAGAAATATTTGAGTTAATTTGTGGTTCACCTTTATAATATACATCTCCACTTCCGCTTATTGAAATGTCTAATAATGAGTTTACAAAAACACTACAATCTCCTGAACCAGAAATAGTTATACCTGTATTTTCAGTAATAAAATTAAAACAATTATAGCTTCCTGAGCCAGAAATAGTTATTTCGTGAGAGTTGCACATTCCTGCAAGATTTACATTTCCCGAACCGCTAATAGTGGAATATACTTTTTCGCCTTCAAGAAGAAAATCAATATCTCCTGAGCCTGAAATATTAAAATCCGTAGTTTGTGCAAAAACAGTGTCGTTTGAAAAAATATTTCCACTTCCACTAATTGAGATATTTAATACTCCAAGATTTTCAAATTTATTAAAAATAATATCTCCCGATCCGGAAAGTTTTACACCCTGAATATCAGGAACTGTTAGAAAAATTTTCATATCAATATTTCTGTAATTTCCTCTTTTTAATTTAATTTCTAAATCTCCATTGCTGTAATCTAATTCTAAGCGGTCTATTATGTTTTGATGCCCTTCAACATTCATGCTGTAACCATCTCCGTATGAGATTTCTACGTCAAATTTGCCAGCAAGTTCTACTGCTTCAAATTCCGAAATTTCTATTTCTTGTGTTACAATATCTCCCTCTCCCGATATTGCCAAAAAACCTTCTTGACAACCTACAAAACTGATACTTAATAAAATTACTACGATGGATAAACTAATTGATTTTTTCATTTTCTATGATTTTTTTAATGTTAATTATTTATGATTTATAGTTTTTTATAATCTTACAGAAGTTCCTATATTAAATCCAACCCAAGAGTTAAATTCTACATTACTGTATGTTTTTTGATGGATTGAGTATGGCACATTCAACAACATTTTTTCATTTTCTGATAATAAAATATTAAACGAAGGTCCTGCAAAAACAGAGAAGTTTTTAGTTAGTGCATATTTATAATTTAAGTCTAATTTGCTAAGAGAATTGTAGTTATAAGTATCAAAATTTAGGTCAGATAAACTATTAGAACTTAGGTCAATATTAATTTTGTGATTATTTTTTATGCCAATTTCTGAACCAAAACCCAGACCAGTAGAAAAAATAGGCTCGCCTCCAAAAGAAGTATATCCAGCTTTAAAAATTGTATAAAACTTAGGCACACCAAGTTTAAAATTTACATTTGCATAAACTGCATCTCCTCCCGAAATTTCAAGCTCTTGCAAACCACCATTTACAATGGAAACCAAGCCAATAGGTAACAACTTCTCCGATTTTTTTGCAGAAATATTTACAAGACCAACTTGCACTCCTTCCGCCTGAGTTGCATAATTTACAAGACCAACTTGTGTTCCTGTAAGTGTGTCTGTTACAACGTTTAAAATACCAGAAACTTGTCCGCCAGTGAATTGTCCCACATTTGCATTTAAAATTCCACTCGCCTGAACTCCCTGATAATCACCAATATTTGAATTAAAAATACCTGATGCCTGAACTCCCTGTGCATTTCCTATATTGGTGTTAAAAATACCTGTTGCTTGAATGCCCTGCATTTCGCCCAAGTTGAAATTAAAAATACCAGATGCTTGCAACGATTGAGAATTTCCCATATTGGCATTAAAAAGTCCTGCTGTTTGCAAGCCCATTGTATTTCCTTTTGTCAGATTAAAAAGTCCACTTGCTTGTAGTCCAGTTACATCGCCATCGTTTACATTAAAAAGTCCTGCAACTTCTATTCCTTCTACTCCACCATTTAATCCGAAAAGCCAATTTAACGAAACTTGATTGGAATAATTATACGAAGTTATTCCATTAGTTCCTATGGGATAAAAAAATGTAACTTGTGCCGGACGAGTTATTTTTTGAGTTGAAGGATTTGTTGGCTGATTTGTTGTTTGCGAAAATCCAAAATTTAGGATTGATAAAATTACGATTAAAGTCAGTGTTAGATTTTTCATTTTTTTGAGTTTTTAAATTATTTATAATTGGATTAATTGTCGTTTTCATATTAATGACAATCATAAAATAAAAACCCCCTACTCTGAAAAATGTTTTTTTTATAAAAAATAGATTTTACAAAAAATTCCGATACTCACCAACAAGATATAACGGCAGAGAAATTAATTTAAAATTAACGTTTTTCATTTCTTTATTAATTTTCAGCGAAGTATCTATTTCTGCCACAGATGGAACATTTGAATTAAACCGAATTGCAATTTCTATATTCTTCTCATTAACAAACACTTGTAAAGATTTTAAAGTTCCAGTTTTTCCTGCTTTTACTTCAATAGGAACTATCATGTTTTTATTTTGAGTAAGATAATCTATTTCAGCTTCAGAATTTCTTTTTTCACGCATCCAATAATAAATTTCGTTTTCAGAAAAATATGGGGGTTGGCATAATAGTTCTTGCCCAACAAATTGTTCTGCCAAAGAGCCTTCATTATTCAAATTAATTTGCTCTATATCAGTAAGTCGTAGTTTTAGAACATGATTTGCAAGCCCAATATCTAAAAATATGGGTTTAAATGTTTTTTCTACAACATTGTTTTCCAAAGGTAGCCCCGATGCTTTTGTATGACGAATAAGTTGTATTATTCTACTCATAGACAACAAATTAAGTGCTTTTTTTGTAACGTCGGAACGTGTAGAATTATCAAAATTAACATACTTAAATTTTTGTCCAATTGTTCTTGGAATATATTTAAGTAGCTTTGTCATAATATTTTGCTGCGAACGAGTGCCATATTTAGAAAAATCAAATTCCAAAGATTTAATAATACTTTCGTGGATACGTTCAACATCAATAAGACTATTTGTTTGGGCAAAAATTTCAACTGCTTCTGGCATTCCTCCTATAAAAAAATATAAGCGAACAAATTTCATTAATTTTTCGTGAATTGGTAGTGGAATTTGTTTTTCAATTTTGTATTGTTTCAAAAAATCAACAAGCGATTTTTCGCCAACTGCAATCAAAAATTCATAAAAATTTAGTGGATACATATAAGCAAATTCTACTCGTCCCACTGGCATGGAATATTGCATATCGTTAAGTGTATGGTCTAATAATGAGCCTGCTGCAATAATATGCAAGTCTGGCATTTTCTCATAAAAATAACGCAAAACAACTATTGCCTCTGGGCAAGTTTGTATTTCGTCAAGAAAAAGCAAAGTCTCCGAATTTTTAATTTTTATTCCAAGAAATATCTCCAAATTTTGCATAATTTGTTCAACATCATTGGTCTGAAAAAACGGTTTTAAATTCGGAGTTTCCTCAAAATTAATTTTCACTAATTTATTGTAATTTTCTTTTCCAAATTTTTCTATAGTGTAAGTTTTTCCTACCTGCCTTGCTCCTCTAACAATCAACGGCTTTTTGTGGCTACGATTTTTCCATTCTATTAAATATTCGGTAATAAAGCGTATCATAATTTTATTTTTAAATTTCAATAATTAATTCAAATTTCTTTTACAAAGATAAGAAAATTTTTCACACTATCAAATAAAAATGCTAAAATACGTTTGGATTTTCACACTAAATACGCTTAAATACGTTTGGATTTTTACACTATATATGCTTAAATACGTTTGGATTTCCACGTTTTCAAAAACTTATTCCAATATTTAAACTATACCAATTTTGTGTAATTATTTTATTTTCAATATTTTGATGAAAATTAAAATGGGAAAGATTAGAAATGTAGTCTAAATATTTTTTATCGGTATTTATTCCTATATGATTGTTAAAATCCAATCCAATATTTACAGCAAAATGTTTGGCAAATTGCAACTGAAAAAATGGTAAAATTGATTGATAAAAATATGGAGTTGAGCTAAACCATTCGTTAAAAAAAAGCGTGTTTTGTGTAGCTTCAATATTGAAATACAGAATTTTATAAATTTTTATGCTTGTCCCAAAACCAAGCCCATAACTGTAAGAATAATTATCGGTAGCCGTTGCCGAAAAATTATAGACATTATAAAATCTTCTTATTCCTGTTCGTATTTTTATATTTGACTGAAAAGTTTGATTTGCTCCAAACTCTAACTGCCTGTAACCCCTTCTAACATAATTAAATACACCAATTGAAACTCCCGAACTGGTATCGCTAAAATTAAATGGGGCAATTTGCAAACCTCTTAAATTTCCTGCATAATTAGCAAATCCTGCAATTTGAATACCATTAACTTTTGCCATTCCATTATTTACAAATCCAACAACTTGCATTCCATTCACATTTTTTAAAGTAAAATTATGAAAACCAGCTATTTGAATGCCATTTACATTTTTTAGTCCAATATTACTAAAACCTGATATTTGCAAGCCGTTTATATTTCCTGTTACAAAATTGGAAATTCCCGAAAGTTGAATTCCATTTGCAGTTTTGACCGCAATATTATTAAAACCAGCCATTTGTATTCCATTAAAATTGCCAATATTAATATTTGAAAAACCAGCGGTTTGCAGAGCATTTGTTTGTCCCAAGTTAAGATTAAGAAAACCAGCCATTTGAACGCCATTTACTTTATTTCCAACAATATTAGTAAAACCCGAAAGTTGTATCCCGCTCACATCTTTTCTAACAATATTGAAAAGCGAGCCAATTTCTACGCCCATCACACCTTTTGAGTATCCCGCTAAAATATTGATAGAAAATCTGTTATATGTAATTCCATCTGCGTTTAAATTTGTCCCAATTTTGGGCAAAAAAGATATTTGAAAAGGTTTAATTAATTCTATATGACCTAAATTTTCGGAGTGAATAATTGTAGAAGTGGGGACAAGTTTTTTTACAATATTCCTATCATTCAGAGTTTTAGAAACTAAAATTGGCTTGCTCTCAATTTTGGGGTCTTCAATTTTTAATGTATCAATATTTTTTTTGTCATTTTCTGATTTTTCAATTTTTGGAATAGGATTTAAACTTATATCTAAATTATAATTAGCTCTTGCTTTAAAAACCACAACGGTATCAAAATAGCCAATTTTTCCAAAATTTATGCCTCTAAACTTTTCTGTTTCAATAATTTCCATTGAATATTTGCCACTTTGGTTTGTTAGCGAAAAATATTGGTCGTTCACATCATAAATAGATGCGTTTTCGATGGGAAAGCCTGTTTTTGAATCTTTTACAAATCCTGAAATTATGTATTTTTGTTTTTTAACAGTTTTACTTGCTTGTTTTTTTTGCTCTTTTTGTAATAAAATTATATGATTTCCAGCAACTACATATTTTAATTTTTTTTGAAATATTAAATCCAAACAATCCGAAATTTTAATATTTTGAGCATCTAAGGAAACTTTTTTTTCAATATCAATAATTTCAGAATTATACGAAAATTTTGCAGAAGTTTTTTGCTCAATAATTTTTAATGTGTTTTTTGTTGTCTGATTTTCCGTTTTTATACTTATTTTTTTTGATAAAATATCTTCTTGCGAAAACACATAAATATTTGATAACAAAATAATTATCAGAATAAAAAAGGCTTTAATTATTTTCATTTTTGATAATAAAAGTGTTATTTTCTTTTGTGTAGGAAGCATTAAAAGTTATTGAAATAATTTCCAAAATTTGTTCTATTGTTTCGTTTTCAAAGCTGGTATTTAAAATTTCGTTGTTCAAATCAGGGTCGGATATTTTGATATTTACTTTGTATTTTTTTTCCAAAATATTTACAACTTCTGATAATTTTGTATCATCAAAAATTAAAGTTTTATTAAACCAAAAAATCTCGTTTGCCTGTTCTTTGGTGTTTTCTGTAATTTCTTTTGATGCTTTTTTGTTACGAATAAAACCTTTTTCCCCAGCTGTGAGAAAAACATCGGAAGTATCATTCTTATTATCAATAAAATAAAGACGAACTTTGCCTGATTTTACATAAACCACAACCTCCTTGCTCACCGTGTCTGTTCGCACATTAAACGACGTTCCCAAAACTTGAATATAGCCTTGGTTTGTTTCTATAATAAAAGGTTTTTCCTCGTTTCGTTTTACATCAAAAAAAGCCTCGCCTTCTAATTTTATTCTTCTTTCGTTGCCACTAAATTGCTTAGGATAAGTTATTTGAGATTTTTTATTTAACGAAATAATTGTGCCGTCGGAAATTGTATCTGTCAAAATATTTTCGGTATTTGTCAAAGTTATCATTTCAACAGGCTGATTATTAAATTTATAAATAAAAAATATTCCGAGAATTATAATAATTGAAGCAGCAATTCCAAAACTAAATTGAATCGCAGTTTTTCGTCCAAAACTAAATTTAACTGTCTTATTATCAATTTTATTAGAGACTTTATTCCACGCATTTTCCACATCTACAAAAACTGGTTTTGGCGATAAGTTTCCAGTTTGAAGCCATAATTTTTCTATTTCTTGAAAATGAGCCTTGTTTTCTTGCGAATTGTTTATCCAAAGTTCTATTTCAAAAATTTGCGTATCACTCACTTCTCCAAGCAAATACGCCACAAGTAAATCGTCGTTTATATGTTTTTTTTCATTTTTCATACACCTTATATTATATAGACAACCAAATTGGTTTTTTCCCCTATTCTTAGAAGTTTAAAATTTCAATCACAAAAAAAATAATTACCGAAAGTTCTGTTAGTTCTTGTCTCAAAAATTTCATAGCCTTTCCCATCTGATTTTCTACCGTTTTTATTGAAATAGATAATTCTTCGGCTATTTCTTTGTATTTTAAGCCATTATATCTACTCATTATGAAAATTCTACGTCTTTTTTCTGGCAAATTATCAATTAAATTTCTGAGTTTTTGTTCCATTTCTGTTTTTTCGCTTTCATTTTCTTGCAAATTTTCGTCTAATTCTATTTCTTGTTTATTAAATTCTTTGTATTTTTCTCTAATTTCAATATGTTTAATTGTATTTAGACATCTATTTCTAACAGAACTATATAGATAACTTTTTATTGAAGTTTTAACATCAATATTTTTTTTATTGTCCCATAATTTCACAAAAATGTCCTGCACCACCTCTTCGGCATCGTCCAAATCTTTGGTAAAATTAAAGGCATAGGAACACAGCTCGCTGTAATGTGTGCGAAATATTTCTTCAAATTCTATTTTTGTGTCAAAAATCATTCAATAAACGGGATTCGTATTTATTTTCCAAAAGTAAATATTATATTTGCAAAACAGAAAAAGATGTATTTATTTTAGCAAATAAAAAATCAGTAAAATCTAAAAATCCCATTTTGAAAATGAAAAAAAAATATCTCCCATTATTTGTAGTATTATTTCTATTCTCTTGTTTTCCAACGAAAAACATTTCCGACAATAATATTCAAAAAGTAGATTCAACTGCAATAGTTTCTGAAATTGAACCAGAAAAAAAAGAAATTAGAGAAGAATATCACGAAAGTCGCAAGAAGGAGAATATTCTTTTGCATACAAAACTTGATGTGAGCTTTAGTTGGGAAAAACAACTTGTTTTTGGAAAAGCTACCATAAAATTAAGACCATATTTTTATGCTACAAATAAATTATTGTTAGATGCAAAAAACTTTGATTTACATAGAGTTGCATTAATAAATAAAAAAGATACAACAAATTTAAAATATGAATATGATAATTTTATAATAAATATTGATTTAGATAAAACATACACAAAAGACGAAAATTACACCATTTTTATTGACTATACAGCCAATCCGAATAAAAACACAGGCAAAGGAGGGAGAGCAGTTACAGATACCAAAGGCTTATATTTTATTAATCCAACAGGAAAATCCACAAATTCGCATCAAGAAATTTGGACACAAGGCGAAACTGAATATTCATCTTGCTGGTTTCCAACCATTGACTCGCCAAATCAGCGTTGCACGCAAGAAATTTTTATTACAGTAGAAAACAAATTCACCACACTTTCCAACGGCATTTTATACAACACACTTTTGAACGCAGATTCCACTCGCACAGACCATTGGAAAATGGAAAAACCTCACACACCTTATTTATTTATGCTTGCAGTTGGCGATTTTGAAAAAATACAAGACGAATGGCAAGGAATGGACGTAAGCTACTACGTTCACCCTGAATATGTGGAAGTTGCAAGAGAAGTTTTTGACAAAACTCCCGAAATGATAGAATTTTACTCAACAATATTTGGAGTAGAATATCCTTGGGCAAAATATTCGCAAATAGTTGTAGATGAGTTTGTTTCGGGAGCAATGGAAAATACAACAGCAACAGTTTTTGGAAATTTTATGGTTGAAAAATCATTTTGGTATTCAGATTTTGACAAAGAAATGGTTATTGCTCACGAACTTTCTCACCACTGGTTTGGCGATTATGTAACCTGCGAATCGTGGGCTAATACAGTTCTAAATGAGGGCTTTGCGACTTATTCTGAGTATCTGTGGACAGAGCATGAATACGGAAAAGACAAAGCAGAGCTATCTTTTGCACAAGAGCTTTCGTATTGTTTTTCAAACAAAAACGACAAAGTTGTAAATTATCATTATCATAGAAACGACGATATGTTTGGCTATAATTCGTATCAAAAAGGAGCTTGGATTTTGCATAATTTGAGAAGTTACGTAGGAGATGAAGCATTTTTTGATGCTATAAAAATATATCTCAAAAAATTTGCATACAAAGCAACCGAAATTCACAACCTAAGGCTTTGTTTTGAAGAAGTAACAGGCGAAGACTTAAACTGGTTTTTTAATCAGTGGTATTTAGGTGCTGGCTATCCTTATTTAGAAATAAAAAAAGAATTTGACGAAAGTCAAAACGTTGTAAATGTTACAATTAAGCAACTGCAAGACACAAAAAAAATGCCTCTATACACTCTTCCAATAGATTTTGCAATTCATATAGAAAATGAAACTATAAATAAGAGAATTATGCTAACCGAAAAAGAGCAAACTTTTACTTTTAACATATCGGAAAAACCGTTATTAGTTGAAATAGACCCAAATAGATTTTTACTTTGTAAAAGAAAAGAAGAAAAACTAACAGCCGAAGAACAAAAAATTGTTTTGCAACGTTCAACTGGCAGTGTTGCAAAAAATAATGCTCTTAGATTTTTCAATAATTATGAAAATAATGAAATAAAAAAAGAAGCTCTTACTTCTGCATTAAATCTTGATTTTTGGGAATTTAAATTAATTGCAATTAATACCTACCAATTTGAAAATGAAGAAATTGATGCGAAATTTGTAGAAAAAATAAAAGATTTAGAAAAAAATGATAAAAACGAAATAGTTAGAAATGCAGCTAAAAACTTTTTGGATAAAAATATAAATAATTAATAATTTACTTATTTTAAAAATAAATTTTGAATAACAACAAATTTTATTAATTTTGCACTTTAAAATATTTTAATAAACATAAAAAACAAACTAATTATCATGGGAAAAGGAGATAAAAGAACCAAAAGAGGAAAATTGTTTTCAGGAACTTACGGAAAAACAAGACCTCGCAAAAAAGTAACAACAAAAACTACTACAACAGAAAAAACAGAAGAAAAAAAATAGTGCTTTATGCACTATTTTTTTAATAATAAAAAATCCCCCCCCTCTAACACTTTTATTAGCTTAAGTATAATAAAAATTCTGCACACAAAAAGATAGTTAAATAATTTTTGAACAGATGAAGAAAATAATTTTATTTGTAATTTTGTTATCCATAAATGCAATAATTTTTGCACAAACTGGCAAAATAAAAGTAGAAGTTTCCAATATTAATAATGAAAAAGGCGTAATTTATATTGGCATTTATAACAATCCGACAACATTTCCCAAAGCAGATGTGGTTTTTGAGAAGAGAATAAAAGCAAAAAAAACAACAATTTCGCACAGTTTTGAAAACGTAAAAACAGGAAATTATGCCGTTGCAATTTATCACGACGAAGATGAAAATGGGAAAATAAACAGATATTTTTTTGGTATGCCTTCGGAGCAGTATGGATTTTCTCGCAATCCGTCGGTTTTTGGTTTGCCAAAATATGAAGATTGCAGTTTTGAACTGAATAAAAACAAAATAGTTACTGTTAAAATAAAACTAAAATAAATATCTTAATTTATAAAAAAATATAACAATAAAAATTATGTTAAAAAAAACAAGTCTCTTATTATTTGCCGTTTTAATAATTTCAAATTCGGCAGTTTTTGCACAAAAAACAAAATATGCGTTTGTTCAAAAGGACTCTATTCTTATGAGTATGCCAGAAATGCAAGAAGCTGATAAAAAATTAAATGATTTTGTAAATCAATTGCAAGGCGAAATTACAAAAATGCAAACAGAATACGACAGTAAAGTTAAAAATTATGAAGCAAATAAAAACTCTGGAAATGAGTTAGTTCTGAATAATCAGATTCAAGAAATAAATGATTTAGGAAAAAGAATCCAAGATTTTCAGGTAAATGCACAAGAGGAAATAATTAAAAAACGAACAGAACTTTATACGCCTGTTGCCGACAAATTTAATAAGGCATTAGAAACTGTAGCAAATAAAAAAGGTTATAGTGCCATTTTTCCTTCAAATGTTGTATTATATTTTGACCCAAAAGACGACATTACAGAATTAGTTTTGATAGAACTTGGAATAAAATAATTTTTTAAAATTTATTTTTTATAATAAAAAATTATAATTAAAATGAAAAAATCTGTGATAATTGTTGCCGGCGGTAGCGGAAAAAGAATGGGTGCTGATATTCCCAAACAATTTTTGGAGATAAAAGGCAAGCCAATTTTATTGCATACGATTGAGGCTTTTTATAATTATTCCAAAGCGATAAAAATTGTTGTGGTTTTGCCCGAAAATCAAATTGATTATTGGCAAAAAATCAGCTCCAATTTAGATACAGAAATTGATTATGAAATTGTTGCAGGTGGAAAAGAGCGTTTTTTTTCTGTTCAAAATGGCTTAAAAGTTGTTTCAGATACGCAACTTGTTGCAGTTCACGATGGAGTTAGGCCTTTTGTTAGCCAAAAAATTATTGAAAATGGTTTTAAAATTGCCCACGAATTTGGAAACGCTGTGGCTTCTATAAAAGTTAAAGATTCTTATAGAATTATTGATAATCAAGAGAATAAATATATTGATAGAAATAAATTAAGAATTATTCAAACTCCTCAAATATTCCGATATGATATTTTGCAAAGAGCTTATGAGCAAAAATTTAGCAATCTTTTTACCGATGATGCCAGTGTGGTAGAAAAATTGGGACACAAAATAAATTTATTTGAAGGAGAAGAAAAAAATATAAAAATTACAACAAAAGAAGATTTAAGATTAGCTTAATAAGTTATTCAGATGTAAGCCATTCAACAGCTTCATCATAATTGTTAAAGACTTTAAAAGGTAAGTCAAATTTTTTAACAGTTTTTAATATTAAATTAATATAATATTTTTTAAAAACACTTCCAGACATAACTACACAGGCTTTTTTTAAACCAGTAGCTACTGCTCTGGGCAAAGCAACTTCTTGAAACCATTTTCTATCATCTGGCGATACAACTCCCTGTATAGTAGTGTCTGACAAAAATAGGGCGACTCTCCCTTCTGTTCCTTTTACTTTTTCGGCAAAGTCAATAAGAACAAGAAAAGCATCTCTGTATTCTTCTGATGGAATTATTTTTGATTTCCAAACTATCCGTCCAAGTTTCATTTCATGGATAAAACAAACTTCTACATACTTATTATTTTTTATTATTTCCTTCATTTTTATTAAAGTTTAAAAAGGAGCATTATCATTATCAAAATTTGTATTTCTTGCGAATGGGTCGCCAGTTTTTGTGTTTGTGTTTGTGTCTTCATTCATTTTTGAACCAACAATCATACCACCATCAAAATCGCTATTATTATCTGGAGAAATTGGAGACAAGCCATTTGCATCAAATTCCTCAAAACGAGCCATTTCTGCAACAAATCTAAGTTGCACATCTGTTACTGCACCGTTTCTATGCTTTGCAATAATTATTTCGGCAAGTCCTTCGGTAGAATTTCCCTCTTCGTCTTCGGTCATTCCAAATTTTTCTGGACGATGTATAAAAATCACAATATCAGCATCTTGCTCAATAGCTCCTGACTCCCTAAGGTCAGAAAGCTGGGGGCGTTTGTCTCCCGAACGCATTTCTACAGAACGGTTTAGCTGAGAAAGTGCAATTATTGGCACGTTCAACTCTTTTGCAAGAGCTTTTAGTCCTCTGGAAATCTGACTTACTTCTTGCTCTCTATTTCCTCTTACTTCTGCTGTTCCAGACATAAGTTGCAAGTAATCAATAATTACAAATTGAATATCGTGTTGCATTTTTAAACGTCGGCATTTTGCTCGGAGTTCAAAAATTGTGATTGCTGGCGTATCGTCAAGGAAAATAGGTGCATCGTCTAAATTTTTAATTTTTTCTTCTAATTGTATCCATTCATAATCTTCTAATTTTCCTGTTTTTATTTTGCTACCGGGCAGTTCTGTTTCTGAAATTATAAGCCTGTTCACAAGTTGCACAGATGCCATCTCCAGCGAAAATAAGGCCAAAGGAACTCTGTGATTTACAGCCATATTACGTGCCATTGACAACACAAATGCAGTTTTTCCCATGGACGGCCTTGCTGCAATAATCACTAAATCAGAAGGTTGCCACCCCATTGTAACTCTATCTAAGCTGGTAAATCCTGACGGAACTCCACTAAGTCCGTCTTCTCGTTTTCCAAGCTCTTCAATATGCTCTACGGCTTCTTTAAGCACTACATTCATTGGCTGTGCTTCGTTTTTAATATTTCCGTATGCAAGGTTAAAAAGCTCTTTTTCAGAAAAATCCAATAAATCATCAACATCTATACTAAGGTCATAAGCCTTGTTGTGCATTTCTGTTGCAATTTTTATCAGTTCACGCTGAATATATTTTTGGGCAATTATTTTAGAATGATATTCTAAGTGGGCTGCCGAACCTACGTTTTGTGTAAGTTTTGAAATATAATATGCTCCGCCAACTTCGTCTAAGGTCTTGTTTTTCCGAAGTTTATCTACAACAGTTAGCGGGTCAATAGCATCATGATTTAATGATAGCTCTTGAATTGCCTTAAATATTTTTTGATGCTGGTCTTTGTAAAAACTTTCGGGTTTTAAAATATCCAGAACTTCAATTTCTGTTCCAGATTCCAAAAGAATAGCACCAAGCACAGCCTCCTCTAAATCAATAGCTTGGGGAGGAATCCTCCCATGTTGCTCGTTGATATCTACTAAATCTTGTTTTTGCTCTTTTTTATATTTATTTTTGTCGTATGCCATTGTTTTTCAAACTATTCTTTAAAAACGCCAATATCGGTAAATTTATTTATTCTTTCTTCAATTAATTTTTCTGTTGTTTTTTTCTTTAAAATTTCAAGCTCTTCTTTGATTGTTTTTTTAACAGTAGCAAAAATTTCTTCTTTATTATTGTGAGCACCGCCAACAGGTTCTCTTATTATTCCATCAATAAGTTTGTTTTTATACATATCGTCGGCTGTGAGTTTTAGGGCAGTTGCTGCATCTTTTTTATAATCCCAACTTCGCCACAAAATAGAAGAGCAAGATTCTGGCGAAATAACTGAATACCAAGTATATTCCAACATCATAACTTTGTCTCCAATTCCAATACCGATAGCTCCGCCTGACGCTCCTTCGCCAATAATTATCACAATAATAGGAACTTTTATTCTGAACATTTCGTAAAGATTTCTTGCAATAGCTTCACCCTGTCCACGTTCTTCGGCTTCAAGTCCTGGATATGCTCCGGGAGTATCTACAAAAGTTACAATTGGTTTATTGAATTTTTCCGCAAGTCGCATAAGTCTTAACGCTTTACGATAGCCTTCGGGATTTGCCATTCCAAAATTACGATATTGTCGTTGTTTGGTATTTTCACCTTTTTGTTGCCCAATAAACATAACAGTTTCTCCATCAATACTTCCAAATCCTCCGACCATTGCTTTATCGTCTTTTACACCTCTATCTCCGTGTAGTTCAATAAATTCGCCAGCAGTAATTGCGTTTATATACGATAAAGTATAAGGTCTTTCGGGGTGGCGAGAGACTTGAACTTTTTGCCAAGGAGTAAGATTAAAATATATTTCCTCTCGTTTTTTTTCAATTTTTTCTTCTAATTCCTTCACAGATTGGCTCACATCTATTTCGCTACTTAGTCCTATTTCTCTAATTTTATCAAGCTGTTCAGCAAGTTCTTGTATCGGAGTTTCAAATTCTAATAAAACCATAATTTTTATTTTTTTATATTTGCAACTATTTGCATATTTGTATATCTTTATCAAAGATTAAAAACACAATATTAATATAAAAAAATGAAAAATGAAAAAAACAATTTTATTATTTACAATTTTATCTGCATTATTTATTTCAAACACATACTCCCAAAAAGGAAGTCATGAGTTTAAAGCTACTGATATTTATGGAGAAATGCATATATTAACAGAATATTTGAACGACGGAAAATATGTTTTTATAGATTTTTTCACTTTACCTTGCGGAACTTGCCAGCTAAAAGCTCCCGTTGTGGACAGTGTTTACCGATATTTTGGCTGCAATAGCAACGATATTGTTTTTCTTGGAATAGAATGCAGTTCTGGCGGACAAACAACCAACGAGCAGGTTTACGACTTTTGCCAACATTTTTCTCTAACTTTTGATGCAATTAGTGGTGAAGCAGGTGGACGTAGTATTGCAGACATTTATCAAGTTAGTTACACCCCCTACATGCTCCTTATTTCTCCTGATAATGAAATTGTTATAGAGAATATGCCTTTTTATCATGCCTCAGAATTACAAGATACACTTATGAAATTTGGAATAGTTCCTAACCTTTGCGAAGGTGCAGATTTTTTACACTATGAGCTTATAACAGAAATAGATACAATTATTGGAGAATTAAATAATGTAGATAAAACTATAAATGTTAAAGTTCCTTTTGGAACTGATTTGTCTAATTGTGGAAGTTTGTTTGTTGCAGAAAGCAATTCGGAAGTTTATATAAATGATATAGAGCAAATTAGCGGAGAAAACACAAACAATTTTTCGCAAGAAGTTTATTATACTATTTTTGCAGAAAACAGCGATATTCAAAATATGTGGACAGTAACTGTGGAAGAATCTTCTGAAATTATTGATAATCAAAATGATATAAGAATATATCCAAATCCTGCAAGCAATTTTATTTTTATTGATAATAACAATATTAATGATAAAATAGAAATTTTTGACAACAAAGGTATTCTTGTTTTATCAAAAAATATTATTGATAATAAATTAAATATTAGTAATTTAGAAAACGGAATTTATTACATTAAAATCAAAAAAGAAGACAATTTTTTTGTGGAAAAACTTATTATTAAAAAATAATTTATGAATGATACTACATTTTGCTCTGGCGAAAACTGTGTTTTAAAACAAAAATGTTATCGTTTTACTGCTCAGGTATTTGGCAGAAGAGACATGTTTGAAAAAGCTCCATTTAACAAGGAAACAAACAGTTGCAAGCATTTTAAAACAAACCATCACCAAATAGCAACAACAGCATATTTTTTGTGGAAAAATGATGGAGGCAAAAATAATTCGGAATATTACTGGCTTGAAGCAGAAAAAACAATAAGTTAGTTTTTAGTTGGCTTTCGCCTGATAATTAGAGTTTTTCGGTAAAGTAAAAAATTGTTGATTTCCTGCTGATGTTTTTTTATTTAAAAAAAATATTTGTGAAAACGGCGACTATGAGCATATTCTAAATTAATTGATTTATTATAAATGTTGAATTTTTAAGTTCCATAACAACTTAATTGACAGACGAAAGCCAATTTTAATTTTAACACTCAAAACTAAGAACTTACTTATTTGATTAATAATATTTTGTTTTGGTTATAAAATAGAGTATCTTTGAGGCTCGCAATTAATAGATATAAAAGATAGATTTGTTTTATCAACAAACTTATTATCAAGCGAAAGCGAATTAAAAACTAAGAACTTAAAATTAAAAACTTATTTACCAAAGGAGGAATTCTACTCGTTTTCCTCCTTTTTACTATACAATTTTAAATAAATAAAATAAATGAAATTTACCGAAATGGAGATTATTGAGCCTATTTTAAAGGCTCTTGAAGACAAAAACTACGAAGAACCAACCTCAATACAACAAAAAGCTATCCCCTTAATTTTTCAAAAAAACGATATTTTAGGCTCTGCACAAACGGGAACTGGAAAAACTGCCGCTTTTGCAATTCCAATAATCCAATATATCCACAACTTAGAAAGAAGCAAGTATAAAAAAAACAGAATAAAATCGCTGATAGTTACGCCAACAAGAGAACTTGCCATACAAATTGACGAAAATATTAAAGAATACAGCAAATACACCGACGTTAAACACACCGTTATTTTTGGTGGAGTAAAACAAGGCAGCCAAGTTGCAAAACTTAGAGAAGGAGTGGACATTTTAACAGCAACTCCGGGCAGATTATTAGATTTGCATAATCAAAAGATTATTAATCTGAGTTCTATAAAAATGTTTGTTTTAGACGAAGCAGACAGAATGCTCGACATGGGTTTTATCCACGATATTAAAAAAATAATTGAGCTACTGCCAACCAACAGACAATCTCTGTTTTTTTCGGCAACAATGCCCAAAAATATTGTAGAATTGTCCCGAAAAATATTGCGAAATCCGAAAAAAGTGGAAGTTAGTGCAGTATCATCTACCGCAGAAACTATTCAGCAATATGTTTATTATACAAACAAATCTATCAAAAAAAACCTCTTACTGCATATTTTAAAAGATTTAAAAGACGAACAAGTTTTATTATTTTCACGAACAAAACATGGAGCAAACAGAATTAATAAAAACTTACAAAAAGCAAATATAAAATCGGCAGCAATACACGGAGACAAAGCTCAAAACCAGAGACAAAAAGCATTAAAACAATTCAAAGAAGGAGACGTAAGAGTTCTTGTTGCCACCGATATTGCAGCAAGAGGAATTGATATTCATAAATTAAAATATGTTGTAAATTACGATATTCCCAATGTGCCAGAAGATTATGTTCACCGAATAGGGCGTTCGGGAAGAGCAGGCGAAGACGGAATTTCAATTTCTATTTGCGAACCAGAAGAAAATGTATATATCAGAGATATTGAAAAATTGATAAATTTAAAAATTGAAGTTATAAAAGAAAATCCGTATCCTCAAACAGAACGACCAATGAATGCCAAAGAAAAAAAGGAATTTGAAAAAGAAAAACAAAAAAGAAAACAAGAATTTTTTGCTAATAGAAAATTAAAACAACCTAATAGATATAGACGATAAATATAATACTTTGTAATTTTTAAAATAATGAATTACCAACAAACTATAAATTATTTATTTGAGCAACTACCAATGTTTCAGAGAGTAGGAAAATCTGCCTTCAAAAAAACACTTGACACAAGTATTGCTTTGGACGAGTATTTTGGTAGTCCTCAAAAAAAATATAAAACAATCCACATTGCTGGAACAAACGGCAAAGGCTCTGTTTCTCATATAGTTGCATCAATATTGCAAGAAGCAGGCTATAAAGTTGGCTTACTCACCTCGCCACATTACAAAGATTTTAGAGAGCGTATGAAAATCAACGGGCAGCTTGCAAGCCAGCAATTTGTGATTGATTTTGTGGAAAATCATAAAAATATTTTTGCAAAACTCAAACCCTCATTTTTTGAGCTTGCAGTAGCTATGGCTTTTGAATATTTTGCTCAAAATGAGGTAGATATAGCCATAATTGAAGTAGGAATGGGTGGACGATTGGATTCTACCAATATCATAGAACCAGAACTTTCTGTTATCACAAACATTAGCCTTGACCACACACAATTTTTGGGAAATACCATTACGGAAATTGCAGCCGAAAAAGCTGGAATAATAAAACATAAAACACCTGTTGTTCTGGGAACTACAAATAAAGATGTTGTAAAAGTAGTTAGTGAAATTGCTAAATTGAAAAATACAAATTTACATATTGCACCCAATAATTTTAAAGCCGAAAAAAGTATTTTTGATAATAAAAATATCATAAATATTTCAAAAAATAATGAGCCTTATTTGTCTAAAATAAATTTTGAATTACAAGGCGATTATCAGCTTGAAAATATCCAAACAGCTATGCAAATTGTGGATATTATTAAAAATGATTACAAAATAAAAGCAGAAAATATTTACAACGGATTGTCAAAAATACCGGAAAATACAAATATAATAGGACGTTGGCAAATTTTAAATAAGGAACCATTAACTATTTGTGATTCAGGACATAATATTGCAGGAATTACTTATATTTTAAATCAAATAAAAACAATAAAACACGAAAAATTACATTTTGTTTTTGGAATGGTAAACGACAAATCTATTGATGCTATTTTGAAATTACTACCCAAACAAGCCCAATATTATTTTACACAAGCCAATATCCCAAGAGCCTTAGATTGCAACAGTTTGCAACAACAAGCAAAGCAATACAACCTGCAAGGCAACTCTTACACAACAGTTGCAGAGGCCTATAAATCAGCAAAAAACAATGCCAACAAAAATGATTTTATTTTTGTAGGAGGAAGCATATTTGTTGTGGCCGAAGTATTGTAGCCAATTTGATTTTTAAAATTTAAAGCTATAACTTATTGATGGAATGATTGGAAAAAGAGTCATTTTATTTAATACTAATTTATTGCTATTTGTTCTTTGATAAAACAACATATATGGATTTTTACGATTGTAAACATTGTAAATATTAAGACTCCACGTTGCAATTCCTCGTTTAAGTGTTTTGCTGTGGTTTATTGCCAAATCTAAGTGGTGATAATTTGGCATACTATAATTATTTATAGTGCCATAAATATAAACATCGTCAAAAGTTGGAAGAAGAAGGATACTTCCAAAAAAACCGAAGTTGTTAATTCGGATTTTTTGCTGAAATATTACGCTAAAGTTCACTCGTCCATTTCAGAAAATATAAAAACAGAGCAAGCTTTGCAATTTGTGATATATGTTATATCTCCATTTTGAGTTATTGAAAGCTTTAAATAGCATTTTTTGCGAGTTTGGGGTATTGGAACTACTGTTTTTAGTTTTTTCCAATAACAAACATTATCGTTGCTAATGCACTCTTTTCCATAAGTAAAAAGTATATTTGATTTTTTTATTCCACCATTAGAATACCATACTAAAGCTCCTGTATAACTATCATTTTCTATATATTGTATATCTCGTATCTTAATTTTTTTTTCAATTAAAATATGTTCTCCTATCTTAGATATTAATTCTTTTTTGTCTGACGCAATTTTTACTCCATTTTTTGGAGATATTAATTCATATTCTTTTGTCCCAAGAAGTGTAATAATACTAAATAAATAAATTAAAACCATTTTTTGCATACTACTATAAAAATATATTAATTGAATATTAAAAGTTATCTATCTTAATAACAGGTTTAGCTTGTTTCTTTCCAAAATAATTTAAGTCACCAACTGAATTTATGAATATCTTATAATTAAAGCTTGAACTATCTGTATTGCTCAACCAGCTAACTATTTTATAAGAATAAAGACCTATACTTCCATCTGGTTGAACCTTTATTACTGGAGGTGCTGGTTCTTCAAAAACCTTTATAGTATAAAGAATATTTCTGTTTTCAAAATTTTGAGAACGATACCAAATAACAGCTGTAAAACTTGAGTCATATTCTATATACTGTATAGACGTTACAGTTATATCAAAATCTAATTCGGTATATTTTTTTATTTGTTTTTCTAATTCTGATATTGAATCAGCAATAGAATATTTGTGATAGGGAGATTCTAATGGTATAACATAATTATTAGAGCACGAAAATAATAATAATAATAATAATAATATATATGTTTGTTTACTCATTTTTCAAATATAGTTAATTGTAGTTTAGCACAAAACTTATCGTGCTAAACTTTATTACAAAATTATTCTATACAAACCTACCTATGTGTAAAACCTACTTCACAAGGATTGTATGAGCCATCGCAATCTCCTGCTCCGCCTGTACAATAACAGTTTACAACAATGCTGCCTCCAATATATTCATAATTAATATTACAGTGTCCAGAACAACAGTCATTTGCACAGCCTATTACTAGCACAGGTTCGTCTTTAAAGTTCGCAGATTTTTGCTGTAAATTTTTGTAGTGTATCCCGATGTTTCTATCTACATCATTTTTTGTTACAAACCAAATTATGGCTAATGTCTCATTATCGGTTTCTACATACTCTATATCTTTTATTTTAGATATTTCTAAATTACTTTTTTCTTCTGCTAATATAAACAAATCCTTTTCATTATCAGCTATTTGTATCTTGTTTTTAGGAGAAATAAGCAAAAGGTTATCTGTTTTTTGATTACAAGCCATAATAAAGTATAGGACTAATAATAACAATTATAAAAAAAATATTCTTTTTCATTGAAATAATAAATTTAAAGTATGAAAAATTAGTTAATTTGGAAATATTATGCGCATATGTTTCAAATCATAACACAAAGAAAAAAAAACTATTATTATTATCCAAATTTATTTTCATCTTTTAGAGCATGTTTTTAAATCGTTTACAGGCGATTTTCCCAACGGAATAACCACAATACAATGTATGTATGCACCAGAATTTACTTCGCATTCGGAGGGTGTAAGAGTTAGTGTTAGGAAATAAAATTTTATTAAATTGTCAGGTACTTTAAAAATGCCTGACAATTTTACAAAGAATACTTTATTAAATTTAGAGGGAGTCCATAAGTCAGTTGAAAAAATAAATAAAGTTTTTTATATACTGCAAAACAACAATTTAACAACAAAACAAAATAACAATTCCTATTTTATTAAACAAACTCTATTTATCTTTTTTGATTAATTTATTTTTTTTATATATTTGCATAAAATTATAAAATTTGCAATATGAAAAAAGAATATACAAACATTGGTAAATCCGATGTAAGAATAGACGGACGAGAAAAAGTATCCGGAGCAGCAATTTATACCGAAGATATAGATTTTGGACCTAATTTGCTTTATGCAGAAATAGTAGAAAGTCCTTATGCACATGCGATTATAAAAAGCATAGACACCTCAGAAGCAGAAAAATATCCCGAAGTTTTATCGGTAGTAACAGGAAAAGATTTTCCTTATAAATTTGGTCTTTATATGAAAGACCGATACATTTTTGCACAAGATAAAGTTAGATTTGTTGGCGAACAAGTTGCAGCAGTAGTTGCACGAAGCCCCGAAGTAGCCAAACGTGCCGCAAAACTTGTAAAAGTAGAATACGAAGAACTTCCAAAAGTCCTCGACCAAATGGAAGCAATAAAAGAAAATCCTGATTTAATTCACGAAGATTTAGAAAATTATCAACACGTGCCTTGGTTTTTTCCAAAACCAAAAACAAACATAGCCCACTGGCGAAAAATCCGAAAAGGAGACCACCAAAAAGGCTTTGAAGAAGCAGACTACATTTTAGACGACACCTACGATGTGCCACGATACTCACATTGTGCAATAGAATATCATGCGGCAGTAGGAAAATACGATACAAGCGGACGACTAACAGTTTGGGCATCTTCACAATCGCCTCATACACAACGACATTTATTTGCAGAAGCACTCGCACCTCTTGGCATAGAACACAAAGACGTAAGAGTAATCGCCCCTCATGTAGGTGGTGGTTTTGGCTCAAAAGCTGGTGTAACAATGGAAATTCTTGCAGCAGCAATAGCTACAAAAGTGCAAGGAAATCCAGTGAAAATTATGTGGAGCAGAGAACGTGAATTTTATAACACTTATCAAAGACTTGGGGTTATTGCAAAGCTAAAAATTGGTGTTAAAAAAACAGGCGAAATTACAGCACTTCATCACCAATTATTTTGGGACGCAGGTGCTTACGTAGAATACGGAGCAAATGTTGTAAATGCCGTAGGTCTTTCTGCAATAGGACCTTACAGAATAGACAACGTATTAATTGACTCCGTTTGTGTTTACACAAACCTACCTCCCGGAGGAGCATATAGAGGTTTTGGATATTCCGAATTTTTGTTTGGGCTGGAATCGCATATGACAAGAATTGCAAAACATCTTGGAATTGAAGATATTGAAATAAGAAAAATAAACGGTATCCGAGAGGGAGACACAACTGCCTACGGTGCTCAAATGAATCCAAACGGTTTATACCAATCCATTGACGCAGTTAAAGAAGCTATTGAATGGGACAAAGAACATAAATCATCTGACCCAAATAAAGTTATTGGAAAAGGATTTTCATTATTATGGAAAGCACCTGCTATGCCGCCAAACTCGTCATCTTCTTGCTTTTTGAAATTCAATGAAGACGCAAGTATCAACCTACTTGTTTCGGGAATGGATATTGGACAAGGCTACCTGACCGTTATGGCACAAATTGCTGGCGAAATTTTAGGCATTCCTACACGAAAAATTAGAACGGAAAATCCTGATACTGACCGTAATCCATACGAATGGCAAACTGTTGCATCTCACGTAACTTGGAGTAGCGGAAACGCTGTTAAAAAAGCAGCTATTGATGCTCGGGAGCAAATTTTTGACCTTATTGTTAGAACAAAACACCTTCCAAAAGATACTTTATATCTTGAAGATGAGAAAGTTAAATGCACACAAAATCCAAACTTTGAGCTTGCATTAAAAGACTTTGTTATTGACGGAATTATGATGAAAGATGGAACTTTTAAAGGAGGACCAATCTTAGGACGTGGAGTTTATATGCCAGAATTTTCATCTACCAAAGCCGACCCAGAAACAAGTCAAGGCGGACATCCAAACGTTCATTACACTGTTGGAGCAGCTGCAATGTTGTTGGAAATAGACATACAAACAGGAAAAATGAAAGTCCTAAAAGTAGCAGAAGCTATTGACGCAGGAAAAGCTCTAAATCCAAGCCTTGCAAAAGGACAAATTGTTGGAGGATTAGTTCAAGGTCTTGCAACTATTTTCTACGAAGATATGAGATTTGATGAAAATGGAAAATTGCTTAATCCTAATTTTACGGATTACAAAATTCCTACTGCAAAAGATATTCCAGACGAAATTATCCCAATTTTAATTGAAGTTCCACAACCAGACGGACCTTTTGGAGCAAGAGGAATTGGTGAGCAAACAATGCTACCTGCCGCACCAATGGTTGCAAACGCTGTTGCTGATGCACTTGGCGTAAGAATAAAATCAATGCCAATTACTGCCGAAAAAGTTTTGATGGCTTATTTGGAAAAAAATAAAAAATAAATTTATAAAAACGAAAAAAAAAGGTTTCATTTAAAATGAAACCTTTTTTTATTTAAAAAATTTTAAGCAAAACGTGAAATTACACACTCATTAAAGATAAGTAAATCAATAAATTACAACAAAACACCTTTTTATTATAACAAAAAGCACATTATAAATGACAAACAACAAAGAACAATAATAAGTTGTTCATTTTCAACAACTTAAAAAGCAAATAATAATCTGCCTGTTTTTCATAAAACTCTCAAAATAAGACTATTGTATGTTTTAAATATTCTCTTGAATAAAATATTTTATAAAAAAAGTTATATATTTGAAAAAAGTTTTTTCAATTTACTTAATTATTAATAAAAAAATCAATATTTATGAAAAATTTAGGATTATTTTCAGTAATTTTACTGACACTTTCAAGTTTATTAATTTTTGGTTGTAACACAAATACTTCAAACACAACAGAAGACGAAACAACCGATACAACACTAAAAGACGGCATGATACCATTAGAAGACTTTTTCAAAAATCCAGAAAAAACATCTTATCAAATTTCCCCAAATGGAGAATATTACTCTTTTTTAGCACCTTACGAAGACAGATTAAACGTTTTTATCCAAAAAGTGGGAGAAGAGGAAGCTAAAAGAATAACTGGCTCTGTAAAAAGAGATATTGCAGGATATTTTTGGACAAACGACAGCAAAATATTATACCTGTTAGACACAGGTGGAGACGAAAACTACAAACTTTTTGGAGTAAATATTGACGGCACAGATTCTATCTGCTATACTGATTTTGATAAAGTTAGAACAAGATTTATAGACAATTTAGAAGACATACCAAACGAAATAATTATTGGTTTGAACAAACGAAATGCTCAAATTTTTGATGCTTATAGACTTTATTTAGATTCGGGAGAATTGGAAATGATAGCAGAAAACCCTGGCAACATACAAGGCTGGCTAACAGACCACGAGGGCAAACTGCGTGCAGCTACTACAATTATTGGAACAAACACAGGCTTAATGTATAGAGAAACCGAAAAAGACAAATGGCAAACTATTTTACTTTCGGATTTTAAAGAATCATTTTCGCCACAATTTTTTACTTTTGACAACAAAAACTTAATTGGAGTTTCAAATATTGGAAGAGACAAGGCAGCAGTTGTAGAATTTGATATAAAAACAAAAAAAGAAACCGTCCTTTTTGAAAATGAAGATTATGATATTTCAGGGGCAAACTACTCACGCAAACGAAAAGTGCTTACCGCAGCATCTTACACCTCTTGGAAAAGAGAAAGACATTTTTTTGATGATATATTAAAAAAACATTTTGAAATACTTGAATCAAAACTTGATGGATACGAAATTGCCATTACTGGCTCAACAAAAGAAGAAGACAAATTTATTGTAAGAACTTACAGCGACCGCTCTTTGGGTGCTTATTATATTTATGATTTGACAACCGAAAATTTGGAAAAAATAGTTGATGTAAGCCCTTGGATAGACGAAAATAAAATGGCAAATGTTGTTCCAGTAGAATACGAATCAAGAGACGGACTAACAATTCATGGATATTTAACTTTGCCAAAAGGCGAAACTATGGAAACTGCCAAAAATTTACCAACAGTAATAAATCCTCATGGAGGACCTTGGGCAAGAGACAACTGGGGATTCAATCCTCAAATTCAGTTTTTGGCAAACAGAGGATATGCTGTTTTTCAAATGAATTTTAGAGGCTCAACTGGTTATGGACGAGAATTTATGGAAAAATCGTTTAAACAATGGGGCTTAACAATGCAAGATGATATTACAGACGGAACAAAATGGCTTATAAATCAAGGAATTGCAGACTCTAATAATATTGCAATTTATGGAGGAAGCTACGGCGGATATGCAACACTTATGGGACTTGTAAAAGAGCCAGATTTGTATGCCGCTGGTATTGATTATGTTGGAGTTTCTAATATGTTTACCTTTATGGAAACAATTCCAGCATACTGGAAACCAATGCTTGACATGATGTATGAAATGGTTGGAGACCCAGTAGCAGATAGTGCATATTTTAAAGCCGTATCTCCTGTTTTCCATACAGATAAAATAACTGCACCGCTATTTGTTGCACAAGGAAAAAACGACCCAAGAGTAAATGTTGATGAATCTGACCAAATAGTTAATGCGATGAAAGAAAGAGGAGTAGAGGTAGAATACATGGTAAAAGACAACGAAGGTCATGGCTTCCGAAATGAAGAAAATAAATTTGATTTTTATAGAGCAATGGAAAAATTCCTTGACGCTCATTTGAAAAATTAGCTATTTTTCAAAAATTGCTGTATTGTTTTATTGTTAAACTGTTGCTTTACAGCTGATAAAAATAACTGTAAAGAAAATTCGTGAATTTTCTACAAAATGCCGACTTTATAGACAGATACTAATTATTTTCTATCAAAAAAAAGAGATTGTTTTAAAAAACAATCTCTTTTTTTATATAAAAGCTAAATAAAATTATTAAGTTGTCATTTTTGTAAAAAAACTATTGTAAAACAACAATTTTAACAATAAAACAACCTAACAATTTTTATTTAATATTTAGTCTCTTCTACGAGGTTTTCTGTTATCTCTTCTTTTTCCACCATCTTCTTTTCGTGGAGGTCTTTCGCCACCTGGCATTAAAGCACGTTTAGAAAGTTTCATTTTGCCACTCATTCTATCGTATTTAATGAGTTTAACTTTCACAACATCTCCAACAGATAATTCGTCTTCAACTTTTTCAACACGTTTAATATCTATTTCAGAAATGTGTAACAAGCCTTCTTTTCCGGGCATAACTTCTACAAAAGCACCAAATTCAACAATAGATACAACTTTTCCTTCGTAAATAGTTCCCTCTTCCGGAATATCTACAATAGCATGTATTCTTGCTTTGGCATCAGAAACTTTTGCTGCATTAGGGGCAGTAATTGTAACAACACCCATATTATTTTCTTCGTCAATGCTAATAATTGCTCCCGAAAGTGCTTGAAGTTCTTGAATAACTTTTCCGCCACCGCCGATAACAGCACCAATCATATCTTTTTCAATAAGCATAACTTCTATGCGAGGAGCGTGTTCTTTTAATTCTTCTCTTGGTTCTTCAATAGTTTTCATCATTTCGCCAAGAATATGTAGTATGCCTTCTCTTGCTTGTGCTAATGCTTTTTCAAGAATTTCGTAAGAAAGTCCATCTACTTTTATGTCCATCTGACAAGCAGTAATTCCGTCTTTTGTTCCAGTTACTTTAAAATCCATATCTCCAAGATGGTCTTCGTCTCCAAGAATGTCTGAAAGAACAGCCCAACGGTCTGTTGTAGTGTCGGTTATAAGTCCCATTGCAATACCAGAAACTGGTTTTTTAATTTTCACACCACAATCCATAAGTGCAAGAGTTCCAGCACATACAGTTGCCATAGAAGACGAACCATTAGATTCTAAAATATCTGAAACTACTCTAATAGTATAAGCATTTTTTTCAGGAATAATTCCTTTTAAAGCTCTAAAAGCCAAGTTTCCATGTCCAATTTCTCTTCGTCCTGTTCCTCTGTAAGCTCTTGCGTCTCCAGTTGCATAAGGAGGGAAATTATAATGAAGCATAAATTTATCTCTACGGTCTTCCATAACTGTATCAATAATTTGCTCGTCGTATTTTGAGCCAAGTGTTACAGTTGTAAGCGATTGAGTTTCACCTCTTGTGAAAATTGCCGAACCGTGAACTGATGGTAAATAATCAATTTCTGTCCAAATTGGTCTAATTTGGTCAGTTTTTCTACCGTCAAGTCTTACTTTTTCGTCCAAAATGCAATTTCTAACAGCATCTTTCATAATATCATGGTGATATTTATGAATTAATGCCATTTTGTCTTTATCTTCTGTATCAATATTTTCAGATTCAATAAATTCGGTTTCTATTGCTTCAAAAGCCTCACTTCTTTCGTTTTTAGATTTTCCAGCTTTTGCAACTTCATATAATTTATCATAGATTTTTTCCTTCATCAAATTTTCAAGGTCTAAATCTGCAGGCTCTGGCGTATAATCTCTTTTTACAGTAGAACCAACCTCTTCGGCAAGTTCAATTTGTGCTTGACAATGAGCTTTTACGGCATCATGTCCAAGTTTCATAGCTTCAAGCATTTCAGCTTCCGACACTTCGTCCATTTCTCCTTCCACCATAAGAATATTGTCTATTGTGGCAGCAAGCATAAGGTCTATATCAGCTTTTTTAAGCTCTGTAAGTGTTGGATTTATAATAAATTCACCTTCAACTCTTGCAACTCTTACTTCCGATATTGGTCCGTTAAAAGGAATAGTTGAAACAGCAAGTGCAGCCGATGCTGCTAAACCTGCAAGAGCGTCTGGTAAAACTTCGTCTTCGCCTGAAATAAGTTGCACATTTACAAATGTTTCTGCATGATAATCGGCAGGAAACAATGGACGTAAAGCTCTATCTACAAGACGAGATACGAGAATTTCGTGGTCTCCCGGTCTTGCTTCTCTTTTTCTAAATCCGCCAGGGAATTTTCCCATAGCCGAAAAATTTTCTTTATAATCTACCGAAAGTGGCATAAAGTCCACATCTGGATTTGAGTCTTTTGCAGATACTACAGTTGCGAGCAACATAGTATTTCCTTGTCTAACCACCACCGAACCGTCGGCTTGTTTGGCAAGTTTGCCAGTTTCTATACTAATTGGTTTTCCGTCGCCAAGGTCTATCGTTTTGATAATTGGATTTGGTTTGTTCATGTTTTTTGTTTTAAATTTAATTATATTCCAAAGAAAACCTATTTCTCTTTGGGGGCGTTTCTATTCTTATTTTAGTTTATTATATTTATTTTTTCAATTTTTTTAGTTGTTCCTGTAACTCTCTAATTATTTCATCTTTTTTTGAAATTGTTTTGTCCTTCTCTTCCAATTCATTCTTTTGTTTTGAAATTAACCGTTCTTTTTTCTCTAAATCTTCTAAAATTTCGTCTTCTATGTCCATTGTTTTTCTAATTTTTTCGTTTCCGATGGCTCGCAGAAGTTGTCTTATTATTGGCTTGTATCGTTCTGGATAATCATTTTCATTTATGCTTACTTCTTGAATTTTCCCAACTTCAAAAACACTTAATGCTTTTTCTAAATCATTTCTTCTTTGTTTTTTAAGAGCGGGAATTTGAACAATTATACTGTCGTGTGTTAATGTTTCAATAAATAATTCCTTACCTTTTAAGTTTGCTCCATTGTAATTATCAAGATATTGACGTTTTACCCTTATTATTGGAATATTTTTATTATTATCTAAGCCATAGCCAAGAAAATAAATTGTAATTATAGGTAGTGGAATTGTTTTATCTTTTTTTTCAATAACATTTTGTTTTGAAGCATATTGTTCGCCAAGATATTTTCTAAAACGGATTAAATCTGTTGTAAATTTAGCTTTTTGAATTTCTATCAATACAACCAGCTTCTCTCCCGTTTTTAATACTATTTCTGCCTTAAAATCTACCCTGTAAACTGTGAGAGTTCTATTTTCCTTATTTGTTATAAATTCTTGCGGTCTTAATTCAAGTTTTATAATTTCCACTCCCAAAAGGTCTGAAATTAAGAGTTTTGCAATCTTATTATCAGACATTAAATATTTAAAAACTACATCGTATATTGGATTTGCTATTTTTGTCATAGTTTTAATGTTTTATTATACATTACAAAGATACGAATAATTTGAATTAACTGTTTATTTTATTTTAATTTTATTTATATTCCAAAGAAAACCTATTTCTTTTTAGGGTTTTTATTCTTTTTTATTTTTTATTATACCTTTCTTTTGTTAAGTTTAAACAATCTAAAGCTATTTTATTTGATAATTCTACGATTTCTTCTTTTTCTAAATTTTGAGTGTAATAGTTTTTTACAATATTTTTGTATTGAAGCAAAAAGCTTTTTTCATTCTGTTTAAATATTTTATTTATTAATTCATTTATTTCCGAAATATTATACGAAATTTCGTATTCATATTTCTTAAAATTTATTTGAAAATTAAATTCAATACCAAAGGGATTATTGCTATTTCTTAATTCTTCAAATTGAAAACAAATTATAATATTATTTTTTAGATCTATACTCGATTTAAACAGCTCAATTATTTCATTTATATTATCATAAATTTTACTTAAAGATCGTTGCCTTTCATTTATTTTAATAAAACTTATTTTATAATCAAAAAATAATTCTTTTAATTTGTTAAATTTCAGATCAATGTTTTTCAATAATGGATTAATTGATTTTTCCATTATTAAATTGACATTTTCTTTGGTTTTTATTTCTTTTTTATAATCCTTTTGACCTTTCAATTCCATTTTAAATAAAGCCATTTCTTTTTCAAAATCGTCTGGTTCGTCAAGGCTTTCGCCTTTTGCTCCTTTCAGATAAATTTCCAAAGAATTTATCATATTTTCTGCAATAAATTCTACAAAAGGCATATAATTTCCAGTATCTGCCTGACTTAAAGCAAAATAATAAGCATTTTTATTTTCATCATCTTTTTTAATAACAACTGGCGGATAATCCTTTTGCATTAAAATAAGATTCATAATAAGCCTTGCAATTCTGCCATTTCCGTCGTCAAACGGGTGAATTGACACAAATTTATGATGAAATATTGCTGCCAAAACTATCGGGTGAATTTTTTTATTTTCAAAATTATTTTTCAACCACTCCATTAATTCTCTCATTAATATTGGAGTATCCTCTACGGTTGCATAATAGTGCATTTCGCCTGTTATTGTTTCCACCGAATTAGGACTTGTTTTATATGTGCCTATTTTTATAAGTTTTTTTGTAGGTAATCCCTCTGCTGTTTTTGCAGGACTTTCATAAGGTTCTACCAAAATTAATTCATGTAAAGCACGAATATCATTTTCTGTAAATCTATTTGGTTCTTTAACAATACTAAGGATAAAATTAATTGCTTCATTGTGTCCTTTTATATCTAAATGGTCTTTTAGCGGTTTTCCTTTTGCTGTAAGTCCGTGCTTTATAAAAGCAACAGTTTCCCCGTAGTTCAAAGAATTACCCTCTATTGCATTTGAATGATAGTTCCAATCTAATTTGTATTTCTGAAAAATTCGTTGTTCTTGTTCTTTAGATATTGGTCGTAACTCATCTATTTCAGACTGTAACAAACCAATTTTGTTAAAAATTTTGATTTTACTTAAATTTTCAAGAATATTCATAGATATTAAATATACATTAATAATTCAATAAACATAGCTGTTATTAAAATTATTTTTGCAATTTCTACTAAATGTTTTATTGAGAAATTTACACAAAATAATCTATTTTAATTTAGATTTTCAGAATGGGAACTCTACTTTTTATTTGTGTAAAAGTGAAGGGATAGTGAAACTTCTGTTTGCTAATTCTTTCTTCGTTCTCTGCTTGCAAACTTTACCGACAAATTTAAAAAGGCAGACTTTTTTATTCTTTCTTTTTATTTTTTTACACAATAATTTAGTTTTTCAACCAAACTATTTAATTCATGTTTTTAAATTTTTAGCTGTCAGAAGTTATGAAATTTCTGACAACTAAAATTAAATAAGTATAAAACTATTTTCTTAAATTAAGAGCTTTTAGAACTGCTCTGTATCTTTCTATATCGTTATCTTTAAGGAATTTAAGTAAACTTTTTCTTTTACCTACAAGTTTTAATAAAGCACGTTGTGTTCCAAAGTCGTGTTTGTTTTTTTTCAAATGTTCGTTCAAGTGGTTTATTCTGAATGTGAATAAAGCAATTTGGCTTTCTGCCGAACCTGTGTCTTTTGCAGATTTTCCATGTTTTTCAAAAATTTCTGCTTTTTTTTCTGATGTTAAATACATAATGAGTGAGTTTTTAGTTAGCCTCGCCTGAATTATAGTTTTTTAAATTCTATAATCTTTTTAATGCTACGTTATTATTTTAATTATTTTAAGACCACAAAAGTAATTATTTATTTTGAATAATAAATTTTTTATCTATTTTTTTTATTTTTTCTTTAAAATCTTCTCATAATATATCTCTTCACCTGTATTTATTTTAAGAGTATAAATTCCTTCTGATAGCTTAGAAATGTTGATACTTGGCGAGTTTGAGGCTAATAAAAATGTTCCTGTTGCAGAAAATATTTCTACTTCAATGTTTGAATTATTTTTTGTATTTATATTAATTAAATCGGCTGTTGGGTTAGGATATACCGAAATTTTTGTTGCTTCGGAGTATATTTCCGAAAAAATATCTTCTGGCTCTATAATTATTGAATAGTCCTCAACCTCGCCGTAGGCAAAATTTTTGTCTGACAGCGGAATTTCGGCGTAACTCATTGATACTCTCATTCGTGTAGTTCCATTAATTGCATCTGCTGGCACGGTAAATTCTGCTTTAACAAATTTTTCTTTGGATTTTTCTTTGACATAAACAAGCTCGTTATCTTCGTCAAAATCACCATCTTGGTTGTAATCTATCCAAACGCAATAACTTTCGTGGTAGAGTGTTCCTGTCCAGCCTGGGTGAATTATTATTTCTTGTGTGCTACCAATATTCATAGTTGTAGAATGTGAAGTAAAATCGGCATAACCATCATTAGATTCTGACTTGTTATTTATTTCGCCCACAACAACTAGCCTAATCCACTCATCATTAGTGCTTTCTCCTTTGGAAGCTGGATAATTATTATTTAATATTTCATTTTGTGAATTTGCGTTAATTACAAAAAATAAAATAATAACTATTATTGTTGATATTTTTTTCATAATTTTTATATTTACAATACTTTGTTATTTTTTTCTTAATAAATTAATTTACAGTTTATTATTATTTTTTTAATAAATATAAATTACTCAATTAATTTATATAACGCACAAAGTAAGTAATAATTTTACAAAAAGACAAGTTTAATTGCTTTTTATTGTAATTCTTTTTTTATTATTATCTTTGAAAAAAAAAGTTATGATAATATCGGAAAAAACAGGTAGGCTTACGTTAAATTTCATTTTTTTGGCAATAATACTGATTGTTGGAGGAACGATTAGTATTTTTGCAAAAAACTGGTATTCAATTCCTTTAATAATTATTGGAGGCTTAGTTTTATCAATATTTTTTGGTTTTGAAATAAATACGGAGACGATGGAAATGCGTAATTATTTTCAAATTATGGGTTTTAAAACAGGAAAATGGAAATCTATAAAAAAGGTGAAATATATTGCGATTGTTAAAATAAAAACTACAAGAAACGTTGGTATTCTTACGATTGCAGGAACTGAATCAAATACTTATCACAGAATAAATCTAATTTTAGAAAATAAAAAAATAATTTCGCTACATTCGGGAGAACAAGACGAAATTATGAAAATAGCCCAAAATATTTCGGAAAAACTAAACTTAAAAATTTACGATGCCAGTTCAAAAAAATGGATAAACTAATAACAAAAATAGTAATAATAGGTTCAGGAAATGTTGCAACACATTTGTCAATAGCCTTATTTAATGCTAATTACAATATTATTCAGATTTATAGCAAAAAATTAGAAAATGCGAAAATTCTCGCAAAACAAGTTGATGCAAATTACACCAACTCGACAGAAGATATATTTCAAAATGCTGATTTATACATAATTGCAATTTCAGATAATTCTATAAGTGAGATTGCAAATTTTGATATTCTTAAAAATAAATTTTTGGTTCACACGGCTGGTAGCATTTCTATTGATATTTTTAAAAATAAAACTTATAGATACGGAGTTTTTTATCCACTTCAAACATTTTCTAAAAATGTTCCATTAAATTTTAGCGAAGTTCCTATTTGTATAGAAGCCTCTACCCCACTCTACAACAATTTTTTATGTGAAATTGCAGATAATCTTGGCTGTAAATATTTTTTAATAAATTCGGACGAAAGAGAGAAATTGCATCTTGCAGCTGTTTTTGTAAATAATTTTACAAATCATTTGTATTCAATGGCATATAATCTTCTTGAAAAGGATAATTTGCCTTTTGAAATTTTGCATTCTTTGATAAAACAAACTGCTGAAAAAGCCACAAATAATAATCCGAATAAAATTCAGACAGGACCTGCCAAAAGAGGAGATAATATTACAATAAAAAAACACCTCAAAATGCTTAATAATGAGGTGTTTTACAAAGAAATATATAAAATATTTAGTGAAAAAATAAGTAATGATGAA
>Ga0193956_1000091_pt1 | contig 38731 bp, 47 predicted proteins | sample BB_7_MG_FD_140358 | JGI IMG/M metagenome (GOLD analysis project Ga0193956, IMG submission 140358) | Microbial mat bacterial communities from the Broadkill River, Lewes, Delaware, United States - BB_7_MG | ecosystem: Environmental > Aquatic > Freshwater > River > Microbial mats | place: USA...
GAATTATTTGCTGTAAGAAAAGATGGCTCAAGTTTATCTATAAGTTTAGTAGTTACAAAAGTTAATATCTCTAATTCTGAATACTTTATAGGAACAATAAAGAATTTAAGTGATGAAATTAAAACAAAAAAACTATTTGAGAATATTTTCACCTCTACAGCTATAGGTATTGCTATTGTTTTAAAAGATGGAAGCTTATGGCGAATTAATAAAAAATTTGCAGATATTGTTGAATATACAATAGATGAACTAAATAAATTGACATTTCAAGATATTACTCATAAAGATGATTTGAGTAAAGATTTAGACTTAGTTAATAAAGTGTTAAATAAAGAAATAGATGAATATTCTATTGAAAAAAGATATATTACTAAATCAGGGAAAATCGTATGGGTAAATTTAAGGGTTAAGGGTGTTTTTAGTAGTGAAAACAATGAAATATTTGATTATTTTATAGCAAGTGTTGATAATATTACAGAACAAATTCAGATTAAAAATAAACTAAAAGAAGCTGAAGAAATAGCACATATTGGACATTGGTTATGGGATATTAGAAAAGAAACTGTTGATTTTTCTGATAATATGTTAGCAATATTTGGAAAAACAAAAGAAACATTTAATAATAATTATGAGTCTTTTATTAATATAATCCATAAAGATGACAAAGAAAATATTCTTCATATTTTTAATGAATGTCTTTATATGAAAAAAGATTTAGAAATTGAGTATAGAATAATTGTTAATAATGAAATAAAATTTATTTATGCAAAAGGTAGAATTTTATACTTAGGTGAAGAAGCAATCGAATTCTTTGGTACCTGTCAAGATATTACTAAATTAAAGATATTAGAGAAAGAAACTAAAAAAAGAGAACTTATATTAATGGAGCAATCTAAGCTAGCTTCTATGGGAGAGATGGTTGGTTCAATTGCACATCAATGGAGACAGCCTTTAAACTCTATTGGATTTATTTTGCAAGATATGATTTCTGCTTATAAACATAATGAATTTAATGAAAATTATCTAAAAGAAGTAAAAAAAGAGATGATGGAACAGTTAAACTATATGTCAGAGACTATTGATGAGTTTAGAAACTATTTTAAAAACAATGAGCCATACAAAGAATTTAATATTATTAATACTTTACTTGATGTTAATAAGCTTTATCGAGCTCATATCGATAAGTTTTATTTACATCTAAAAATAAAAGTAAATAAAAAAGATGTAAAAGACTTAAACCAAGAAGAGATAAATAGATTTAAAATAATTAGTCAAGAATCACAATTAAAACAAGTTATAATTAATTGTATATCAAATGCTAAAGATGCAATTATTGAACTTGATGATCCAATAAAAGAACAAAAAAATATAATAGTTAAAATAGAAGAAAATGAAAAAAATATTCAAATTTTTATAAATGATTTAGCAGGTGGAGTGTCTTCTAAAACGTTATCAAGAGTGTTCGAGCCTTATTTTACTACCAAAAATATGGGTACAGGTCTAGGCTTGTATATTTGTAAGACTATTTGTACTCAATCCTTAAAAGGTGATATCGAGTATAAATATAATAAAGAAAAAATTAATAATAGAAAATACTTAGGTTCAAGTTTTATTATTACTTTACCTAAGACTATTTAGAATCTAGAATATGAAGAATATTTAATCTTCATATATAGATTCTATATGAATCTCAAATTTAGCACCATAATGAGTATTTCCATTGTGATTAAATTCTTCATTACATACAGTTAATTTACCTTGTAGATGATTTTCTACTATTTGCCTAGACATATAAAGTCCAATTCCTGTTCCTGTTTCTTTTTTTGTAGTAAAATATGGCTGAAAAATTTTATGAATATACTCCGGAGGAATTCCTCCTGCATTATCATGAACAGTTATTATAAATTCATTATTAACTTTTCGAGTACTTATTTTTATAAGTCTTTCTTTATCTTGTTTCACTAATTCATCAATTGCATTTTTTTTGATATTTATTAATACTTGTATAAGTTCATTTTGATAGTTACACAAATGAAAATCTTCAATATCTTTTATTTCTTCAATTTTGTATATTCTCATTTGAGAAAAGATTAATTTTTCAACTTTTTCTAAAGTATCTTTTATGTAAAAAGAAGATTCTAATTTATTTGGTTTTAGATAACTTTGAAAATCATTTAGTGTTGTATCCATATATTGGATTGAATTCATGATATTTTCAATCATATTATCTAATGTGTTATCTTCATCGATTATCTTACCGAATTCTTTTTCAAGTTTAATATTTGATGTACATATAGAAATGGTATTTAAAGGTTGCTTCCATTGATGTGCAATATTTGTAAGCATTTCACCCATTGCAGCCATCTTAGATTGCATCATTAACATTCTTTCTTGTTTTAGAGCTTCTCTTTCATTTAATAATTCTTTTTCAAATTGTCTAAGCTCATCTACTAAGTCTTCAATATCTATTGGTTTTACTATAAATTTTTTTACTTTTAATTTAATAGCTTCTATAAAATATTCTGGTTCACTAAATGCAGATGCAAGAATAATTGGAATATCAAGATTGTTTTTTTTTAATTTTTTATACATATCAACACCGTTCATTTCTGGCATGTTTATATCAGAAATAATTATATCAGGTTTGATTTCTATAACCTTATTTATTGCTTCTAAAGGATTTTTAAAAGTATATATATGAGAGATTTCTCTACTTAAAATTTTACCAATTTTTTTTAAAAGAAATTCATCATCTTCAACTATCATTACACGTAAATCAATCATAAAATATTACCTCTTTTTTTACTAAAAATAATCTTAGCATATTTTTATGCATATTAAGATAAAATAAAAAAATAATGAGAAGGTATTAATTTTATGGAAGACAGTTTTTTAAAAAAAATAAGCATTTTAATAGTAGATGACAATGAAAATGATTTAGACATAATTGCCAAATCATTAAGTCGATACTTTAAAAAAGTACATATAGCTTCTAATGGTGCAGATGCATTTGAAATTTATAAAGAAAATAAAAATATTGATATTATAATTTCAGATATAGAAATGCCTAAAATAAATGGACTAGAATTATTAAAACTTATTAGAAATTCAGATTTATATATACCTTTTTTAATAGTGTCAGCAACTCTTGACCAAGATATGTTGATAAAAGCTATTAATTTAAATGTTAGTTCTTTTCTTCCTAAACCTATCAAACTTCATTCTCTTATTAAAAAAATAGATGTCCTTTGTGAAAGAAAGTATTTTAAGTACAAAGAAGAATTAAGAAAAGAAGAAGTAGAAAATTATTTAGATTCAGTTAATAGTGTAGCTTTTATCTATAAAATGAATCAAAATGGTAATATCACATATATGAATGATACAATGTTAGAAATAACAGGATATAAGGAAAGTGATGTAGATAAGTTGACTTTCGATGATATTATTCATCCTGATATTCCTAATAAATATATTGAACAAACATGGAAAACTATAAGAAATGGTGAGTTATGGAAGGGTAATACAAAATTTATTACTAAAAATAAAGATGAGTTTTATTTAAATAGTACAATATTTAAATTAACTAGTGAAGATGAATCCTATATAACAATTGCTTTTTTAACAACTAAAGAAAATCTTGAAAAAAGAGATTTTCATAAAAAAGTTATAAATAGTATAAAAGAGTTTCATCTAAAAGAAGCTAAATATAAAGAAGAAATTGAAAACTTAAATTCACAAAATTCTAATTTGATGTTTTTATCAACTGCAACTGCTGAATTAGAAGAAAAAATTGCTAGATTAAGCTCTCAAGTTTCTAAGTATGAATTAGAACTTAATGAAAAAGATAAAAGATATGAGAAAATGCTAAGATCAAAGCAAGAAGAAATTGGTAATTTTGTAGAAAAAGCACAAAAAGAGATGTTAAAAGTTTCTCAAATTCAAGAAGAGAATAATCTTTTAGAAAAGAATATTAAACTAATTGCAAAGCAAAATGTAATTTTAAAAGAAGAAAGTAAGAAATCTTTAATACGTATAAAAGATTTAGAAGAATTATTGAATATTAGCAAAATTAAAAAAAATTTTTAAACTAAATTTATCTACTTTTTGGGCATTTTCGTTTATAATCTATTCGAAAATAGCCTCTAGAGGTATATATTAAATAATTAAGAAAAGGTTAGTAATGGGATTAGGTGTAGGAATCGTAGGATTACCAAATATAGGAAAGTCGACAACGTTTAATGCGTTAACAAAAGCACAAAATGCAGAAGCACAAAATTATCCATTCTGTACTATTGAACCAAATAAAGCAGTTGTTCCAGTACCTGATAAAAGATTAGATGCCTTAGCAAAGATTGTGGATCCAGAAAAAATTCAACATTCAACAATTGATTTTGTAGATATTGCTGGTTTAGTTAAAGGTGCATCTAAAGGTGAGGGTTTAGGTAATCAATTCTTATCTAATATTAGAGAAGTTGAAGTTATTTTACATATGGTTAGATGTTTTGAAGATGAAAATATTGTACATGTAGAAGGCGAAATTGATCCATTGAGAGATATTGAAATTATTGAAACAGAACTAATATATGCAGATATTACTCAAGTTGAAAAAAAGTGTGAAAAGCTAAAAAAAGATTCAAAATTTGATAAAAAAGCAGCTGCAAAACTTCCTATTGCTCAAGCTTTATTAACTCATTTAGAAGATTTAAAACCTGCAAGTTCATTTGACGATAAAGATGACGAGAACTTTATTGAATTAGATAGAGAATTAAGATTATTATCAAATAAAAGTATTATTTATGGAACAAATGTTGATGAAAATTCATTAGCTGATGGTGGAAATAAATATGTAGATTTAGTAAAAGAGCATGCAAGTGGTATAAATGCAGATGTAATTGTTTTATGTGCAAAAATTGAAGAAGAATTAGTTGGTTTAGAAGAAGATGAAGCACAAGAATTTTTAACAGATTTAGGTGTAGAAGAATCAGGATTAGAGCAAATCATTCATCATGCTTTTGATAAATTAGGACTTCAATCATACTTTACAGCTGGTAAAATGGAAGTTAGATCTTGGACTATTAAAAAAGAGACTAAAGCACCGCAAGCTGCAGCTGTTATTCATAATGATTTTGAAAAAGGTTTTATTAAAGCAGAAGTAATAGCTTATGAAGATTTTGTTTCTTTTGGCGGAGAAGCAAAAGCAAAAGAAGCTGGCAAATTAAGACTTGAAGGTAAAGATTATGTTGTTAAAGATGGTGATATTATGCACTTTAGATTTAATACATAAATTTAAGCCTTTAATTTAAATAATTTATAATTTATTGATAAATAATTAGTTATAATTAATTATAACAATACTATAGGAGTTACATGTGTCTGCTAACATATTAGAGAAGATAGAGTCTTTACCACCTTTACCTAAAACTATTATAGAAATTGAAGAGTTTAGAAAAAAGTCAGATAAAGAAGCTTCTGAATTATTACAAATAATAGAAAAAGACGCATTAATAATTTCAACATTACTTAAAATATCAAATTCAGCAATGTTTGGTTTCAGATCAAAAGTTGAAACACCAAGTCGTGCTATTAATTTATTAGGGATTAATTTTACAATTTCTATTGCAATTGGTGGAACTGTTCAAAATCTTTTAAATACTAATTTAGAGCCATACAGTATTTCTAGTGATGATTTTATGAGAGCTTCAAATCTTTCTTCAACTCTTACAAGTCTTTGGCTATCATATGTTGATGTTGATTTGAAAGATGAATTATTACTTCCAGTTTTATTGCAAGAAGCAGGAAAATTTATTTTAGCAGATATAATTACAAGTGAAAAGAAGATTGATGCTTTTAAAACAATGCTTTCTTCAGGTTCAACTCTTTGTGTTGCTGAAAAAAAGATAGTAGGTCTTACTACTTCTGAAATTACAGCTAAAATATTTAGACATTGGAAATTAAGTGAAAACTTAATTGAATTAATTGAATTCGTTGATGATATTTCAAAATGTTCTGAAAAAATTAAACAAAAAACTCAAATCCTTGATGTAATAAAAACTGCATGTGATATTTCTAATCCATTAAGTGATAAAAATGTTGAAAAAGCCATTATTAAAGCTACAAAATATGGTTTAGATGTAAAAACTTTAGAAATTGCAATTGAAAAATTGCAAGATAGATTATTAGACGAATAAAGTCTAATAATTTATTTTATAAGCCTTGTAAGATTATATCCCACAAATATTCAACTTCTTCATCTGTTAAGCTTATCAACTTTTTTTCTTCAAATAATTCTTTAATCTTTTTTAATTCAAATATTTTAGAATAAGTACATTTAGCATGAACCGGCAAAAAGCCTCTAACTAAAGATATGTTTTCAGTAATTTCATTTTCACATATTAAGCATTCATAATCAGTATGAAGTCTTCCTTCATATTCTAAAATAGATATATAAGATTCACATATAGCTCTTAATGCATTTTGTTTAATCATAATATGAACTAAATTATCAAGATTGTAAAAATAAAATGCATCAATTTCTTCTAATTCTTTTAAATGAGGATAAAACTGTTTTACAAACCTTTGCCAACAATACATTTTTTCATAGTCTAATATCCATTGAAAGCCAAGTTGTATTACATCTTTAAGTCTTGGAATTGTTGATCGTGTATCTTCTAACTCGAAATCTATTTTATAACCTATATTGATATTAGAGTGTCTAGCACCATAAAATCTATATGTAGTTAAAATAGATGTCTCTGTTAGTATAGATACTATTAGGTCATCATCTTTTACAGGTTTTATATCTATTATATAACCTTGCATAAAAAGTGTTAGTCCTCTTTTCTCATTTCAGTAATTTCTTCCATGATTTCTTTTGCTTCTTCTTCATCTATTTCCCCTGCATCTAAATCTTTTAACATATCATTAAAATCTTCTCTCATCTCTTGCATTGAAGCTAACTCTTCTTTTGTTCTTTCGTCTTCTTTTTTCGAAGCAATGATTTCGAATAATTCATCAATATAATCTTCTATTTCAATTAATACATCATTTTTTAGTAAAGAGGCTAATTCATCTTGAATAGTCATAAATATCCTTATTTAATTTTGTGCAATTATAACTAAAAAGAACTAGCCTTTTGCTTCAATAAAACCAAATAAATTTTATGATACAATTTATAAAATAATTATGTAAGGAAGTTATATGGCAGAATTTAATAATGTTTCTATCGCAAAAGCTGCAAGTGTTCTTTTTGAAGGGAATATAACAAGTAGAAGTATTGAATTTGAAGATGGTTCTAGAAAGACATTAGGTATTATGTTAGCTGGTGAATATGAGTTAAATACAGTTCATACACAAATTATGGATATTCAAAGAGGTGAATTAGAATTACTTTTACCTGCACAAGAATGGGTTACATATACAGGACCTGCTACATTTGAAGTTCCTGCTAATTCAAAATTTAAATTAAAAGTACACACATTAGTTGATTATTGTTGTTCTTTTATAAAAATTAGATAAATAATTTAAATAAATTTAATTAATATCAAAAGCTAATGTGGTTTTACTACATTAGCTTTTTTTAATATAAAAATTCTTCTTTTATATCCTCAAATTTTAATATCTTTTTTCCAAAATGACTTTTAGAAAAACTATTAGCTTGTTTTTTAGTTTTAAAAGGAATGAACTCTTCTCCCATTGGACCATAAATATTTGAACCCGTAACATAATATGCACTTTTAGCATCAATTGCATTTAATGTATAATAATCAGTTACTAGCATTTTTGAAATATCTTCTACTTTATGATTGTGTTTAAATTTTGATGGATTAAAGTAAAATTTCATCATATCTTTAACTCCATCAAAATAGTGTGAATGCTTTTGTGCTACTTCAATTTGTGCAACCCATTTTGGATATTTTGCTACAAACATCCCACATACTGGACACTTAGTATCTTTAGCTACTTTAATCATTTTATCTTTATTTGCTGCTAATATAGGGTCATATAAATAAATAGCTACTGCTTGTTGCATTTTAGGTTTTAGTTTTTTACATAGATTATTATCAATTATATATTGTTTACTTTCACCAACAGAATTAAAAGAAGGTGTTTTATCTTGTTTACACATTGATGTGTAGATTTTCTTACCCTTTCTTGCCATTGCTACTCTTTTTTTAGTGATAGCAGTTGTATCTTTTGATAAAGAATCTTTTGCAATTTTTAAAGTTTCATCAAAAGTATGAATTTCTCCTCCAAAGCTTTTTTGAAAAGCTAAAGCATCTTCTTTTTTAGAAAAAGCATATTTACTAACAGGACTCATTGTTCCTTTTTTTGATGAACCTACTACATAAGTGGCAGTTTTCGCATCTATGAATTTTAAAGACTTTGTATCAACAACTTCAATCTTTTTGATTTTTTCAGCATGATCTTTATGTATATGTGCTTGACAATGAATTGAGCAGTATTGCTCCTTCTTCCCATTTTTAAAAGTTGTTGCATGATTCGTTTTGTAAAATTTTGTTAAGTGCATTCCACAAACATTACAAAATTGTTTACTTGAATCAGTTTTTACAAGTGTTGCTTCTTCTGGGTTTACAGTTTGGAACATTTTATTATTTTGTGCATTAAGTAAAGAGCTACTTAATAGTAGAAAAGTAAATAAAACAAGAAGTTTTTTTGACATGATAATTCCTTTTTTTTGTGTTAATGAAAGTATATAAAAAAGTAGTTAATTTTTTGTTAATCCTAATCAATAAAGTAGGGTTTAAAAGAGATATAAAAAAAGGCAAGAAGTAAAAACTTCTTACCTTTTTGTTTTATTGGTATGAAAAAGCTTACGCTTCTACAGAAACTTCAACAGGAGTTGATTCCCAAATACCATGTTTAGTACAGTAACCGTGAGCTACTAAGTTTAATTTTTTTCCAGTTGGAATAACTGTAAAAGTAGTAGTATTATGAGCTTTAATGTTTCCTAATGTTCCTGGAACATAAGTAACTTGAGCTAATTTAGTCTCACCATTAAATAATGTAACAGACTCAATATAGTGATCAAAATCATCTGGATGAGTATATTCGTTACCCATTTTAACAGTTACTTCAAATGGCTCACCTTGTTTTGCAGTTGCAGCACAGTGAATGAATGGTGAATGTCTATCAATTAAATCTTTTTTCGCTTCTCTCTCAACAGTATCAATATCAACATATTTGTTAATTTTTGGCATATTTTCTCCTAAATTTTTGATTTAGCCATATTATACTATATTTTTTCTAAAAGTAAATAGGATAAAATATATCCTATATCAAAAATTATCATTTGAGAATGAAAATGTGTATATTTTGCTCATATTTGGTATAATTTCGAATGAACAAAGAAGAGTATTTTATAAAACAGTTTTCAAATAGTAAATTCATTGGTGATGATGGTGCAGTTGTAGGTTCAAGTGTTTATTCAATGGATGCTTTTTTTGAAAATATTCATTTTAAAAGAAGTTGGTTTAGCTTAAAACAAATAGCTTATAAATCAATGATAGTTAATATTTCAGATGCAATAGTTATGAATGCAATTCCTAAATATGCACTACTTAGTGTTGCAATTCCTTCATCATACTCAAAAAAAGAGTTAAAAGAACTCTCAAGTGGCTTTAAGAAAGCAGCAAAAGAGTTTGGTATTGAAATAATTGGTGGAGATACTATTGCAAATAATAAGCTTGATATTTCAATTACTATTATTTCAAAAACAAAAAATCCAATATTACGATCAAATGCAAAAAAAGATGATTTATTTTGTTATACAGGAATACTTGGAACTTGCAAAAAAGATTTAGAAAAGTTGTTTAATGGTGAAAAAATAAGTAAAAAATCTAAATTTATAAAACCAAAATTAAATGCAGATTTTTTCTATGAATGTTCAAAATATATAAGTTCTGCACTTGATATATCAGATGGACTTTTTTTCGAATTAGAAAGAGTTTCAAAAGCAAGTAATATTAGTTTTGAATTTTTTGAAGAAATAAACGATGATATTGGTACTTCAGGAGAAGAGTATGAGGTACTATTTTCTTTTGATAAAAAACATTTAAAAAAGATTGAAAAAATAGCAAAAAAACATAAAGTAAAGTTAAATATATTTGCAAAAGCAGTAAAAGGCAAATATGAAACTAAAAGTAAAAACCATCACTTTTAAAATAAGTAAGAAAATAATCAAAATATAAAAACCCAAGGAAACATATTGAAACAATTACAAAGATATTTAAACCACTCAAAAATAGATGTACTATTTAAACAAAATAAAGATGATTTTGTTGTAACAGAGATTCCATTATACGAATTTTCAGGTGAGGGTGAACATCTTATATTAAAGATAAGAAAAAAAGATTTAGCAACATGGGATGCTTTAGAAATAATAGCTAAGTTTGTAGGTTGTAAAAGTAGAGATATTGGTTATGCAGGATTAAAAGATAAAAATGCAATGACAGTTCAAACTATTTCTATTCATAAACAGTATGAGGAAAAATTAAAAACGTTTAATCATCCAAATATTAAAATTTTAGAAACTACTTATCATAATAATAAAATAAAAGTAGGACATCTAAAAGGGAATAAATTTTTTATTAGATTAAAAAGAGTAAATGTTCTTGATTCAAGAAAAATTGAAGCAGCATTAGGAAGCATTGTAACTTTAGGTATGCCTAATTATTTTGGCTTTCAAAGATTTGGAATTGAAGGTGATAATTATAAAAAAGGTAAGGCTATTATTGAAGGAACTTTAAAAGAGAAAAGAAGAAACTTAAAGCAAATGTATATAAATGCTTATCAATCTTATTTGTTTAACTCTTGGCTTTCAAAAAGAATAGAAATATCAAAACTTATTGATGCTTTTGAACCAAAAGAAATATATGAAAAATTAAATCTTCCTTTAGATCTTGTAAAAAGAATGAAGAAACAAGAACATCCATTGAAAATCATGACAGGTGATTTATTATCTCATTATCCTTTTGGAAAGATATTTACAATAGAAGACTTAGAAACTGAATCTGAAAAGTTTTATAACAGAGATAGAGTTCCAACAGGACTTTTATCAGGTAAGAGAGTTAAAAACTCTGTTGATTTAGCTTATAAAATTGAAAAAGAGTATGAAGCTCCTACAGGTGAAGATGGTGCAAGAAGATTTGCATGGATTTTCCCTGAAGAAGTGGAAAGTAACTATAAAGAAGATAAGAATTGGATGGAATTAAAATTTACATTACCAAAAGGTTGTTATGCAACTGAATTGATTGCTGAAATAATTCATTAAAAATTTACTAATAACTTTTTAAATAAAATCTTTTAGTTAAGTTTAAATAAGTTAAACTATACATTAGCTTACTTACTAAAGGATATCTATGCAATATGAAGAGTTAATAGTTGAGTTATGTGATGTAATTAAAGAGTCAGAAAATAATGCTTTAGCTATTTATAATAACTTAGAAGTTATTAATGATAAAGTAAATTCTTTATCAATTTTAGATCATGAAAAAGAAAAAATAAATTCAAAAGTTTCAGAATCTTTAGGTTTATTACAACATCAAGACTTATATAGACAGAAAATCGAAAGAGTTGTAAACTTTGTATGCGAACATAATAATATAGATAAAACTCAATATGGATTTGCTCCTAGTGCTAAAAATATTGATTCTTTAGATGAGATTATAGATGAAGATGAACTAGAAGCTCTTATTAAACAAATGCAATCATAATTGTTTTACTTATAGAAAATAAAAGAAGTTAAAACCTCTTTTATTTACTTATTTCTTACACGCATCTTTTTTAATATCATTTAAATTTTCAAATATCTTAAGAGCATTTATTTCTACTTCTTTAGCTTTTTGATTTAAACTATTATTGCTTTCTTTATTTGCATTTGCATCAACTAATGATTGTAAGTTTTCATGAAACTGAATATTTAATTTATCAATTGTATTCATAATTTCCATATCTATTCTTTTCCCAGAGTTGATATGCGAATCTGACCATATTTTTAAACTCGTATTTTCTTTTACTTTCCATGAATTATAAGTTCCAAGTTGTGCATAAACTTCATCTTTAGTATCTAAAATATCAACTTTTATTTGAGCTGTATCATAAACTAAATCTACATCACAAACTTTATCAAGAGTATCTTGAATAAATGAAGCTCTTGATGCTGCTGTTACAAGTGAATTTGACATGTCAGAAATATTACTTGCCATATTAGAAATTTCATTTGCTACTTGTGCATTTTTTTGTGTTGCTTGATCTAAAGTGTTAACTGCATCATTAATTTGAATAATTCCTCTCTCTTGCTCTTTAGATGCCGCAGCTACTTCTTCAATTATACTTATTGTATTAGTAATATTTTCATTTAACTCAGTATATCCATCAATCATCTCTCCTGAAATGACCTTACCTTGTTCTGCTTTTGATGATGCAGCTTCTACAATATTTTTAATCTCTTTAGCAGCTTCTGCTGATCTATTAGCAAGGTTTCGAACTTCTGCTGCAACAACAGCAAAACCTTTCCCTGCTTCTCCTGCAGTTGCTGCTTCAACAGCTGCATTTAGTGAAAGAATATTTGTTTGGAATGCTATTTGATCAATTACTTCAATTGCTTCATTAATAGAAGATACTTGTACGTTTATTTCATCCATAGACTCAGCAGTTCTATTAGCAAGCTCTTGACCAGATTTTGCTGAACTTGTAACATTTTGAGCTAAGGTAGACATTTTAAAAGATGACTGTGTATTTGCTGAAATAATAGATGTAATCTCTTCTAAAGCAGCCGCTGTTTCTTCTAATGACGCAGCTTGTTGATTTGATGAAACAGATAAATCATTTGAAGCACTTGATAATACTGCTGTATTTTTATTTAATGAATCACCTGTATTCATAATCATGGCTAAAATTTCTGATGTATTATTTCCCACAAGTTTTATTCCAGAAGTTAAAGAACCTAAATCTCCATAGATTCCTTCATCATTTATTTTATGATCAAATTTTGATTCAGAATATTTTCTAAGAGTTTGATTAATATTATCTAAAGTAGTTTTTGTACTTTTAATCATTTCATTTAATTTATTTTTTAAATCTTCAACATGAGGGTTTGCTGCTGTTTTTTCTACTTGATAAACAAAGAAACCATTTCCTGCTTTTTCTAATATATCACTTGCTTCTTCGATTACAATCTCATCTTTTTTAAGTCCAGCTCTAACTTTATACATGTATGAATTAAATAGCTTTGATACTTCTCCTATTTCATCTTTTGATTCTACTTGTAATGTAATAGAAGGGTCATTTGATTCTAAAAGATTTTCAAAACCATTTTTTAATTTACCAATAGGATTTGTAGCTTTTTTAACTATAAAAAAGATTAATGATATAGTTAATAATCCTAATACTGCAGAAATTATTGAAATATATATAACTAATTCTTCTATTTGGCTATCCGCTTCGTCTAATGAAAACGTTAAGTCCATTACACCAATTACATCACCTTCATTTTGATTTGCATGACACATTAAACAATCAGGAGTTGCAACCATTGGTTTAATCATTCTAAGATTATGACCTTGCTCATTTTTTGTTTCTAAAAGGGCAGATTTTTTGTTGTTAAAGGCTTGAAGGGTTTGAGGATCTTTTGTAAAACTAGAGTCAGATGGATACATTTCCATTAGTTTTTTACTTTTTGCTACATGTAAGCTTTTTACACCTCTAATATTTCTAGCATCATCTTCAGCTTTTTTAATTTGATCAGGATCTCCTGTATTCATTGCATTTCTAAGACTTTGAAACATTGATGCATTTAACATCTCAAGATTTTCTTTTGTTTTGTTTATCGAATCTTCAGAGACCTTAGAAGTTGTCAACAAAACAATTGAAACACTACTAAGAGTCATTAAAAAGAAGAGTGAAAATATAATTTTATTACTAATCTTTTTAGTTATTAATTCTAACATAATACTAGCCTTTTAGTTTAAGTAGAATTATTATATAATTATAAATGTTTATATTATATTAAATGAAACAATGAATTGAATAAAGAGTAGAATAGATGATAGTAGGCCTTATAGGTAAGATAATAAAAAAAGAACCAACATTATTAAATTTAAATGTTAATGGAATAGTTTATGAAGTTTTTGTTTCTTTAAACTGTAGTTCAAAAATTATTACAGATGATGTAACTTTAGATATAACTCATATTATTAGAGAAGAATCCCAAACTTTATATGGCTTTTTAGATTCAAATGAAAAAAAGCTTTTTGACACAGTTATTAAAATAAATGGAGTAGGTCCAAAAGTTGCCCTTGCAATATGTTCAACTTTCACACCTTCTTCTTTTGCTCAAATCGTAAATGAAAATGATGTTTCAATGCTAAAAAGAGTTCCTGGAATTGGTCCAAAAGGTGCAAGTCGTATTCTAGTAGAGCTTTCAGGTTCAATTATAGATTTAAATGTTGAAGAAGAAGGTAGTTCAAATAACTCTTCTTTATTAGAAGCTTCTCTTGCTTTAGAATCTTTAGGATTTAAAAAAGATGTTTTAGCTAAAATACTAAAAACTTGTGTTTCTACAACTACAAGTGATTTGGTAAAAGAAGCGTTGAAAAAATTACAAAAATAGAATTAAGGGAAGTTAATGAAAATAGCTATAGTTTTTGGTGGAGTTAGTTTTGAACACGAGATTTCAATTGTAAGTGCAATTGCTATGAAAGATGTTTTAAGTGATGAGTTAGTTTATATATTTTTAGATGAAAACAGAGAGTTCTACCATATTCCAACAAATACAATTAAATCAAAATTATTTAGCTCAGGTGAGTATAAAAAATGTGATAAAGTTGATATTTGCAAAAATGGCTTTTCAAAAAAAGCTGGATTTTTAGGAAAAGATAAACCATTAGATTTTGATATAGTTTTAAATCTTTCACATGGTGGAGATGGTGAAGATGGAATTTTATCTTCTGTATTAGAATTTTTTAACATTCCTTTTATTGCTCCAAGAACTGAAGCTTGCGTTGTAAGTTCTAATAAATTCCTTACAAAAGGTTATGCTTCTTCTGTTAATGTAAAAACGCTTGATTACAAGTATTACACAAAAGGTGATACTGTTGTTGTAGATACTTTCCCTGTAATTGTAAAACCTGTTCGTCTTGGTTCTTCAATTGGAGTAGCAATTGTGAAAACACAAGAAGAACTAGAATACTCACTTGATGTAGCATATGAATTTGATAATGCAATTATAATTGAGCCTTTTATGGCTGGTGTTAAAGAATATAATTTAGCAGGAACAAAAGTAAATGGAGAGTTTAAATTTTCTATTATAGAAGAACCTCAAAAAGCAGATTTTTTGGATTTTGATAAAAAGTATTTAGATTTTTCAAGAACTTCAACTGCACTAGAAGTTGATTTAGGTGTAGAATTAAATGAAAAAGTTAAAGAATCTTTTGAGAGAATTTATAACAATTTATTTGACGGTTCAATTATTAGATGTGATTTTTTTGTAGTTGATAATGAAGTTTATTTAAATGAAATAAATTCAATACCAGGTTCAATGGCAAACTATTTATTTGATGATTTTAATTCATTATTCAAAAAAGTTGCTACAACACTTCCTTTAAAAAAACACATACCAGTTACTTATGAATATGTAAATAAAATTCATGCAAGTAAGGGAAAATAAACTTGGCTTCAAAAAGTTTAACTCTTGATAATAAAACATTTGATATTTCTTATGAAATCATAAATCCTCAAGCAAAAAAAGATATTATATTTTTACATGGTTGGGGTTCAAATAAAGATATTATGAAAAATGTCTTTGCACCTTTTTTAAAAGAGTTTAGGCATATATATATTGATTTACCAGGTTTTGGTAAAAGTTTGAATGAATATGAACTTAAAACAGAAGACTATGTAAAAATTACAGATGAATTCTTAACTCTGTTAAACTCTACAAAAGATGTAATAGTTGGTCATTCTTATGGTGGAAAAGTAGCAACTTCATTAAATCCTAAAAATTTAGTTTTATTAAGCTCTGCAGGAATTTTAGAAGAAAAATCTTTTGAAGTAAAAGCTAAAATTGCTATTGCAAAGTTTTTCAATGCTTTAGGATTGAAAAAAGTTACAAAAATGTTTAGAAGTTCTGATGTTAATACTATGAATGAAGGTATGTATGCAACTTTTAAAAATGTAGTAAATGAAGATTTTACTCAAGGTTTTAAAAACTACAAAAATAAGGCATTAATTTTTTGGGGTGAAAAAGATACTGCAACATCTTTAGAATCTGGAAAAAAAATAGCATCTTTAATTACTTCATCAACTTTTATATCTTATGATGGAGATCATTACTTCTTTGTAAAAAATGCAAAAGATATCGCTGAGAGAATAGAAAATGGAATACTTTAATTTATTTACACAAATTTTATTAATAATGAGTTTGGGTTACTACCTAATTACAAACTTACAATGGTACAACTATAGATTAGATAGAGTTGTATTAAAACATCACAAGTGGCAATGGCATATTACATATTTTATTACACCAATTGTACTATTTTATTTAATACCTAATTTATATTATTCAATATATTTTTATGCATTATTTATGACTAGTTTTATAATATGGAATAAAAAGCTAGATCGTCCTGTTGTTTTAACTTCAAGGGTAAAAAGATTTTTAGCCATTTTATTATTTGCAACTTTTGGTATTTCTGCTTTATGTTTAACAAGTCCAAGTTGTAATAATACTTTTGTTTTTATACCATTAATTATTGCATATGCTGGATCTTTTATTTTAGAAAAAATATTTTTTATATCTTTTAAGCACAAGGGAAAACAACGAGTTCATAGTATTACAGGTTTAAAAATTATTGCAATTACTGCTTCATATGGAAAAACATCTATAAAAAACTATTTACATCATGTTTTAAAGAAAAAGTATAAAACATATAAAACTCCAAGATCTGTTAATACAATAGGTGGAATAGTCTTAGATGTAAATAGAGATATTCCCTTAGATACACAAATATATATTGCAGAAGCAGGTGCGAGAGAAAAAGGTGATATTGAAGAAATAGCACTATTTTTAGAACCACAAATTTGTATAATAGGAAGTGTTGGAGAACAGCATATAGAATACTTTAAAACTTTAGATAATATTATTCATACAAAAATGGAATTATTAAAGTCACCTAGAATGCAAAAAGGCTTTGTTCATGAAAGTGTACCTATTAAAGATTATGACACGATTACAAAATTTCCAAATAACTTACATATTACAAAAAGTTCATTAGATGGTATTTGGTTTGATGTAGAAATAAATGGTGAGATAGAACATTTCCATGCTCCAATTCTTGGAAGTTTTAATGCAATAAACTTAACAGCAGTAATTCTAGTAGCATATGAATTAGGTATGAGCTTAGATGAAATTAAATTAGCTTTAAAAAGTTTACCTCAAGTTGAGCATAGATTACAACTTATAAAAGCAGGTGGAAAAGTAATAGTTGATGATTCTTTTAATGGAAATCTTGAAGGAATGCTAGAAGCTGTAAATATCTGTTCTTCATATGAAGGAAGAAAAGTAATTATTACTCCAGGTTTAGTAGAATCAACGGATGAAGCAAATATTCTACTTGCAAAAGAAATAAACGAAAAATTTGATTATGTAATTTTAACAGGAAGTTTAAATACTCAATTGTTAAGTGCTCATATAAACCAAGAAAAAGTATTTATCCTAAAAGATAAAGCTTTAATGGAAACAACATTAGCAGAGCAAACAAGAGTAGGGGATTTAATACTTTTTGCAAATGATGCACCAAACTTTATTTAGGATATAAAATGGAACACTTGTATGCACCTTGGCGATATGAATATGTAAGTGAAGAGAAAATAGAAGGTTGTATTTTTTGTCATATATCTAAAAATTTAGATGATGAAAAACTTCAAGTTCTCTTTTATGATGAATATTGTTACGTTGTTATGAATAAGTTTCCTTATTCCCCTGGACATATGATGGTAATTCCACATTTTCATACAGATAAAATAGAAGAATTGCCTGATGAGGCTTGGATACAGCTTAGTATTCGAGTAAGACAAGGTGTAAAGCTTTTAAAAGATGTAATGTCTTGCGAGGGTGTTAATATCGGTATGAACTTAGGAAAAGCAGCTGGTGCTGGAATTGAGCAACATGTTCATTATCATATGCTTCCTAGATGGCTAGGTGATACTAACTTTATAAGCTCAATTGGTGGAACTAGAGTTTATCCTGCAAACTTTGAAGATATTTATTCAAAATTAAAAAACAACTCTTCTAAATATTTTATTTAAATAGATAATAACAAATATCAAAATATAAAAATCAAGAACTTGATAAAGGTTACTACACTTTTATAAACTAAAAGTGCCATTTATTATTTACTATCTAGTAATAGTGTTAATAATTTTAATCTTTGAGTAATTAATAGTAAAAAAGTTGATTATCATACTATTAATTTGTGTAATTACCAAAATGAATTAAAATGTAATGTACAAATTATCTAAAAGAAACTATAAAAGATCAAGTTTTTGTATGAATTGCACACATAATATTAAAAGTTTAATTTAAGTTTTAAACTTTTTTCTGGCTTAAAGATATAGCAATAATCTAATAGTTATCCTTTTTAAAAGGAAATAAATTAACACTTTTTTAATGTAAAACCCCATAATACTTGACATTTAATCACGTTTAAGTTATAATCCGCGTCCATAAAAAGGGTTAGAGTGCGATTTATCGTGTATCTAACGAGTTCTTTAAAGGAAAAAAATGGAAAAAATTAGATTAAAGTTAAAAGCTTACGATCACAGAGTTTTAGACAGAAGTGTTGCTTCAATAGTTGAAGCTGTTAAGAGAACTGGTGCTGAGTTGAGAGGTCCTATACCTTTACCAACAAAGATTAGAAGATATACAGTTCTAAAAGGTCCTCACGTTAATAAGGATTCTAGAGAGCAATTTGAAATCAGAGTTCATTCGAGAATAATTGATATCATAGCTGCAACTCCAGATACTGTAGATTCATTAATGAAACTTGACTTAGCTCCAGAAGTTGATGTTGAAGTTAGATCTATGGGTCAAGAATAAGAAAGGGTACTAAATGGAATTTATCGTAGAAAAAATTGGTATGAGTAGAACAGTTTCTGTTCCTGCTGTTCCTGTTACACTTTTAAGAGTTCTTGATACTAAGGTATGTGAAGTGACTGACGGTGTAGCATTTGTTTCTTATGCATCTGGTAAAAAGATGAATAAGACAATTGAAGGTCAACAAAAGAAATACGACTTATCTAAAGAGTTTAACAGATTTGCAACAATTACTGTAGCAAATACTGAAGCTGGTGATTTAGATGTAAGTGGTTTATCTGAAGCAAAAGTATTAAAAACAACTTTTAACTCAAAAGGTAGAGGTTTCTCTGGTGTTGTTAAAAGATGGAATTTTGCGGGTGGTAGAGCATCACACGGTCATAGAATGGGAAAAAGAACTGGATCAATCGGTAATGCTGAATGGCCAGGTAGAGTTCAACCAGGTAAGAAAATGCCAGGTCAATACGGAAATACAACTGTTAGTGTTAAAAATGAAGTAGTTTCATTTGATGCAGAAACTGGAATTTTAGTAGTTAAAGGTTCAGTATCTGGAGCTAATGGTAGACTAGGTAAAGTAAAGGTTGCTAAATGAGTAATGCAATAGTATTAAATGACAAATTTGAAGCAAATGGTGATGTAGCATTACCAGCTAAGTTTGCTGAGATTAACTCTCACAACTTATACTTATATGCTAAATCATACTTAGCTGCTCAAAGAGCTAATACAGCTAGAGTTAAAAATAGATCAGAAGTTAGAGGTGGTGGTAAAAAACCTAAAGCTCAAAAAGGTTCTGGTGGTGCTAGATGGGGTTCTAAAAGATCTCCTTTATTCGTTGGTGGGGGTCAAGTTTTTGGTCCAACTAAAAGAAACTATGTACAAAAAGTAAATAAAAAACAAAAAGCGTTAGCATTAAGTTTTGCCTTAAATGCACAAGCTGATAACGGTTCTTTATTTGTAACTGATTCAATTTCTGTTGAATCTGGAAAAACTAAAGATGCACTAGCAATTTTAGCTAAATTAAACCAAAGAGATACTCTAGTTGTAGTTGATACAATTGATGAGAAAACATACTTAGCGTTTAGAAATGTTAAAAATTGTTACATGATTGAAAAGCAAGAAGTTAACGCTTATTTAATTGCAGCATACCATTCAGTACTAATTGAAAAATCAGTATTTGAATCATTAACAAAAGAGGCTTAAGATGGCAGATATAACAGATATTAAAGCAATATTATATACAGAAAAAACGATTGAGCTTCAAGAAAATGGTGTAATCGTTGTTCAAACTAGTCCAAGAATGACTAAAAATGGTTTAAAAGAAGTATTCAAAGAATATTTTGGTGTTACTCCATCAAAAGTAAATTCTTTAAGACAAAACGGAAAAGTTAAAAGATTTAAAGGGAAATTAGGTTCAAGACCAGATTTCAAAAAATTCTATGTAACATTACCAGAGGGCGCTGAAATAGCGAACCTTTCAGCTTAAGGGGATATGAATGGCAATTAAAAAATTTAGACCAATAACTCCTGCTAGAAGATTCATGTCTGTAATGGATACTTCTGATATTACTTCTAAACCAACAGTTAGATCTTTACTTGTAAGAGTTAAAGCAGCAGCTGGTAGAAATAATAACGGTAGAATCACTTCAAGACATAAAGAAGCAGGTGCTAAGAAATTATATAGACTTATTGATTTCAAAAGAAATAAATTCGGTGTAGAGGGAACTGTATCAACTATTGAGTATGACCCATACAGAAACTGTAGAATTTGTTTAATTACTTATGCTGATGGTGATAAAAGATATATTTTACAACCTTCTGGATTAAAAGTTGGAGATAAAGTACAAGCTGCTGAATCTGGACTTGATATTTTACCAGGTAACGTTATGAAATTAATTAATATTCCTATTGGTACAATGGTTCATAATATTGAAATGAAACCAGGTAAAGGTGGACAAATAGCTAGATCTGCTGGTGGATACGCTCAAATCATGGGTAGAGAAGACAAATATGTAATTATGAGACTTCCTTCAGGTGAAATGAGAAAAATTCTTTCTGTATGTCTTGCAACAATTGGTATTGTTGGAAATGAAGACTTCTCTAATATGGTTATTGGAAAAGCTGGTAGACAAAGACACTTAGGTAAGAGACCACAAACAAGAGGTTCTGCAATGAACCCAATTGATCACCCACATGGTGGTGGTGAAGGTAAGACTAACTCTGGAAGACATCCTGTTACTCCATGGGGTATGCCAACTAAAGGTTATAAAACTAGAAAGAAAAAAGCTAGTGATAAACTAATCATTTCAAGAAAAAAGAAGTAAGGGTTTAAAATGTCAAGATCAATAAAAAAAGGTCCATTTATAGACGCACACTTATTAAAAAAAGTTATGAAAGCTGTTGAAGCTAATGACAAAAAACCAATCAAAACTTGGTCTAGAAGATCTATGGTCTTACCAGATATGATTGGATTAACTTTTAATGTGCACAATGGAAGAAACTTCGTTCCTGTAAATGTTACAGAGAATCATGTTGGATATAAATTAGGTGAATTTGCACCTACTAGAACATTTAAGGGCCATAAAGGTTCTGTTCAAAGAAAGGCGTAATTGATGGCAAGAGCAATATTAAAATTTATTAGACTTTCACCTACTAAAGCTAGATTAATCGCTAGAGAAGTTCAAGGTATGAATGCTGAGTATGCAATCGCATCATTAGAATTTACACCTAACAAAGCTGCTGGTATTATTTCTAAAGTTATCGCATCTGCTGTAGCAAATGCAGGTTTAGAACCAGAAAATGCAGTTATTACATCTGCTAGAGTAGATAATGGTCCAGTACTTAAAAGATTTACTCCAAGAGCAAGAGGTTCTGCTTCACCAAAGCATAAACCAACTGCACACATTATGATTGAAGTTGCAGAAGCTACTAAAGGAGATAAGTAATGGGTCAAAAAGTTAATCCAATAGGTTTAAGATTAGGTATAAATAGAAACTGGGATTCTAGATGGTTCCCAAAATTTGCTAATATGCCTGCAAATGTAGCTGAAGATGACAAAATCAGAAAGTATGTTAAAAAAGAATTATACTATGCTGGTGTAGCTTCAACTATCGTTGAAAGAACTGCTAAGAAAATTAGAGTAACAATTGTTGCTGCAAGACCTGGTATCGTTATCGGTAAAAAAGGTGCAGACGTTGAGAAATTAAAAGCAAACTTAGCTAAATTAGTTGGAAAAGAAATTGCTGTTAATATTAAAGAAGAGAGAAAGCCACAATTATCTGGTCAACTTTCAGCTGAAAATGTTGCACAACAATTAGAAAGAAGAGTTGCATTTAGAAGAGCTATGAAAAGAGTTATGCAAAATGCACTTAAAGGTGGAGCTAAAGGTATTAAAGTTTCTGTTTCTGGTAGACTTGGTGGAGCTGAAATGGCTAGAACTGAGTGGTACTTAGAAGGTAGAGTTCCTTTACATACATTAAGAGCTAGAATCGATTATGGTTTTGCTGAAGCTCATACAACTTATGGTTGTATTGGTATTAAAGTTTGGATCTTTAAAGGTGAGGTACTTGCAAAAGGTATTCCAGCTGAGCAAAAAGAAGAAGAAAAACCTAAAAGAAGACCACAAAAGAGAAGAGGTAAATAATTATGTTAATGCCTAAGAGAACAAAATACAGAAAAATGATGAAAGGTCGAAACAGAGGTAAGGCTGCAAGAGGTAACTCTTTAGCTTACGGTGAGATCGGTCTAAAAGCTGTAGAACATGGTAGAATCGATTCTAGACAAATTGAAGCTTCAAGAGTTGCAATGACTAGAAAAGTAAAGAGACAAGCTAAAGTTTGGATTATGGTATTCCCTGACAAACCTTTAACTGCTAAGCCATTAGAAACAAGAATGGGTAAAGGTAAAGGTGCTGTTGATAAATGGGTTATGAATATCAAGCCTGGTAGAATTTGTTTTGAAATGGCTGGTGTTGACGAAACTCTTGCAAGAGAAGCGTTAACTTTAGCAATGCACAAATTACCATTTAAAACAAAAATTGTAACAAAAGATAGCGAAAATGAACTATATTGATTTAAAAGATAAAAGCTTACAAGAGCTTTCAGAATTATTAAAAGAAAAAAAGGTGCTTCTTTTTGAATTAAAAGCTAAGCTAAAAACTATGCAGTTAACAAATACTTCTGAATTAAGAGCAGCGAAAAAAGATATCGCTAAAATTCAAACAGCTATTACTGCAGTAAAAGCTAACTAAGGATCTATAGAATGACACATAAAAGAGAGATTCAAGGTGTAGTAGTTAAAATCTCTGGAGACAAAACAGCTTCTGTTTTAGTTACTAGACAAGTTATTCACCCAAGATATCACAAGATGGTTAAAAGATTTAAAAAGTATTTAGTTCATGACGAAAGAAATGAAATGAAACTTGGTGATAAAGTTATTGCTGTTGAATGTAGACCTTTATCTAAAACTAAATCTTTTAGATTAAAGACTATAGTAGCTACAGGAGCTAAGTAATGATTCAAAGTTTTACTAGATTAAACGTAGCTGACAACACTGGTGCTAAACAGATCATGTGTATCAAAGTTCTTGGTGGTTCTAAAAGAAGATACGCAACTGTTGGTGACGTTATTGTTGCTTCAGTTAAGAAAGCTTTACCAACTGGTAAAGTTAAAAAAGGTCAAGTTGTTAAAGCAGTAGTTGTTAGAACACATAAAGAAGTTCAAAGAGAAAATGGTTCTTTAATCAGATTTGATGATAACGCAGCAGTTATCTTAGATGCTAAAAAAGATCCTATTGGAACAAGAATTTTCGGACCAGTTGCTAGAGAAGTTAGATATTCAGGTTTCATGAAAATCGTTTCACTTGCACCGGAGGTATTATAATATGGCAATTAAATTAAAAATAAAAAAAGGTGATACAGTTAAAATCTTAGCTGGTGATGACAAAGGTAAAACTGGTGAAGTTTTACAAGTATTACCTTCAAAAAACAAAGTAATCGTTAAAGATTGTAAAGTTGCTAAAAAAACTGTTAAACCTGATCAAGAGAAAAACCCAGATGGTGGTTTTGTAAACAAAGAAATGCCAATTGACATTTCAAATGTAGCAAAAGTAGAAGGTGAGTAAAATGGCAGCTAGATTATTAGAAAGATATAAAGCAGAGATTAAACCAGTTTTAGAAACAGAATTTCCAAAAAACAAAATGTTAACTGCAAAGTTAGACAAAGTAGTTATTTCTGTTGGTGCTGGTGAAGCAATGAAAGATAGTAAATTAATGCAAAACATTCAAGATACTATCTCTTTAATAGCTGGTCAACAAGCTGTTAAAGTTATTGCTAAAAAATCTGTTGCTGGATTTAAAGTAAGAGAAGGTTACCCTGTAGGAGTAAAAGTTACTTTAAGAGGTGAACAAATGTACACTTTCTTAGATAAACTTTGTTCAATTGCATTACCAAGAGTTAAGGATTTTAGAGGTCTTAATAAAAATGGTTTTGACGGTAGAGGAAACTTTAACTTTGGTTTAGACGAACAATTAATGTTCCCAGAAGTTGTATATGATAACATCATCACAACTCACGGTATGAATATTTCAGTTTCTACAACTGCTACTAATGATGCGGAAGCATTTAGATTATTAGAGTTAGTAGGAATTCCATTTACTAAAGGAAGAGCGTAATGGCAAAGAAATCTATGATTGCAAAACAACAGAGAACTCCTAAGTTCTCTTCAAGAGCATATACAAGATGTTCTGTTTGTGGTAGACCACACTCTGTTTACAGAGATTTTGGTTTATGTAGAATTTGTTTAAGAAAAATGGCTAGCGAAGGTTTATTACCTGGCGTTAGAAAAGCTAGTTGGTAGGAGAATTTAAGCTATGATGAATGATATGATCGCAGATGCTTTAACAAGAATTAGAAATGCAGCACTAAGAAAATTAGAAGTTGCAACATTATTACACTCAAGAACTGTTGTAGGCGTTTTAAACGTTTTACAACAAAAAGAGTATATTACTGGATTCAAAGTTATTGACGGACAAAACAATAAGAAAACAATTCAAGTTGAATTGAAGTATGATGACAATGAAAAATCAGTAATTAATGAAATTACTAGAGTTTCTAAACCAGGAAGAAGAGTTTATAAAAACTTTTCTGATATTAAAACGTTTAAAAACGGGTACGGTACTATTATCGTTTCTACTAACAAGGGTGTTATTGCTAATGATGAAGCATATGCAGCTAAAGTTGGTGGCGAAGTATTATGTACAGTTTGGTAGGAGAGTATAATGTCTAGAATTGGAAAAAAACCTATCGCTATTCCTGCTGGAATAGAAGTATCAGTTAATGGTACTATTATTGATGTAAAAAAAGGTAACAAAACTACTTCTGTTGAAACACACGGAAGAGTTTCTGTTGAAATTGCTGATAACAATGTTATTTTAGGAAAAGTTGGAGAAGAAAAAGAATCTGCAGCTTTCTGGGGAACATATAGAGCATTATTAAACAACGCTATTGATGGATTAAATACTGGTTTTCAAAAATCATTAGAAATCAATGGAGTTGGTTATAGAGCTGCTGTTAAAGGTAAAGTTTTAGAATTACAATTAGGTTATTCTCACCCAATTAATTTCGAAATCGCTGAAGGTTTAGAAATTACTGTTGAAAAAAACTTAATTCACGTAAAAGGTGCTGACAAACAACAAGTTGGTCAAGCTGCTGCAATAATTAGAGGCTACAGAAAACCAGAACCATACAAAGGTAAAGGTGTGAAGTATACTGACGAGCATATCGTTAGAAAAGCCGGAAAAACAGCTAAGTAAGGTATGATACAATGAGTAGAGCAAAAGATTTAGCAAAAAAGAATTCATTAAGAATTAAGAGAAAAAAAAGAGTTAGAGGAAATATTTTTGGAACAGCAGAGTTACCAAGAGTTACTTTCTTTAAATCTAATAAGTATATTAGTGCGCAAGCAATTAATGATGTTGAAGGTAAAACTTTAGCAGCAGTTAATTCTCAAACTATGAATTTAAACGTGAATAAAGAAAACGCAGTTAAAGTAGCAGCAACATTTGCTGAAACTTTAAAAGCTGCTGGAATTGATACAGTAGTATTTGATAGAAATGGTTACCTTTATCATGGTGTTGTTGCAGCATTTGCTGACGCACTTAGAGATAACGGTATCAAATTATAAGGGTTAATGATGGCAGTTAATAGAGAAGATTTTGAAGAAGCAATCGTTAAAATTGGTAGAGTAACTAAAGTTGTTAAAGGTGGTAGAAGATTCAGATTTACTGCTTTAGTTGTTGTTGGTGACAAAAAAGGTACTATTGGTTTTGGAACTGGTAAAGCTAAAGAAGTTCCTGATGCTATTAAAAAAGCATTAGATGACGCATTTAAATCTTTAGTTAAAGTAAATATTCATGGTACAACTATTGCACATGATATTGAACATAAATATAATGCAAGTAAAATTTTACTTAAGCCTGCATCTGAGGGTACAGGACTGATCGCTGGAGGAGCTGCTAGACCAGTTCTTGAGCTTTCAGGAGTTACAGATATTATTGCAAAATCTTTAGGTTCAAACAATCCTAATAACTTAGTACAAGCTACTGTTGAAGCATTAGCTAGAATTAAAGGATAGATGATGGCATTAAATAATTTACAACCAGCACCTGGTAGTACAAAAAATACTAAAAGAGTTGGTAGAGGTCAAGGTTCAGGAATGGGTAAGACTTCTACTAGAGGTCAAAAAGGTCAAAAATCTAGATCTGGATATAAAATTAAAAGACACTTTGAGGGTGGGCAAATGCCAATCCAAAAAAGAATGCCAAAAATTGGTTTCTTTTCAAGAGTTGCTAAACCTTATTCTATCAATGTTGATAAAATAAAACAAATTGCAACGTTAGAAGAAATTACAGTTGAGTCAATCAAGTCTGTATACAAATTATCTAAATCAGTTGTGAAAGTTAAATTAGTTGGATCAACTGCTAAAGATTTAGCATCAAAGATTAAAGACGAAAACGTTACAACTACTGGTAAATAACCATGAGTAAAGATCTAATAAATAAGATTCTTATTACATTAGGTTTTATATTTCTTTACAGGTTACTGGCATATGTGCCAGTTCCTGGGGTTAATATAGACGTAGTTAAAGAATTTTTTGATTCTAATGCAAACAATGCCTTAGGTCTTGTTAATATGTTCAGTGGTAATGCAGTTGAAAGACTATCAATTATTTCACTTGGAATCATGCCTTACATTACAGCTTCAATAATTATGGAATTACTTGCAGCTACTTTCCCCGCACTTGGTAAAATGAAAAAAGAACGAGATGGTATGCAAAAATATATGCAAATCATCAGATACGCAACTATTGTAATTACTTTAATACAATCTATTGGTGTATCAATGGGTCTTAATTCTTTAACAGGTCAAAGTGGTCAGGGTGCAATTTCTATAGATATGGATACATTTATTGCTGTTTCATCTATTTCAATGTTAACAGGTACAATGCTTCTTATGTGGATTGGTGAACAAATCACACAAAAAGGTATTGGTAATGGTATTTCATTAATTATCTTCGCTGGTATTGTTTCTGCAATCCCTAGTGCAATTGGTGGAACTATTGATTTAGTAAACAATGGACAAATGAACTTCTTAACTGTAATTGCAATTATTGTTATTATTATGGCAACAGTTGGTGCAATTATATATGTTGAGCTTGGTGAAAGAAGAGTTCCTGTTTCATATTCAAGAAAAGTTATGATGCAAAATCAAAAGAAAAGAGTTATGAATTACATTCCTATTAAGGTTAACCTTGCAGGTGTTATTCCAGCAATTTTCGCAAGTGCAATTCTTATGTTCCCAGCAACAATCTTACAAGGTTCTCAAAATGAGTATCTTTTAGTTATTGCTGATTATTTAAGTCCTGCATCTTATACATTTAATGTATTTATGTTTTTATTTGTTGTTTTCTTTGCATTCTTTTATGCATCGATTACATTCAATGCAAAAGACATTGCAGATAATTTAAAAAAGCAAGGTGGATTTATTCCTGGTGTTAGACCAGGTGCAAGTACAGCTGAGTTTTTAAATGAAACTGCAAGTAGATTAACATTCTGGGGTGCTATTTATCTAGGATTAATTTCAACTGCTCCATGGCTTATTGTTAAAGCTATGGGTGTACCTTTTTATTTTGGAGGGGTTGCTGTACTAATTGTTGTACAAGTTGCTATTGATACTATGAGAAAGATTGAAGCACAACAGTATTCTAATAAATATGAAACACTTAGTGCAGTAGGTCTATAAATATTATGGCTATCCCATTAAGAAAACTAAATGAAATTGAGAAACTTCGTACTGCAAATATTGCAGTTGCGAAGACTCTAAACTATCTAAAAGAAAACGTAAAAGCTGGTATGACTTTGAAAGAAGTTGATGCTATGGGTGAAGAGTTTTTAGACAATTTAAACGCTCGTCCATCTTTTAAAGGTTTATACGGTTTCCCAAATGCTATATGTACTTCTTTAAACGAAGTAATTATTCATGGTATTCCATCAGATGTAGTTCTAAAAGAAGGAGATATCTTAGGTATCGACATTGGAACTGAAATTGATGGTTGGTATGGAGATGCTGCAATCACAATGCCTATTGGTAAAATATCAAAAGAAGATGAAGATTTAATTGCTTGTGCAAAAGATTCTTTATATCATGCTATTGATTCTATTCATGAAGGTATGAGATTTAAAGAACTTTCTAAATTAATTGAAGACTTTATTGTTAGTAGAGGTTATCAACCATTAGTAAGATTTTGTGGACACGGAATAGGTAAAAAACCTCATGACGAACCAGAAATTCCAAACTATATTGGTAATGGTAAAACTAACTCAGGTCCTAAAATAAAAAATGGAATGGTTTTTTGTTTAGAACCAATGATTTGTCAAAAGGAAAGAGAACCAGTTATTTTAGATAATAAATGGGATGTTATTTCTGAAGATGGATTAAGAGGTAGTCATTATGAGCATACAGTTGCCGTTATTAACGGTAAAGCAGTAATATTAAGTACAGTAGACTAGGGAGATTAAGTTGGCAAAAGATGATGTAATTGTAATTGATGGTAAAGTAACTGATGCATTACCAAATGCAATGTTTAAGGTAGAATTAGATAATGGTCATATGGTATTATGTCATATCTCAGGAAAAATGAGAATGCATTATATTAAAATTTTACCAAATGACAAAGTAAAAGTTGAGATTACACCTTATTCATTAGATAAAGGTAGAATCACTCATAGATATAAATAATTTATATCTTTTTTAAATAAGGAATTTATTTTCCTTATTTATATTCTTTCATAATAATCATAATTAATGATTAAAATCACAATATACAAAACTATGAAGCCGCAATTTCAAATATTTCGCGTGCTTTAAAAAAGTCATACTAAAACTATGGCTCCATAGCTTTATATATTAAACTATTCTATTTTTTGTAATATCAATCTCTTCTTCAATTAATTCTTTTTGTTTGATCATTGACTCTAAATGCTTTTTTATTATTTCTCTATCTTTATATGACTCAATGATGAATTCATAAAGTTTTGGTCTATTTTTTTTCCAATTATGTAAAGTAGTTTTATTCACATTTAAATCAAGTTCTAATTTTCTTAAACTAGGTGCCGTCATCACATATCCTGATTTTATTTGAATGTATTGTACAAAATAATGGAACGAAAGTCAAATTTTGATAATATTTTGTTCTTATAAATGGAACAAATAATCATAAAAGAAAGATTTTTGTACAATTTATTATGACAAAATTAGTAAAACAAAAACTTTTATATAATTTACACCTTTTAAAATCAATGGGTTATGATTACCATAAGTCCTTAGACTTATTACCCCCTGATATAAAAAACATGAGACTACCTGATAATATTTTTGCATTAAAATCAAATGTTGAAAATTGTTATTTATGTGAACTTAGTAAAACAAGAAAAAATGTTTTATTTGGAATGGGAAATGTAAAAGCAGATGTAATGTTTATAAGTGATGAACCTTCAAATAGTGAAGATGATTTAGGCTTTTTTTATGCAGGTAAATCAGGTGAACTCTTAGCTAAGATGATTGAAAATGTATTAAATATAAAAAAAGAAGATGTTTATATTACAACTTTGGTTAAGTGCAAAAGTTCAAATACTTTAAATAGAACTCATGTTGAATCATGTAGTGAGTATTTAGTAAAGCAAATTGAATTAATTAAACCAAAGCTGATAGTAACACTAGGTGAGAATACATACTCGTATTTAATAAATGAGAAAGATAATTTTTCACAAGTTAGAGGGAAAGAGTCTATTTATAGAAATATAAAGCTTGTACCAACATTTTCTGCAAATTATTTGCTTAGAAATCCATCCTCTAAAAAAGATGCATATTATGATATGCTTAGAATAAAAAATATACTGGAGTTATCAAATTGAAATATTTATTATCCTTATTATTAGTTACTTTTCTATTTATTGGATGTACTAGTAAACAAGAAGTTAAAATCAAGCTTCCAAATGAAAATAATATTGGAACACCAATTAAAAAAGATGAATTACCACCTAAACCTCTTATAGAAGATATTAATCCTATTTTAGATGATCAAATTATTGAAGATGAAATTCCTTTTTATGGTAATAATGAGGCAATGAGAATAGCATTTATTTATCCTTCAAATATTGTTGCTAAATATGCTAAATCTTCAATTAATACTGTGTTAGGATATTTTGATTATAAAAAAATTAAATACCAGATTAAGATTTTTGATACTTTAAATGAAGATGAACAAAGTATACAAAATGCATTTTTAAGTGCTAAAGAAGATGGATTTACAAATATAATAGCATTATTTACACCACGAGTAATTGATTTTATTCATGCTCTTGATATAAGCGATTTAAAAGTTTATTTACCTTTGACAAATAAAGATGATATATTTACACATAATAATAACTTTATTTATGGTGGAATTTCATATAAAGATCAAGTCAAAAAACTATTTGAATATTCAAATACTAATAATACAATTTTTTATGAAAAATCTTTTTTAAATAATAAAATAAAATCTATTTATGAATCTACTTTTTTAGATATAAAAGTTGAAAAAGAGATAAAAAAGAAAAGAAACTATTATAAAGGTATTGTAAAAGATTATAGAATTAAAAATTCAACACTATTTTTTAATACATCTATAGTTAAATCTTCAATACTTCTATCACAGTTAAGAGCTTATAATATATATCCTAAAGTAATTCTTTCTACTCAAATTAATTATAATCCAAAAGTTTTAACACTAACACAAGCAAAAGATAGATCAAATCTCGTTTTAGCTAATTCTATAGATGTAGTTGATGACGGATTAAGAGATACTATTAGTTCGTATGGTTCTGATATTATTTACAATTGGGTTGATTATTCAACTTTGGTTGGAGTAAATTATATGTATGACCAAAATATGTCAGGTTTAATTCATACACAAATTGAAGAAAATCAAGTTATGTATGAACCCAAATTATTAAAAACAACAGCTTATGGATTTTTAGAAATTAAGTAAGATTTAGATAAAATCGCGGATATTTATATTTATGGAGTTTGAATTGAGAACACATTATTGTACAGAAGTTACTGAAGAAAGCATCGGACAAGAAGTTACTGTTGCAGGTTGGGTTAACAGTAGAAGAGATCACGGTGGAATTATATTTATTGATTTAAGAGATAAAGGTGGCTTAGTTCAGCTAGTTGCTGATCCAGCTATTCTTCCTATTTCAGAAACAGTTAGAGATGAATTTGTTTTAGTAGGAAAAGGAACTGTAAGAGCTAGAGGTGAAGGCTTAGAAAATCCTAATTTAGTTACTGGAAAAATTGAGATTGTTTTAAGTGAATTAACTATTGAAAATAAATCTAAGCCAATGCCATTTGATTTAAATGATGAAAAAGTTAATGATGAAATTAAATTAAGAAATAGATTCTTAGAATTAAGATCTCAAAAATCATTTGAAATCTTCCAATTAAGATCAAAAGCAGCTATTCAAGTTAGAAATACTTTAGATGAATTAGGTTTCTTAGATGTTGAAACTCCAATTTTAACAAAATCTACTCCAGAAGGTGCAAGAGATTATTTAGTACCATCAAGAGTTCATGGTGGAGAGTTTTATGCCCTTCCACAATCACCTCAATTATTTAAACAATTATTAATGGTATCTGGATTTGACAAATACTTCCAAATTGCAAAATGTTTTAGAGATGAAGATTTAAGAGCAGATAGACAGCCAGAATTTACTCAAATAGATGTTGAAATGTCTTTTTGTAATCAAGAAGATGTAATCAAAGTAGCTGAAAAAGTAATTACAGACGTATTTACAAAATGTGGTAAACCAGTTCCATCTACATTCCCAAGAATGAGATACTGGGATGCAATGGAAACTTATGGTTCAGATAAACCTGATATCAGATTTGATATGCCATTAGTTGATGTTATTGATATTTTTGCTAACTCTACAAATGAAATCTTTGCAGATATTGCAAAAGATAAAAAGAACAATAGAATCAAAGCTTTAAAATGTCCAAATGGAGATAACTTATTCTCTAAAAGACAAATGAAAGGTTTTGAAGATTATGTTAGAAAATTTGGAGCTAAAGGTTTAGGTTACTTCCAAATGAAAGAAGATGGTCTTAAAGGTCCTTTAACTAAATTCTTCTCAGAAGCTGATTTAGAAGAAATCGTAAAAACTACTGAACTTGAAGTTGGAGATGTTGTATTCTTTGGAGCAGGTGATAAGAAAACTGTATGGGATTACATGGGAAGATTCAGACTTTTCTTAGCAGAGCAAATGGATATTATTCCTGAAGATGCTTACGAGTTCTTATGGGTTGTTGATTTCCCAATGTTTGAAGTTGAAGATGGTAAAATGAAAGCACTTCATCATCCATTTACAATGCCTAAATCTTTAGAAGATACTTCTGATTTAGAGGCTATTGAATCAATTGCTTATGATATCGTATTAAACGGTATGGAATTAGGTGGAGGAAGTATAAGAATTCATAAAGAAGAGATTCAATCAAAAGTATTTGAACTTATGGGGATTTCTGAAGAAGAACAAAGAGAAAAATTTGGATTCTTACTTGACGCACTTCAATATGGTGCTCCATCTCATGGTGGATTTGCTATGGGTCTTGATAGACTTATTATGTTACTTGCAGGAACTGATTCAATTAGAGATGTTATTGCATTCCCTAAAACTCAAAAAGCTCAATGTCTATTAACAGGTGCCCCATCACCAGTTGATGCAGAACAGTTAAAAGATTTAAGCTTAAGAATTAGAAAAACAGAACAACTTTCATAATCTAGAAGAAGGAAATAGTAATGTATAAACTTTTATTGTTACTATTTCCACTACTACTTTTCTCAAAATATCAAGTTACTACTACTTTACCTTTTGAAGCTCATATAATTAAAAAAATTGGTCAAAATCATATTAGAATAAAAACCATTTCAAATAGTTTTTCGAATAAACTCATTGAATTAACTCATACTGAAACTTTATCGCTTGCAAATACGAAGGCATATTTTAATTTTTCATTAGATATTGAAAAAAAATATGAAGAACTATTTTTAAAAGCAAATAATGAATTAAATAGCGTAGATATGTCAAAGAATATTAAAAAATTAAAAAATGAAGGGAAAGATAATCCATATATTTGGCTTGACCCACTTTTATTAAGAGATGTAGCAAAAAATATTTATGTAGCTTTAGTAAAAATTGATTCTTATAATAAAGATAAATATAAAGTAAATTATGAAAAGTTTTTACAAGAACTAGATGAATCTTTTTTAAAAATTAAAAGTAAACTAGCTCAAAGTGCAATCTACAATATTTATGTATTTGATGAATCTTTTGATTATTTCGCTAAAAGATTTAAAATTAATGTCTATAGAAAAAAGAAAAGAATTTTAAGTGCTTCAGAAATTAAACCTTTACATAAAGAGATTCAAAAAAATGAAATCAAAGCTGTTTTCACTCAAAATAGAGAAAATATATCTTATGCAAAATCTTTGTCAGGTAACTCAAATGTTTTAATTAAAAGTTATAATCTTTATGAAGAACTTTTATTCTTTAATCTATCAAAAATCGCTCAAGAATTTTAAATCAAAAAATAAATAAGTATATTATTTAATCATACTGTTTATTATTTATACAAGAATAAAAAATTATTTCTTTTTTTAAATGTATAATTTTATACATATATTAGGAGATAATTATGCCATCAAAACTTATAAATTATAAAGGGATAAATGTAAAAAAAGAGATTTATCCAATAATAAAACATATAGAAGATGTTGAGAAATACCGTGAAGAACTAGGCCGTTTAAGCTCATCATGGGATATATTTGCACTTCTTGGACAATTAGGTGATATAAAAATTGATATTGGCAAAACGAAAGATAATTTTTTAAATCTTACTTCTACATTATTAAATCACTTAAGTGAACAGACTATTAAAAAAGTTATGCAAGAAATGAAATTTAAATCACAAGTAGCTATTGATATTGTAAATAGAAACCTTTTTGAAAGAACTGCTGATATTGGCTTCTTAGCAACTGATGATGATATCAGAGCATTTATTAAATCTTATGTATCTGATTATGATGAAGAAAGTATTTTTGCAAGAAAACAAATACAAAATAGATTTAAGGAGTATGTATCTAAGTATTCAGTTTATTTTGATATTGTATTAGCAAATAAAAATGGAAGAGTTCTTGCTAGCTTAAATGATGATATTAAAGTAGATAAAATAGATAATAACTTTATGCAAAAAGTTTTAAATACAAGTGATGAATATGTCGAAACATATAAATACCATAATTTTATTCCACAATATAAAAAAAGTTTAGTTTATTCATATAAAGTTACGCAATCAAATGATGGAAATTCAGAAGACTTAGGTGTTTTATGTTTATGTTTTAGATTCACTGATGAGATGAAAGGAATTTTCGAAAATTTAATTGAAACTAAAAATAAAGAAGCTCTAACAATACTTGATGAAGATGGAATAGTAATTGCTTCAAGTGATAAAGAGTATATTCCTTTAGGTTCAAAACTTCCTATTATTCTAGATGAAGAGTATAAAATGGTAACTTTTGCAGGAAGAGATTATATTGCTAAAACTTGTAAAACAAATGGTTATCAAGGATTTAAAGGTCTTAGATGGTACGGACATATTATGATACCTTTAGAGTATGCTTTTTTAAGTGATGATTTAAACTCTTTAGATATTGAAGATAATATTATTGAGTCAATGATGCAAAATGAGCAACATTTTTCAAAAGATTTAAGAGAAGTTTTTATAAATAGTAAAACTATTCAAGATAACTTAAGTCGTGTTATTTGGAATGGAAATATTTCACAAAGTAAATTAAACTCATCAAATAGAGAATTTTCTAGATCCTTACTTAATGAAATAGGTATTACAGGAATAAAAGCAAACTCTTCTTTATCAAATTTAAATCAAACTATTATAAGTTCAATATTAAAAGACAGTGAGTTCTTATCTTCTTTAGCTATTGATATAATGGATAGAAACTTATATGAAAGAGCTAATGACTGTAGATGGTGGGCTTTGACTTCTTATTTTAGAGAAGCCTTTGATGATTTAGATTCAATACATCATAAAAATCAAAAGATATCTTCAATTTTAAAGTATATTAATGATTTATATACTGTTTATACTAATCTTTTAGTTTTTGATAAAAATGGTAAAGTAATTGCTATTTCAAACCCTAAAGATGATTATTTATTAGGAAAAGTTTTAACACAAGATTGGGTTGAGCAAACATTAACTCTTTCTAATACTTCTAAATATTGTGTATCAAAGTTTGAAAATTCTAATCTTTACAATAATGAATCTACATATATTTATAGTAGTGCTATTAGGTCTTTAAAAAATGAAAAGCAAATAAATGGAGGTATTGCAATTGTTTTTGATTCTAAGCCTCAATTTTACTCAATGTTAGATGAAACTCTTCCAAGAGATAAAAATCATAAGAAAATAGAAGGTGTTTTTGCTTTCTTTGCTAATAGATCAAAAGAAATAATATCTTCTACTAATGAGAACTTTAAAGTAGGAGGTTTTTTAAACCTTGATGATAAGTTCTTTAGTATTGAAAATGGACATAAATATAGCGAAGTTATAGAATTTGATGGATGTTATTATGCCGTTGGTGTTAGATGTTCTCAAGGGTATAGAGAGTATAAAAGTAGAATTGATGATTATAAAAATGATGTTTTATCTTTTGTATTTATTAAAATTGGAAATATAGATGTATCAAGTAAATTACTTTCTAAAAATGAAGATAAATTTACTAATCAAAATACTACAATCTCTTATGATGAAGAAAGCATAGAATTAGCTACTTTTAATATTGGAAGTAAGTTTTTAGCAGTTGAAGCAAAAAATGTTATTGAATCACTTGTTATTGATGAATTAGAAGAATCAATTGATATGAATAAAGATAATCCTTTCAAAGGTATGGTTTTATATAAAAATAAATTAATTTCAGTTTTAGATATTAGAAGTTTTGTAAATGAACCAGTTTTAGATGAGGAACTAAATAATATTATACTTTTTGAATATGATAAAGATAATATTGAACATTGTATTGGTATCTTGGTTTCAACACTTGAAAGTATTTCAATTGCTAAAAAAGATTCAATTCAACATATTGAAAATCATTTTTTAGGTTCAGGTACTTTAGTTAAAAGTTTAGTTGATATTAAAGATGGAGTAAATTCAAAAGTTGCAATGATACTTGATATAAAAAAAATAGATGATAATTTAAGTGAAAAAGTAGGGTAATTTGAAGTTTATTGTGTAATATTAAATGGTATTGTGGCACAATACAAAAATAAATACTATCTAAATATAAAGAAATTACAATGAGCAATATAAATAAACCAAATAAATTTTTACCAACAACTTTAGAAGAAATGCATGAGAGAGGTTGGTATGAACTTGATGTTGTTTTAATAACAGGAGATGCTTATATAGACTCTCCTTTTATGGGAATAGCAGTTGTAGGAAGAATACTTGAAGATATAGGTCTTAGAGTTGGAATTATAGGTCAACCTGATGTTAATTCAGATGTTGATATTAAAAGAATAGGAGAGCCAAAACTTTTTTGGGGAGTAAGTGGTGGAAGCATTGATTCAATGGTTTCAAACTATACTTCAACTAAAAAGTTTAGAAATTCTGATGATTATACACCAGGTGGAAAAAATGAAAGACGTCCTGATAGGGCAACTATGGTGTATACTAACTTAATTAGAAGATACTTTAAAGGTACAGTTCCTATTGTATTAGGTGGAATTGAAGCAAGTTTGCGAAGACTTACACATTATGACTATTGGTCTAATAAATTAAGAAAACCTATTTTATTTGATTCTAAAGCTGATTATATGATTTATGGAATGGGTGAGCAAGCTATTATTGATTTAGGAAATACTCTAAGAGATGGTGGTGATCCAAGATCTATTAATGGACTTTGTTATATTTCAAAAGAACCAGTTGAAGAGTATATTCAAATACCAACACATCAAGAATGTTTAGATGAAAAAGAGAAATATATAGATCTTTTCAAAACTTTTTATGACAATAATGACCCGGTATATTCAAAAGGATTATGTCAAGGTGTTGATTCAAGATATTTAATACAAAATCCACCAAGTGACCATATGGAAGAAGAAGATATGGATAGAATCGCATCTTTCCCTTACCAAAGAGATGCTCATCCTTATGATGCAAAAGATGGAAAGGTTAAGTGTTTAGAAACAATCAAATTCTCAATTATGACACATCATGGATGCTGGGGTGAGTGTAATTTCTGTGCTATTGCTGCTCACCAAGGTAGAACAATACGTACTAGAAGTGAAGATAATATCTTAAAAGAAGCTAAGCACTTTACAACATTAAAAGATTTTAAAGGAATCATTTCTGATGTTGGGGGACCAACTGCTAATATGTATGGTTATGAGTGTAAGAAAAAAGAAAAGCTTGGAACTTGTGTTGACAATAAAAGATGTGTAGATGCGCATAGACTTTGTAGGACTATGAAAGTTGATCATAGTAGAAACATACAATTACTAAAAGATATAAGACAAATACCAGGAATTAAAAAAGCTTTTGTAGCTTCAGGTGTACGTTATGATTTAATCACAGCTGATAAGAAACATGGTCATGATTACTTAAAAGAGATGGTTGATCATCATATTTCTGGACAAATGAAAGTTGCACCTGAACATACAAATGATGAAGTTTTACACCATATGGGAAAACCAGGGAAACAAACGCTGATTGATTTTAAAAAGATGTATGATGATTTAAATAAAAAATCAGGGAAAAAACAATTTTTAACATATTATTTAATTGCTGCACATCCAGGATGTGAAGAAAAACATATGCATGATTTAAAACAGTTTACAACACATGAATTAAAAATGAATCCAGAGCAAGCACAAGTATTTATTCCAACTCCAGGAACTTACTCAGCTGTAATGTACTATACAGAAATGGATCCTTTTACAAAGAAAAA